>ENA-ORSX01000198-ORSX01000198.1-human-gut-metagenome-genome-assembly--contig:-NODE-198-length-74724-cov-95.284161_pt1 | contig 74724 bp, 77 predicted proteins | sample MGYA00241904_ERZ509172 | MGnify/ENA primary metagenome ERZ509172 (study PRJEB26280, sample SAMEA2338795) | human gut metagenome | biome: human gut; feature: human-associated habitat; material: faeces... | reverse complement strand
AGCGGCCCTGACGGCCCGCTAACGCGGAGATACGCCCCGACTTCGGGTAAACCCTCGTCGGGACCACTCCGACCGCGCACAGAAGCTCTCTCATGGCTGAAAACGGGTATGGTCTGGCAGGGCTGGGGATGGGCAAGGTGAAATCTATCAATCAGTACCGGCTTACGCCGGGCTTCGGCGGTTTTACTCCGGTATCATATGAAACAACAGAGTGCCGCCTTCCATGCCGCTGACGCGGCATATCCTGGTGACGATATCTGAATCGTTATATACTGTGTATAATATATGGTGCGTTAATTTTTAAACCCTTATTTAATTTCCTCGTCAGTTAGATATTGTCCGTTTCCCAAACGAAGCCCTTCAGAGACGTCGTGTAAACACGGTCCTTTTATCTGGCAGGTTAACCCCTATCAATCTTAGGATGAAACCACGCCATCCTCTGTTTGCCTGGTTATTAATTTCATAAAGACGATTGTTTTCCTCTCGTAGTTTTGTCCACTCTAAACAAAGTGTTATATCATCCAGTTCTGTGATGTGTTTCACTTTTCCATTGACAGTTACAGTGTTTATTCCATTTCCTGTGATCATCATCTTATGCCTTTTTTATCTTCATTTGGGACCGTGCTTTTCTTCGGAGTATCACTATTCGTTAACTGCTGTTTATCAATAAAATTCCTGATGTTATCAAGTGCTTCCTTTGTTTTTAGAATGCGCTTGATATCCATTTCATCCCGCCCGGTCATTCTTTTTCCGGACAAAAGACGCTCAAGAAGCTCCTGTTTCGCATCAGGAGAATCTTTGGCGAGATCCATCAGGTTAAGCAAATCTTCACGATCGAGAGGAAAGAAGTATTTTACAAAATACTCGAAAAGCGAAAGAAAGTAGTATGCTGTCCATGCAATACAGAAACCGATTCCTATACAGAAATGCAGGTATATAATCAGGAGAATAGGTAAAATCCATAATACTATAGCTAAAAAAATATATACGGGGTACTGGCATCTGTATGCCCGTTCATGTTTATTCAGGATGAATAAAATCTTCTCCGCTTCTGAATCACACATAACATTCTCTTCCCATTTTTTCTGATACGTAATGTCCACCTGTTATCAGGAGTGTTTATTGTCCAGAAATATTCTCCTGCTGTGCCTGCATCCTGAGCCTCTTTTGTTCTAATGTCGCCAGTCTGCGACCGGCACTCTGTGCTTCAGAGTCTGAGACCTGCCCTTTGGGGTGACCATCCAGGCCATAACGTGGGACGCCGGCGACAGCTGTCCGCTGCAGATATACGCGGCGGGATGTGATGCAGGACACTGCACAGAGCCATTCGTCCATGGTCAGTTCTGTCTCCGGGTGTTCTGCCAGAAATGCCGAAATATCATTGTTTATGCCAATTTTCAGGGGTATAAATCCACCACCTTCAGCACGAAGATGAGGAAACAGGGCCTTTATTTTTTCCACGCACTCGTGAGTATACTCACGGGTCCAGTGGGAGGGACGTGGAAAACGGTGTCTTTTCTTTTTCTTCTTCCTGGCTGGCGCTTCGGGGATATGTGTTTCGACGGCAGATGAATTTATTCCGGCGGGGGCTGATTCTGCCGTCTGTTCAGTAAATACAGGTGCGATAATATCTGTTTTTTCGGATAAGGACGGTGGCGAAAAAGTACGACGTTTTTTCACCACAATGACGGGAGTTTTCCTTTCTTCCTGATTTTTTCCCATAAATACCTCGGCTGGCTGGTTTTACTCTTTAATAATATCACAATTCATAAATTAGTAAATTTCCCATCAGGTGATTTTTCATGGCTAATAAGTCCGTTCTCTGAGTATTTATACTCGAGGTAGTAACAGTTATGGCGTGACAGTCGAATTGATATTCTACTGAACCCTGACAGAAACATGGTTGATATATTCTCTCACTTTAATGTTGTCATGATATAAATAAAAACAATTCATTTGAAAGGATATCAGAAGAAGATATCGGGGCGCACAGTTCATCCATCTGCCTTTGTTTCATGGGGTGTTCTTTGTATATTTTACTTACTGTTTAAGCATGTACATAAGGAGTGCTTTCATTATGCCAATGATACTTGTAAAGAAGAATCCCCGGGGCAAAGTGATTCGGGAGCTTAGCAGTGAGGAAGAGACTGCAGTAAAGACGGTCTGTGGACTGAAAAAGCCAGCAACCATGGCACTACATAACCTGGCCAATGATATTCTCCGGGAAATGCGTGAGTATGATGCATGGTTACAGTGTGACTGTATTCCGGGAGATTCGCCGGCCATGAATTTTGCTGCTCTTAAAAACAATACGGGTACTCTTTATCTGTCCAGTTTTAATCATGAGCATGCACCTGAATGCCCCATATATCGTCAGTTATCCGGAAATGGGGTTTGAGGCCCAACCGTACGAGATCGTACGCTAAGTTCATTTTTTGAGCAGAAGAGGTGAGTAAAGAAAACGAGGGTTTTGTTTACTCTTCCCGTCAATGCCAGTAGCCATGCGGTTTCAGGGACTTTCAGTGTTAATAAACTCGGTAATCAAATCAACGTAAACCTGCCTAACAACGCCACGACTTTATTGACTTAAAATCATATAGTTAGCTTCTTAGCGTACGTTTCCGCTCCATTGGGCTTCAAACCCCTATGTGGCTGCCACACGGGCTCGGCGGACGCTGATCCTCAACAGTGTGCTGCGCCAGCTCTTGAAACAGGTACCTCCCCCGGCATTGCAGAGTGAGCCGGCATCCCGGGAAAAAAATACAGGCAGCAGAGCGCGTGGCAGACGACGGAGAAAAAAGTGAGCCTGACTGTTCCCGGTCCTGTCCTGTTATTCCGCATCAGGAGTGGCAGAATTGCAGGGTGGTTAACGTGTAAACATCCCGGCCCTTCGACCGGGATTTTCTTTGAATAATTAATTTGAATTACCAAATAATTTTTTAGCATTACTCAATGTTTCTGAACTTGTATTGGTGTTGGCCTCCGGAAAGGGCGTTCTCTCTTTATCCTGTATATCCTTTTTCTGCTCGTTTTCATCATAAGCCCATAATGCACGTACCTGACTGTTTGATTCTGGATGATTAAGATGATGATTATATTCATCCTCACTAATCGCAAACCAGGCAGACCATGGTGTGCCTTGTTGTAATTCATCCCGACATCTTTTTTGCCAAGCAACGGCACAGAGTGTAGATTTATCTTCCGTTGAGTCAATATCAAGCTTGGGGAATAGTATTTTTAAAATACGTACAAGAGTATCTATATTACTATCTTGCTGTAGTAACATAGATACAAGTGCAGGTAATCGTTTATCGAGTTTTGATAATGCAATACCTGCAACAATACTATCTCTGAAGAAATCAGAACGTTGTCTTTGAGGTATTTCTTCAATGGTTTCTATTGCGGATTTTTGCTGTGGCTCATCAGGATATAAGTATAGCCATAATTTACGACGTTCATCACTCATCCTGTACCTCATTATCGATTTATTTCAGCAATAGAAATAACAAGGGCTAATTGCGCATCTGGTAAAATTTTTACTTTATCCTTTAATAAGGGGAATGCTTTTTTTATTGCAGGGTAGATTAGTTCCGCACCACCACCAGTCATGTATATACGATTTATCCCTTTGTACGAGTGTAAATGATTTATAACTCTGTCTGAAAGTCTTGTAATACTGTTTTCAATTACTGATTTCACATCATCTATTTTACTGCTGTCATTAACAACAATTTCGAATAAATCATCAGCATTTCTGTTTCTAACCAGTTGATCTGCAATATAGTAGCTGGTATGCGTTCCTGCCTGTTTCAGGGCATTCATTGTCGCCGTTGTTACCAGAGTTACGCCAAGACCAGGTTCTCCAGATACTTGTGTTACATTTTTATATCTGCCAGCTATAGCGCCACAATCAAGAGTTGTTCCACCAAGATCGACGACAAGGGACGTTTCAAGATCACTGACTTTATCCTCTTCGAGAGAGGTCAACGCTGCAGGTAGAGACTCGGGTAATACATGAACTTTCTTGATCGAAAATACGCTGCCTTTATTCAGTGTAATTTCTTTTTTCAGGTTTTCTATTTTTTTTCTTATGTTATCCGAATTCTCTTGCATATCTGTAGTGAAATATTCAGATACAGGTAATGTAACCCAAAGCTCTACATCCCCAGGCTCCATTCCTGTTTGTAGTAGTGCGTGATGTACAGCGAGACGATTTTCTACACTATATTGAAACTCAATATTGGTTGTGACTATTGCTGATGGGTTATGTGTATCAAACGCATATTTCTCTCCATCGACTAAGTAATTATAAGTTTTCTCACTGCCAAATCCTGATGTGTTCCAGCCTTCCTTGAAAGAATTGTGACTAATGAGGGTTTTTAGTTCCCCGTTTTCAAACCATGCCAGCTTAACCGCTGTAGAACCATCATCACAGAATATCTTAATCATAAAATCCTCTTTTGGGTGTCGTTTGGGTATCTATACCCATAATAGTATTTTTTTGGTGGCGTTCAAGTGCTATTTAATCTTTTTTGTCTTTTTTTTGGGTGTTTTATGGGTTTCGTTACTTTATTGTTGTTTGTCTTTGGGTGTTTTCTGGGTGTTTTTTTGTTTGTTTGGGTGTTGCTTGGGTTTTTTGTTTTTTATGTGGGTGCTTGTTGGTTTTTTTCTGTTAAGGATTGATCTTGCCGCAGAGAAAGGCTGACGGATGTTCAGGGGAAAAAGATGTCGCCGTGCTCCTCTTTTTACTGCGCCGGCTGACGCGGCGCGACATAAACGCTGCCTGTGGTCAGTGTCCCGCGTCCGGCGGGCACGGGACGGGCGCTTTTACCGCTCCCGGCTGGCGTCGGTGACAGTGTACGCCAGCCCGTCGCCCTTTTCTGATGAACGCCCTTCAAGCCGCTTTCGCGGCATAACCTTGCCGTCAAACAGACGACGGCTGCGGTATTCCACGGTCGGCCTGACCCGTTACCGGACGCGGTGAACAGCCCACAGGCAGCGGGGAACGGGCGCCACAGGGGCTCCCTCCCGGTGCTCCTGTGAGGAGAATTCCCATGCCAAACTGGTGCTCGAATCGTATGTATTTTTCTGGTGAACCAGCACAGATCGCTGAGATTAAACGACTGGCCAGCGGTGCAGTCACACCGCTTTATCGCCGCGCCACAAATGAAGGTATTCAGCTGTTTCTGGCCGGAAGTGCCGGACTTCTGCAGATCACTGAAAATATCCGCTCTGAGCAGTGCCCCGGAGTGACGGCTGCCGGACGTGGTGCTGTATCACCGGAAAATATCGCGTTCACCCGCTGGCTGACACACCTGCAGAACGGTGTACTGCTGGATGAGCAAAACTGCCTGATGCTGCATGAACTCTGGCTGCAGAGCGGTACTGGACAGCGTCGCTGGGAAGAGTTACCGGATGATGTCAGGGAAACTATCACTGTGCATTTCACCGCAAAAAGAGGTGACTGGTGTGACATCTGGGGTAACGAGGATGTATCGGTGTGGTGGAACCGTCTGTGTGACAACGTACTGCCGGAAAAAACCATGCCGTTTGACCTGCTGACGGTTTTGCCGACCCGCCTGGATATTGAAGTGAATGGCTTTAACGGCGGTGTTCTGAACGGTGTTCCTTCTGCATATCACTGGTATACAGAACGGTATGGCGTGAAGTGGCCTTGTGGGTATGACCTGAATATCAGCAGTCAGGGGGAAAACTTCATTCAGGTAGATTTCGACACGCCGTGGTGTCAGCCGGAAAGCGACGTTGTTGCAGAATTAAGCCGCCGTTTCGGCTGCACGCTGGAGCACTGGTACGCCGAACAGGGCTGCAATTTCTGTGGCTGGCAGTTGTATGAGCGCGGAGAGCTCGTTGATGTGCTGTGGGGGGAACTGGAATGGTCTTCCCCGACAGATGACGATGAGCTGCCGGAAGTCACCGGACCTGCGTGGATAGTCGACAAGGTGGCGCATTATGGCGGATGAAGTATGACGGAGACGGGCGGGCAACCGCCCGTTTCTTTTCCGACAAAGGATGTCGCCGTGCTCCTCTTTTTACTGCGCCGGCTGACGCGGCGCGGCATAAACGCTGCCTGTGGTCAGTGTCCCGCGTCCGGCCGGGCACGGGACGGGCGCTTTTACCGCTCCCGGCTGGCGTCGGTGACAGTGTACGCCAGCCCGTCGCCCTTTTCTGATGAACGCCCTTCAAGCCGCTTTCGCGGCATAACCTTGCCGTCAAACAGACGACGGCTGCGGTATTCCACGGTCGGCCTGACCCGTTACCGGACGCGGTGAACAGCCCACAGGCAGCGGGGAACGGGCACCACAGGGGTGCCCTCCCGGTGCCCTCTGTAAGAGAAGGAGTTTTGTATGTCCCGTTTTGTCCTCGGTAACTGCATCGATGTTATGGCCCGTATCCCTGATAACGCCATTGATTTCATCCTCACCGACCCGCCGTACCTCGTCGGTTTTCGTGACCGTCAGGGGCGTACCATTGCCGGCGATAAAACCGATGAATGGCTGCAACCGGCCTGTAATGAGATGTACCGCGTACTCAAAAAAGACGCGTTAATGGTGAGCTTCTATGGCTGGAATCGCGTCGATCGTTTTATGTCTGCCTGGAAAAATGCGGGATTCAGCGTTGTTGGTCACCTGGTCTTCACCAAAAACTACACATCGAAGGCCGCATATGTGGGCTATCGCCACGAATGTGCCTACATCCTGGCAAAAGGCCGTCCACGTCTGCCACAAAAACCGCTGCCGGACGTGCTGGGCTGGAAATATTCAGGCAATCGTCATCACCCGACGGAAAAGCCCGTTACCAGCCTGCAACCGCTGATTGAGAGCTTCACCCCCCCGAACGCAATTGTGCTGGACCCGTTTGCAGGCAGCGGCTCAACCTGCGTGGCCGCCCTCCAGTCCGGACGCCGGTATATCGGTATCGAGCTGCTTGAGCAGTATCACCGTGCCGGGCAGCAACGCCTTGCCGCCGTGCAACGGGCCATGCAGCAGGGGGCCGCGAATGATGACTGGTTTATGCCGGAGGCTGCGTAAATGAACTATGCAGGACACGAAAAACTGCGCGCCGAAGTGGCGGAGGTGGCCAATGCCATGTGCGACCTGCGTACAACCATGAATGAGATGGAGCAGCGGTACAGCTTTAATGCCGACACCCTGCCGGAACGTCTGGTGCGTCAGACGCTGTTTCGCGCAAACCGCCTCCTGATGGAGGCATATACCGAAATTCTGGAACTGGATTCCTGCTTCAAAGATTGAGAAGGAGACGAGAATGTACGGAACATGCGAAACGCTCTGCCGTGAGCTGGCAGCGCAGTATACGGAGAACACGCCGCTGATGCTGGTTGTCTGGTCCCCGGAAGAGATTCAGGCACTGGCTGACGGTATGGAAATTTCTCTGACCGGTCATGAAATCAGGACCGTCCTGGCACGCCTGGAGGACATCCCGGAAGAACAGCGGACTGAATCCGGTATTTCTTCCGCTGCGGTGATGGAGATCATCAATAACGTGAGCGAAAACCGCCAGGTGACCGTCCCTGCTGAACTGCTGGCGTCCCTGATTCAGACCGCTGAACAGGCATTGTGGAAACGTGAATGGGCCGCCCGGGATCATGGCCTCGCCGTCCCGGAATGCGTCACCCGCCGTCAGGAGGTGGTTAATCAGGCCCGCACCCTGCTGAAAAACAACACACACGAAAACGACTGATGTTATCGCCGCCTCCGGGCGGCGATACAGGGAGTTCATGAATTATGAATGAAACGCTGAATGCACTGATTTATCGCCACGCCAGCAACCTGCTGCTGGCGCAGGGCTGGCCGGAAGAGACGGATGTTGACCAGCGGAACCCGAAGTATCCGGGCTGGATCAGCATTTACGTGCGGCTGGATGCGCCCCGGCTGGCGACGTTACTTATCAAGCGTCACGGCGGCGTACTGCCGCCGCTCCTGGCCTCTGCCATTCAGAGACTGACCGGAACCGGGGCGGAACTGGTACTGTCCGGCAGTCAGTGGCAGTCGCTGCCGGTACTTCCGGCAGACGGAACGCAGGTGTCTTTCCCGTATGCCGGAGAATGGCTGACCGAAGACGAAATCAGGGCTGTTCTTGATGCGGTGCACGATGCGGTACGAAGCATCTGTTACCAGGTGGCAGAAGATGCGCGGCGTATCCGTGCGGCGCTGACCACCACCGGTCAGACGTTGCTGACCCGCCAGACGCGCCGCTTTTGCCTGGTCGTGAAGGAAAGCGATCACCCCTGCTGGCTCGATGAAGATGACGAAAACCTGCCCGTGGTGCTCGATGCCATCGTGAACCGGGGAGCACGTTTTTCGTCGGTGGAAATGTATCTGGTCAGTGAGTGTATTGAGCATATCCTGTCCAGTGGGCTGGCCTGCGATGTGCTGCGTATACCGGATGAACCGCCCCGCCGCTGGTTTGACCGTGGTGTTCTGCGGGAGGTGGTCCGGGAAGCCCGGACCGAAATCCGCAGCATGGCGGATGCCCTGGCAAAAATCAGGGGCTGATGATAGCGGGGAAAATCCCCGCTTTTTTTCTGCCGGTCCCCGGAAAGAGCAAAAGGATGTCGCCGCCGGCTCCGCTTTACCCGGCCATGCGGGGCATGGCCTTGTGGGTTTTCAGTTATGTGGCCTCAGCGTCGTGTGCGGGCTGTGCCGTGCCTCCATCGTAGCCGGGCTTCTGCGGGCGGGATGCAAGGTAAGATGAACCGCTGCGGTCACCCGGTCCCTCCTTCCCGTCTGCCGTGATTTTCCGGTCGTTCACCCGCTCAGATTTCGCGGTCTCACCCTCCAACTCCCGCCAGCCGTGTGCGTCGGGCTGCGGCTTCCCTTGCGCCCTTGCATCCCTGCAGGCCCGGCAAAGATGGAGGCACGGCACCGCCCGGTGTCGCGGAATATGTGAACAACGGAGGAAATCCCATGCAGTATGCGAAACCTGTCACTCTGAATGTTGAAGAGTGCGACCGTCTGTTTTTTCTGCCTTACCTGTTTGGCCAGGATTTTCTGTATGTCGAAGCGTCTGTGTGCGCGCTGGCGAAAAAAATGATGCCGGAATATGAAGGCGGATTCTGGCACTTCATCCGCCTGCCGGACGGTGGCGGTTACATGATGCCGGATGGCGACCGTTTTCATCTGGTTAACGGTGAAAACTGGTTTGACCGTACCGTGAGTGCTGATGCCGCAGGAATCATTCTCACTTCCCTTGTGATTAACCGCCAGTTGTGGCTGTACCACGACAGCGGGGATGCAGGACTGACTCACCTGTACAGGATGCGCGATGCGCAGTTGTGGAGCCACATCGAATTTCACCCCGAATGTAACGCGATTTACGCGGCGCTGGACTGATTAACGGACGGGGCGGCAATGCCGCCCCTGTAAAGGAGACGAGAACATGTACTGTACTGTTAAAGAAATTATCCGCGATGTACTGGATACAGACGTGCCGGACAGTGAATGCGTTTTTGCCGTGGTGCTGACTCGTGGGGATGTGCGTCACATAGCCCAGGACTGGAGTCTGACAGACGATGAGCTGGAAACCGTCATGCAGCGGCTGGACGATGCCTTTGAGCATGGTGCGGATGTCAGCGTTGTTCACGACGTTGTTCGTGAACTGATGGAGGAAAAGCACGCCAGCCGTCAGGTGACAGTCCCGGCGGTGATGCTGGAAAAAGTGATGGCGCTGGCAGGCAGTGAAATGAAGCGCCTGTATGCCGTCGGGAGTGAGAACGGGGGCGACGGTGATGCGTTCGTCAGGGAAGAACGCGAAGCAATGGACGTTGTGTTACAGGCGCTGGACGGGGAGCACATGTCATGAATATCAACACGGAAACCCGCGAAATTCTGCGTAATTACAGGGCTGTGATTAATGCGCGGCGTCGTGAAATGGGGCAGAAACCGCTCACCACCGCGCAGATTGTTGATGAAATCTGCGATTTTGTGGTGAATCAGCAGGCGGTTTTCCTCGGCGGTCACTACATCTTACAGGGCAGCAGAAACAGGTGATACAGGGCAGGCGGTGGAGGCCGCCTGTCAGCCCGCGCGAAAACCCCTGGCAGGCTGGCGCCTGCCGGAAACGCGGGGGGCAGCGCCTGCGGCGCTGCCGGCCCGACTTTCCGGTCAGAAGGTAGTGTATGGCTGTATGCCAGGAACAGGTGTAATGTTCCGTGACACTGTCACCGTTTCTGGCTGTTTTTTGTTGCGCCCGCTTCGGCTCCCGGCTGCCTGACGGCATCCGGTCGTCAGGCCCGACTCCGACAGGCAGCTGCTGGCGCACCCGCCAGTCTCCGCCGAACCCGCTGGCGCGGTTTCGGGCTGTCGCTACGGTCCGATGCGTGAAAACCCGGGCTTGCAGCGACCGTTCCGGTCGCGCCGCCCCTGTCGCGCCGTGACCTGCGCTCCCTGCACACCTGACGGTGTGTGAGGAAACTGCGCCTGATGGCGCAGCAGTCTTCCCTCCTGCCGCCACCTCTGCGGCCTGTTTCCCGCTGTGGACTTTCCGGGGGGCAGACGTGACCCCCTCCCGTTCCATCTGTCCAGGGTGAGATGCACCGGCCACAAAATTTTTAGCCATGAACCCGGCAAAAAATTTTGCGTCCGCCCCCGGACAGCTGTCCCGTGAGGCGGTAAACGGGCCCCCATCGGAAAGGTCCACTGCGGGGATAAAACCCTGTGAAGTGGACGGCAGGAGGAGCTTTCGCTCCTCTGAAGGGGGACATGAACGTCCCGTCGCCGGTATCCGGTTTATCTCACATCTTTCAGTCAGGAGGTTCTTATGAGTGCACGTGGTATCAACAAGGTCGTCCTCGTCGGGCGTCTGGGAAAAGATCCGGAAGTCCGTTACATCCCAAACGGGGGCGCAGTGGCAAACCTGCAGGTGGCCACGTCAGAAAGCTGGCGTGACAAACAGACGGGGGAGATGCGGGAGCAGACAGAATGGCATCGCGTGGTGTTGTTCGGCAAGCTCGCGGAAGTGGCAGGTGAATATCTGCGCAAGGGCGCGCAGGTCTACATCGAGGGACAACTCCGTACCCGTAGCTGGGACGACAACGGCATCACCCGCTACATCACTGAAATTCTTGTTAAGACCACGGGCACCATGCAGATGCTGGGGAGTGCACCACAGCAGAACGCTCAGGCGCAACCGAAGCCTCAGCAGAATGGGCAGCCACAGAGTGCTGACGCGACGAAAAAAGGTGGCGCGAAAACGAAAGGCCGTGGACGTAAGGCCGCGCAGCCGGAGCCTCAGCCGCAACCGCCGGAGGGTGACGATTACGGGTTTTCAGACGACATCCCGTTCTGATCGGGCTGACTGTGACAACCGCCCCGCCCTGTGCGGGGCATCACCGGAGATATGAGGATGAGCGAATATTTCAGAATATTTCAGGGGCTGCCTGACGGCTCCTTTACCCGCGAACAGGCTGAAGCCGTTGCCGCACAGTACCGGAATGTCTTTATCGAGGATGATCAGGGAACGCATTTTCGCCTGGTTGTCCGTCAGGATGGCACGTTGATCTGGCGCTCCTGGAATTTTGAGGACTGTGCCGGGTACTGGATGAACCGGTACATCAGGGATTTCGGGATTCTTAAGTAAGAGAGGTGCCGGACGCGCGAACGTCCGGCAGGACATAAGCAATTATAAGGGGATGATTATGCCTGTAACGAAGTGTGAACCAGAAACCACCCGCAAAGCAAGCCTTAAATCTGTAAAAACGCAGGAAACAGTCCTGTCTGCCCTGCTGGCGCAGACGGAGGAAGTGAGTGTGCCGCTGGCTTCACTGATTAAATCACCGCTGAATGTGCGCACGGTGCCGTATTCCGCAGAGTCCGTCAGCGAACTGGCGGAGTCCATTAAGGGCGTTGGCCTGTTGCAGAATCTGGTCGTGCATACCCTGCCTGGTGACCGTTACGGTGTCGCCGCAGGTGGTCGCCGACTGGCTGCACTCAACATGCTGGCAGAGCGTGGCATCCTTCCGGCTGACTGGCCTGTACGCGTGAAGGTTATTCCGCAGGAACTGGCGACTGCCGCATCAATGACTGAAAACGGTCATCGTCGGGATATGCATCCTGCCGAACAGATTGCCGGATTCCGTGCAATGGCGCAGGAAGGCAAAACGCCTGCACAAATCGGTGATTTGCTGGGCTATTCACCCCGCCACGTTCAGCGAATGCTGAAACTGGCAGACCTTGCGCCTGTCATCCTCGATGCGCTGGCAGAAGACCGCATCACCACAGAGCACTGTCAGGCGCTGGCGCTGGAGAACGACACCGCGCGTCAGGTGCAGGTGTTTGAAGCTGCCTGTCAGTCGGGATGGGGCGGTAAACCGGAAGTACAGACCATTCGTCGTCTGGTGACCGAAAGTGAAGTGGCGGTGGCGGGGAACACTAAATTCCGCTTTGTGGGGGCTGATGCCTTCTCGCCAGATGAACTGCGCACCGATTTGTTCAGCGACGACGAGGGTGGCTATGTGGACTGTGTTGCGCTCGATGCTGCCCTGCTGGAAAAACTCCAGGCTGTCGCTGAACACCTTCGGGAAGCAGAAGGCTGGGAATGGTGCGCCGGACGTATGGAGCCTGTTGGTTCCTGCCGTGAGGATGCCGGAACATACCGCAGTCTGCCGGAGCCGGAAGCGGTGCTGACGGAGGCAGAAGAAGAACGCCTGAACGAACTGATGGCTCGTTACGACGCGCTGGAAAACCAGTGTGAGGAATCCGACCTGCTGGAAGCAGAAATGAAGCTGATTGACTGCATGGCGAAGGTCAGGGCGTGGACGCCGGAGATGCGTGCCGGAAGTGGCGTGGTGGTGTCCTGGCGTTATGGAAACGTATGTGTCCAGCGTGGTGTGCAGTTGCGCAGTGAAGATGACGCGACTGATGACGCTGACCGCACGGAACAGGTGCAGGAAAAAGCGTCAGTGGAGGAAATCAGTCTGCCGTTGCTGACGAAAATGTCTTCCGAACGCACGCTGGCAGTCCAGGCAGCACTGATGCAGCAACCGGACAAATCTCTGGCACTGCTGGCATGGACGCTCTGCCTGAATGTGTTTGACAGCGGAGCGTACAGTAAACCAGCACAAATCAGCCTGGAATGTAAACATTATTCGCTGACCAGCGATGCGCCGTCAGGGAAGGAAGGTGCCGCATTCCTGGCGCTGATGGCAGAAAAAGCCCGTCTTGCGGCCCTGTTACCGGAGGGATGGTCACGGGACATGACGACGTTCCTGTCACTCAGTCAGGAGGTGCTGTTATCCCTGCTCAGTTTCTGCACCGCATGCAGCCTTAACGGTGTCCAGACCCGCGAGTGTGGTCGCACGTCACGCAGTCCGCTTGACTCACTGGATAGCGCCATCGGTTTTCACATGCGCGACTGGTGGCAGCCGACGAAAGCAAACTTCTTCGGACACCTGAAAAAGCCGCAGATTATCGCAGCCCTGAATGAGGCAGGACTGTCCGGTGCTGCACGGGACGCGGAGAAGATGAAGAAAGGCGATGCGGCTGAACATGCAGAGCACCATATGAAAGACAACCGCTGGGTGCCTGGCTGGATGTGTGCACCACGCCCACAGACGGATGCCACTGAACGCACCGATAACCTGGCTGATGCCGCCTGATGAACAACCACACCGCCCCGCAGGAGACGGGGCGGCAGCAAGGGAGATACCGTGATGAAAACTGAACTGACCCTGAATGTATTACAGACCATGAGCGCACAGGAATATGAAGATATCCGGGCTGCCGGAAGTGATGAACGCCGTGAGCTGACACACGCCGTGATGCGGGAGCTGGATGCGCCGGACAACTGGACGATGAACGGCGAGTATGGCAGCGAGTTTGGCGGATTTTTCCCCGTCCAGGTTCGTTTCACGCCTGCCCACGAACGTTTTCACCTGGCGTTATGTTCACCGGGCGATGTCTCTCAGGTCTGGATGCTGGTTCTGGTGAATTGTGGTGGACAGCCTTTCGCCGTCGTTCAGGTGCAACATATCTTCACGCCTGTCGCTATCAGTCACACGCTGGCGCTTGCCGCGACACTTGATGCGCAGGGATACAGTGTTAACGACATCATCCATATCCTGATGGCAGAAGGATGTCAGGCATGAGCGCACGTTCACGGGCACTGATCCCCCTCAGCGCAGAACAACAGGCCGCCATGCAGGCTGTGGCTGTCACAGAACAACGTCGTCGTCAGGGACGCACACTTCCAGCATGGCCTTATGCCAGCGCTTTCTTTCGCTGCCTGAATGGCAGTCGCCGGATTTCGCTGACCGATCTCCGCTTTTTTGCTCCTGCGCTGACGAAGGAGGAATTTCATGGCAACCGTCTCCTGTGGCTGGCTGCAGTGGATAAACTGATTGAAAGTTTTGGAGAAGTCTGTGTTCTTCCCCTGCCATCCGATGCGGGGCACCGTCTGTTCCCGTCCGTGCCTTTTCGTGAAGGTGAGCGTCGTCGTCAGAAAACCACGCTGACAGAGCAGAAATACAGCCGCCAGCGGGAACGTGAGGCAGAACGACGGGAACTGGAATACCAGACATGTTTTGCTCAGGCGCAGATTGACCTTGCGTTTCATACTCCCGCCACGGTCGGAAGCTGGTTGTCCCGCTGGTCTGGTGTTGTTGAGGAGCATGATCTGGAAACGATTTTCTGGGGGTGGTGCGGGCGTTTTCCGTCACTGTCATCATTTGACCGGTTTTTCTGGCAGGAGGAACCACTCTGGCGGCTGATTTTTGAAGCCGGTGAGGCCGGTCGTGGTGCACCGATACAGGTACGTGCACTTGAGCAGTGGATGATCCCGAACAAGCTGGAGAACGTAATATGATGAAATCAGACGAAAAATATCAGGTTCCCGTGTGGATGCGACCTCTGTTGCCGTTGCTCTGCAACACCGGAGGGAACGATCCGGAAGAACTGCTGAATGATACAGAAACCACTGCCAGTGCGAATGTTGTCCGTTATGTACTGATAGTTGCTGTGCGGTCGCAGGTTGATCTGCTGCAGCTTCTGTACAGGAAAGGGCTGTTGCGCACAGAGATACCAGGTGGCTTTTCACCGGAAGAAGCGCAGGCACTCCTGGATAATCTGGAGCGCAGCCATATCAGCAAGGCGCTGTCGGGCGAGCGAATGGCAGCCCGTGACAGAAATGCCGATCTGGCCTGGATTCGACAGCAACTGGTCGATGCCGCCTGGTTTGTCCGTGCCACACTGGAGGCGCATGGGATGAGCGTCGGAAATGAGAGTCCCCCTGCTCAGCCGGAGACAATGCCGGACATACAGACACGGGAACTGGTGATGTTGATCAAGCGACTGGCATCATCGCTGAAAGCGGTGAAACCGGACAGTTGTGTGGTGCGTGAAGCGCAGGACTGGCTGCGCGACAGAAAACTTGTGAGCATCACGGATGTTCTTCGGTGAACCAGTGGAGGTATGCTTGAGGGGCAGGGACACGCCGATCATGATCGTTTCATATCTGGGGTGGTCTGGAGGTCATGCGGCGTGTCCTCTGCTCTCGCCGGAATAAGGAAGTCGCCGGCGGCTCCGCTTTTACCCGGCCATGCGGGGCATGGCCTTGTGGGTTTTCAGTTATGTGGCCTCAGCGTCGTGTGCGGGCTGTGCCGTGCCTCCATCGTAGCCGGGCTTCTGCGGGCGGGATGCAAGGTAAGATGAACCGCTGCGGTCACCCGGTCCCTCCTTCCCGTCTGCCGTGATTTTCCGGTCGTTCACCCGCTCAGATTTCGCGGTCTCACCCTCCAACTCCCGCCAGCCGTGTGCGTCGGGCTGCGGCTTCCCTTGCGCCCTTGCATCCCTGCAGGCCCGGCAAAGATGGAGGCACGGCACCGCCCGGTGTCGCAGAACATGTGACTATGGAGGATTCGGGAATGTCTGTTGTTGCACCTGCTGTATACGTTGGAACCTGGCACAAATACAACTGTGGAAGCATCGCCGGACGCTGGTTTGACCTGACCACGTTTGATGATGAGCGCGACTTTTTCGCCGCCTGCCGTGCTCTTCACCAGGATGAAGCCGATCCTGAACTGATGTTTCAGGATTATGAGGGATTCCCGGGGAATATGGCCTCTGAATGCCATATCAACTGGGCCTGGGTTGAAGGCTTCCGCCGGGCACGGGATGAAGGCTGCGAAGAGGCTTATCGTCTCTGGGTGGATGATACCGGTGAGACGGATTTTGACAGCTTCCGCGATGCCTGGTGGGGCGAGGCTGACAGTGAGGAGGCTTTTGCGGTTGAGTTCGTCAGTGATACCGGCCTGCTGGCTGACGTGCCGGAGACGGTGGCGCTCTATTTTGACTATGAGGCGTATGCGCGGGATTTATTCCTGGACTCCTTCACCTTTATTGACGGTCATGTGTTCCGTCGGTGATTTACTCCCCGCTCCGGCGGGGGGATGGCCTGCCAGGCCCCCGGAAAACCCTGGCAGGCTTACGCCTGCCTGAAATACAGGAGGGCCGCGCCTGCGGCGCTGCCCTTCCTGCCTGTCATAGTGTGAGGCATTTTTCTGTTTTGTCGTTTCTGTTGTTCTGACTCCCGGGGGCGGGGACACCCTTCGGCTCCCGGCTGCCTGGCGGCATCCGGTCGTCAGGCCCGACTCCGACAGGCAGCTGCTGGCGCACCCGCCAGTCTCCGCCGAACCCGCTGGCGCGGTTTCGGGCTGCCGCTACGGTCCGATGTCTGAAAAACCAGGCTTGCAGCGACCGTTCCGGTCGCGCCGCCCCTGTCGCGCCGGAAACGGCGCTCCCTGCACACCTGACGGTGTGTAAGGCCACTGCGCCTGATGGCGCAGTTGTCTGCCCTTCCGCCGCCACCCCTGCGGCCTGTTTCCCGCTGTGGACTTTCCGGGGGCTGAAGCGGCCACAACACGTGTCAGCCGTCCAGGGGGGAGATGTACCAGCCACAAAACTTTTTGCCGCAAGCGTCAAAAACTTTTGCGTCTGCCCCCGGACAACTGCCCCGTGCCGTGGCTGTCGCTGCCCCATCGGAAAGGTCCACTGCGGGGAGAAACCCCGAAGAAGTGGACGGCAGAAGGGGCTTTCGCCCCTCCGGGGAATAACCGGTCGGCCCGGCGACCTGATTCAGCAGAAGGAGACGTTTTCATGACAGTCAGCAGCACGATTTCCGTTTTTTGCCGCGACGGGGTGTTCCGTACCGTTTACTGCCATCTGCACGGGGAGCCGACCTGGAACGGTCGCATCCTGCATACCCACTATGCCACCGGTCAGCAGGCCGAAGCCCTGGTTGAACACGGTGATATCCGTTGCCTCGGTCCCCGTTGCGACAAACCCGCCGGGCATACGCTTCAGAACCCGGTGGACGGTGTGACGGCTTATTACGGACGTGACAGTGGTTTCCGGATGGACAGTGAGGCGCGTGAGTACCGTTCTTTCATGGAGGCTATTGCCACTGAAAGCACTGAAGAGGTGCGCTTCCATTATGTGTTCATCGACGGCTACTGGAAGGTGATGTACCGCACGCCGGAAGGCTGGAAGATGAAAGCGCTCGCGCTGGCACTGCGCCGCTGTCCGAAATGAAAAAAAGGCAGGGCGATAAACCCTGCCTCTCTCCGCCGTTACTTCCCCGCCAGGAAGAGCGGCAGTCATCAACAACATAAGGAGAAATATTTGTGAGACCATCAATTATCTTCGCAACCGCCGAGTATGTAAAGCGTCTGCGTGAAGAGTGCCTGCGGGAGAATAAACCCCTGCACCGCCATACCCGCTTCAGACGTCAGGAGCTGGCACAGGATGAGATTAACCCGGACGTCCTGGCGATGAGCGGTCATATCGCCAGACGCTGCAGTGAGCAGAAGCGGGTACGTATCCCCGCTATGAAAGTCAGCGAATGGGGCCACCTGCTCCGCGCGCTTGAAATTGAGCGGGTCTGCCACTGATTAACCCTTGCCGTCTGCCTGTGCAGGCGGCAGGATACGTTCAGACATCTCACCAGGAGGAACCGTGAGTAAGAAGAAAAACACCACAACGCCCACGCCGCATGATGCCGCGTTCCGGTCGTTCCTGGCGAATCCCGACGTCGCCAGAGATTTTCTGGAACTGCATCTTCCTGCGGAGTACCGGCAGTTGTGCGACCTGTCCACGCTGAAGCTGGAACCCGCCACCTTTGTAGAGCCGGACCTTCATCAGTACGCCAGCGATATCCTCTGGAGCGTGAAAACCACCGGGGGTGAAGACGGCTATGTTTATACGCTCATCGAGCACCAGAGTACCGAAAATCTGTACATGCCTTTTCGCATGTTACGTTACAGTGTGGCGGCGATGCAGAGACATCTGGAGCAGCACAAAACGTTGCCACTGGTGATTCCTGTGCTGTTCTATCATGGTGAGCGCAGCCCGTACCCGTACAGCATGAACTGGCTGGACTGTTTTGAGAATCCGGCACTTGCGGCTAAAATATACACAAAGCCGTTTCCGCTGGTTGATATCACTGTCGTTGATGACAATGAAATCATGAACCATCGCCGGATGGCCGCACTGACGCTGCTGATGAAGCATATCCGCCATCGTGACATGATGGAGCTGCTGGACAAACTCCCGCAGGTCATGGTGGAAATTTCAGACGAGCAGGTGCGTGTTCTGATTCATTACATCGTTAACGCAGGGGACTCTGTATCACCGGAATTTATGCGGGCGCTGGCTGAGCGTCTGCCGCAGCATGAGGATAAACTGATGACTATCGCTGAACGTCTTGAGCAAAAAGGTCGCCAGGAAGGAGCGCTTGAAAAAGCCCTGGCTATTGCGTGCCAGCTTCAGAAAATGGGGATGACGCCGGAGCAGATTAAGCAGGCTACCGGACTTTCCGATGACGAACTGAAGAAAATCACTCACTGATGAGAACCACAAAGCCCGGCAAAATCCCGGGCTTTTTTGCCAGCAGGAGCAGAGCAAACAGCATGACGATTGCAGAACGTCTTATTCAAAAAGGCGCTCTTGAAGTGGCGCGGGAAATAGCCTGCCGGCTTCGGGATATGGGCTGGACGCCGGAACGGATTCAGGAGGCAACCAGACTTTCCGGTGAAGAACTGAAAAAGCTGTTTCCTGATGAGCAGTAGCCTGGCATTCAGCCAGGCTGTGAATCACGCTCACACATTCCCTGCCGTTTCCCCCAGTTCATTTTCCAGTCGCCTGATGATATCTGCCTTACGCATCCCCTGCATGTGAGGCAGCAGGTCACGGACTGAAAGTGCCTGGGTGGTCCTCCAGACGGTGACGTCCACCTGTTCCGCATTTTCCCAGGCGTGCCATGTTCTCTGCGTCACGCCAAATTCTCTGGCCGCTTTTTCGCGTGACCAGAGCATGCTTTTTCGCCAGATTCGCAGTTCCCAGCCGGTCATAAAACACCTTTGAAAAAGTGAAAAAACTTCACTTTATTTTATCATTATAATTGCCAAATCAGCGCGATAAATAAGTGTGAAAAAGTGAAGAAATTTCACTTTTTTTGATTGTGGATGTCGTGCTGTTTTCTCTGTTTTCACCTGTGCGGGAGTGGTGTACCAGTGACCACCACATGCCATTGTTGTGCCGTCGTTTTTCTTCAGTCGCGCCGGATGCGGCGCTCCCTGCACACCTGACGGTGTGTAAGGCCACTGCGCCTGATGGCGCAGCTGTCTCTGCCTGTCTGCCGCCGCACTGCGGCCTGTTCTCCGCAGACGGACTTTCCGGGGGTACATACACGACCACATCCCGTTTCAGTCGTCCAGGGGGAGAGATGTACCAGCCACAAAACTTTTTGCCGCAGGCGTCAAAAACTTTTGCGTCTGCCCCCGGACAACTGCCCCGTGACGTGGTGAGCGTCCCCCGTCGGAAAGGTCCACTGCGGGGATATCCCCGAAGACCCGGACGGCAGAAGGAGCTTCGCTCCTCCGGGAAATGACCTGGCTGACCCGGCAGTCGTGACGATGAGGAGACAATGTGATGAATCAGACTTTACCCACTACTGACCTGAATACTGCCGGCACGACAGATGTTATTCCGTCTGTGGCTATCGACCGCATCATCGCGCAGCGTAACGAAGGTATTGCACTGTTCATGCAGGCGATGGAATGCCTGGCGACAGCGCGCAGGATTCTGCTCGATGCGTCAGGTGATATTTTTCTTTACGGGTTTGAAGACTGCGTGACTGATTCCGTTCGTCGCATGGATAAACCGGAAGAAGCGAAAAGGAATATCACCCGTCTTGCCGACCGGAAAATCTGGGACCGCCTGATGACAGATACGGGCATGTACACCTTCATGAGTTCATGCCAGCGTGATGAGTGGAACAGCCAGCTGATGAGCGACACCTGTCCTGAAATCACCCTGGACAATGTACTGGCAACATTCCACCATCTTAATGCCAGCAAGATGCAGACGTTTGAACAGGGACTGATTGATGTCTACCGGAAATTGTCATGGGATTACAGAACCAATAATCCCTGCCGTCTGGGCAAGAAAATCATTATTGAAAACCTGCTGTACCGCTGGAGTAACGGGCGTGTGACGCTGGACTGCAGCGGACGGGAAGCACTGGATGACCTGGTACGTCCGTTTTATCTGCTGGAGGGACGCAACGTTCCTGACTTCAGGAACAGCATCGGGGCGAAGTATGGTGAATTTCTCGGGAACGGCGACAATATCGGTGAGTTGTTTGAAGGGGAATATTTTACGGTGCGTGGCTACCAGAAAGGGACCGTACACATTGTCTTTAAGCGTCCTGACCTTGTTGAAAAACTGAATGATATTATTGCACGTCATTATCCTGGTGCATTGCCGCCACGAGTCTGATTAAACAGAAAAGCCCTGGTATTTATGCCGGGGCTTTTTTTTCTGTAATCATCATAATCTCAGAACACAATGTGACATTGTCACATCAATTGTTGTTCATATCGATGCTATCTTTCCTGCCTGAGTCTGTCTTTTTAGGTGCTGTTTTAGAGGAAGAACGGCGGGATGGTTTTTTCGATTCTGCTTCCCGAATAATGTCACGAAGTGCTTTCTCTCCTACTTCATACCCTGCATTTTTGAGCGTGTCACGAACATCTGCCAGTGTATAACCCTTTATCCTTACCAGGGTAATGATGTCATCACGAATGGCATCAAGAAAATCACGCAATGTTTTCCGTTGAGCGGTGAGGTCCGGCAATTCCGATAAAGCAGCTTTTGCCAGCTGGATGTCATCATCTGAGTAAAATTTTTTAGAAGCCATTGGCACTTTCTCTCCGTTTAATGTTGAAGCCTGATTTTATCACCAAAAACTGACTCCTGGCAGGGCTGCGCCCTGCCTCTGCCGTCTGCATAAGACTATGATGCACAAAAATAACAGGCTATAATGCCCTGAAAAACGGGACAGGATGTGTAATCGTATAACCGCGCACGCACGGCTATACGATTACCACCTGGTCAGGGCTTAGCCCCGACACCCCGGTAAGGAGCAGACCATGAGTGAGAAGAAAACCCGAAGTGGCAGTGAGAAACGGCAAAAGAATGTCCTCATTGCTGTTCGTTTTTCACCAGAAGAGGCTGAGATTGTTAAAGAAAAGGCAGAAAAAAACGGACTGACAGTTTCAACTCTGATAAGAAAAACTGTGCTGGGAAAACAGATAAATGCCCGCATTGACGAAGATTTTTTGAAAGAGCTGATGCGTCTTGGTCGCCTGCAGAAGCATCTGTTTGTGGAAGGAAAACGCACGGGAGATAAAGAGTATGCAGAGGTTCTCGTTGCTATTACAGAGCTTGCTAATACTCTGCGAAGAAATTTAATGGGACGCTGAGATAATCGCTGATGAATGCCATCATTCCGAAAAAAAGACGTGACGGAAAGTCTTCTTTTGAAGACCTGATTGCGTACACCTCAGTGCGGGATGATGTGCCGGAAGATGAACTCAGGCCTGACACGGAAATGAAAGCTGAGATTCCGCACCGGAACCGCTTCAGACGTCTTGTTGATTATGCAACACGTCTGCGTAATGAAAAATTTGTTTCCCTGATTGATGTGATGAAAGACGGCAGTCAGTGGGTGAATTTCTATGGTGTGACCTGCTTTCATAACTGTTTGTCTCTTGAATCTGCGGCTGAAGAAATGCAGAAAGCAGCAGAGCTTGCTCATTTTTCCAAAGATGATACAGACCCTGTTTTTCACTATATTCTCTCCTGGCCTGCGCACGAAAGTCCGCGTTCTGAGCAGCTTTTTGACTGTGTGCGTCACACCCTGAAATCCCTTGAGCTGTCAAAACATCAGTATGTGGCAGCCGTTCATACAGACACGGATAACCTGCATGTACATGTTGCAGTGAATCGTGTCCACCCTGAAACCGGCTATATCAATTGCCTTCCGTGGAGCCAGGAAAAACTCAGTCGTGCATGCCGTGAACTTGAACTTAAGCACGGATTCGCGCCGGATAATGGTTGCTTTGTACATGCACCGGGCAATCGTATTGTGCGCAAAACAGCGCTGGTACGTGAGCGCCGTAATGCCTGGCGACGCGGGAAAAAGCAGACGTTCAGGGAATATATTGATCAGATGTCGATTGCCGGGCTGCGTGAAGAGCCAGCACAGGACTGGTTATCTTTGCATAAACGGCTGGCCAGTGATGGTCTGTATATCACGATGCAGGAAGGGGAACTGGTGGTGAAGGATGGCTGGGACAAAGCGCGGGAAGGTATTGCACTCAGTTCGTTCGGACCGTCATGGACAGCTGAAAAACTGGGGCGGAAACTGGGGGAATATCAGCCTGTACCGACAGATATTTTCAGTCAGGTGGGGACACCCGGTCGTTATGATCCGGAAGCCATAAACGTTGATATCCGGCCGGAAAAAGTGGCAGAAACGGAGAGTCTGAAACAGTACGCCTGCCGTCATTTTGCCGAACGCTTACCGGCAATGGCGCGCAATGGTGAACTGAAAAGCTGCCTGGCTGTACACCGTACTCTGGCAGAGGCGGGATTATGGATGGGGATTCAACACGGGCATCTGGTACTGCATGATGGATTTGATAAACAACAGACACCAGTACGTGCAGACAGTGTGTGGCCGTTAATGACGCTGGATTACATGCAGGATCTGGATGGTGGATGGCAGCCTGTACCGAAGGATATTTTTACTCAGGTCGTTCCCGGAGAACGATTCCGGGGACACAGTATTGGCTCTCAGCCTGTCAGTGATTACGAATGGTATCGCATGAGGATGGGCACAGGTCCGCAGGGGGCTATAAAGCGTGAACTGTTTTCTGATAAGGAAAGTCTGTGGGGATACGGCCTTATTCAGTGCAGGAGCCTGATTGAAGAGATGATAGCTGACGGGGATTTCAGCTGGCAGGCATGTCATGAGATGTTTGCACGTAAAGGGCTTATGCTGCAGAAACAGCATCATGGTCTTGTGATTGTGGATGCGTTTAATCATGAGCTGACACCGGTGAAGGCCAGCAGTATCCATCCTGATTTGACGTTATCCCGTGCCGAGCCTCAGGCCGGGCCATTTGAAATTGCGGCTGCAGATATTTTCGAACGGGTGAAGCCTGAATGTCGTTACAATCCGGAACTTGCTGCCAGTGATGAAGTGGAACCCGGCTTCCGGCGCGATCCTGAGATTCGTCGTGAGCGCCGTGAAGCCCGTGCAGCTGCGCGGGAAGATTTGCGTGCGCGTTATCTTGCATGGAAGGAGCACTGGCGTAAACCCGACTTACGTTACGGAGAACGGTTACGGGAAATTCATGCTGCCTGCCGTCGGCGCAAGGCGTATATCCGTGTGCAGTTCCGGGATCCACAATTGCGTAAGCTGCATTACCATATTGCGGAAGTGCAGCGTATGCAGGCGCTGATCAGGCTGAAGGAGAGTGTGAAGGAAGAGCGGTTGTCACTGATTGCGGAGGGTAAGTGGTATCCTTTGTCCTACCGGCAGTGGGTGGAACAACAGGCGGCTCAGGGAGACAGGGCTGCAGTATCGCAGTTACGTGGCTGGGATTATCGTGATCGTCGCTCGCGTAATAAGGATAAAAGACGCACAACTAATGTTGATCGTTGTGTCGTACTCTGCGAACCCGGAGGAACGCCACTTTTTAATAATGTTGCAAAACTTGAAGCTCGTCTTCAGAAAAATGGAAGTGTTCATTTCAGGGATACGCGGACAGGAAAAAATGTCTGTACGGATTACGGAGATCGGGTTGTTTTCTACCATCACACGGACCGAAATGAACTGGCAGAGAAGCTTGATTTAATTGCGCCAGTTCTGTTCAGCCGCAACGGAAAGCTTGGTTTTGAGCCGGAAGGTTCATACCAGCAGTTTAATGATGTGTTTGCAGAAATGGTGGCCTGGCACAATGCAGCGGGAATAACCGGAAACGGACACTTCACCATTACTCGTCCGGACGTGGATTTGCACCGTCAACGCAGTGAGCAGTATTACCGGGAATATATCAGACAGCAGACCCGTTTATCGGAGAGCCATGATGATAATTATACGTTACGGCAGGAGAAAACATGGGAGCCACCATCACCTGGAATGTAAGCCCGGATAAGTGATGGTGCAAAGATTCAGCCCAAAAACGGCAGGAATCTTCGTCAATAAGGGCGGGAGTAGTCACTGAATTGAGTTTATACCCGGTTAACTCTGAATTAAGGGCCGTGTCTGCGGCCCTTATCCAGTGCGCCGTAAAACCCCGGACTTAGTGAACAGGGTTTTACAGTCTGATTGACAGATATGGTCACCAGAAAATATTTGTATTCCTTCAGTATTTTTCGTCAGTTGTTGGTTGTGCTCCACATGATTTCTGGGGATGATCATTATTTATTGTCTTCGATTTATTATTTTCAGCGACCGGTAACAGTATCTCCAGGGGGAGCAGGGTATTCAGAATCGCCTTCACTGAAGGTATATCTTCAGGACCGGAGTGTTCCTCTTCCGGACGATTCAGTGTGATATAACATACCCGGCGTTCTTCCCTGGTTGTGTTATTGATAGTGTGCACAGCCTTTTTCCACAGTTCGTTTGCCCGGGATTCGATATCTGTATCATATTGCGGAAGCAGATCCAGTGATGTCTGCGCTGTTGCCAACCGGCGCTGGAATGTATCAATGATACGGTAAGGCTCTGTACGGTTTTTACGACGTTTACGGGATGGTTTTGCTGTCAGTACACCGATGATGCTGCTGACATGCTCCGGTGTGGGGAGCCTGCGCTGCACTGTCCTGGGGACGAGACGGCGGAGACGCTCCAGCCGGGGGGCTTCAACGGAAATATAGCGGTTGATGACCACCGGATCACTGTCGCAACTTTTCTCGCTGTCCGGAATATACACAGAGGCTGACGGCACCACATCCCCCTGGAAAACGGTAAAGAACTCACCGGCATTCAGTCTGATCAAATCCTGCACGTCGATTTTGCTTTCCATCTGGATGGTGATCTGGTTACCGTCCACCCAGGACTCACCCATCACACCATCGTGGCGCTGCAGGCTGCCCATTCTGGCCCGTGCCTCTTCACCGGCGGCATTTTTCACCGTTCTTGCCGTTTTGTCGTCACTGACAATGCGTCCGGCGAATTTGGTGCCGGCGTTCTGCATCAGTGTGGCGGTGTTGGTGGCGGAGGTCTGCCCTTCAATTCGCTCCTGATCCTGCGCCGTCATTATCAGGGAAAACTCCAGTGAACGTACCTGGGTGGCCTCCACAGCAATGCGGTCTGTGTAGTAGGCACCGACTTCGTCAAGGATACAGATATAGGGGAAGCTGCCTTTGTATTTTTTGACTTCCAGGGTCTGTGCATCTGTGCCTTCCAGCCGGTAGCCCAGGTCACGGGCGAGGAGCATGCTCTGCTGGGTGACGAACATACGACCGAGTGCCGACGTGGTATGAGCCGATGTGTCCAGTGCAGGGATCATCACAATCAGAATGCGGTCGCTGTGAATACTGTCGCGAATATCGATGTCGCCGGCATCTGCCGCAAAGACGTCCCCGAAGGTTTCGGCAAAGGTTGTGAACGTTTCCGAGAACTGACCGGAGAGATAAGCATGCTGTTTACGGGGCTCCTCAGTCCAGGCTGACGGCGTTCTCACCAGTGACATATCGAATCCCGGGACATCCTGCAGGTAGTTTCGCAGTGGTGCGATAGCTTCTTCCGGCCACTGGTCATCAAGGCCACGGCAATAGAGTTTTGCCATCCCTTCCAGCGTCATATGTTCCCGTAACATCTGCAGGGACATGGTTTTACCTTCCCGGACGCACCAGAATTTTGTGCCAAAGACCAGGGCCTTGTTCATGGCTATCGCCCGTGACTGCCATTCACCGCCCTGAACGTTCTGGGGCAGCATGGACTGCATGGTTTCGGCGGTGAAGGCTTCGGTGCTGAATGCGAACGGGTTCCAGGTGTTTGACTGTGGGCGGGATTTTTCGCCGCTCTGAATGATTTCACTGCGGGATTTTCCGCCGTTCATGAAGTTGATGACCTCGATATCATCCTCCCTGCCAAAACGTCGGGAGAGATACCAGATTGTCCTCGTGGTATCGTTCTGTGCCTTTCCGTCAACAAAGGTAAAGCCTCTTCCCCAGCAGAGCGGGTTGAGCAGCCAGGCAAAGGTGGTTTCTGTTTTACCGCCACCGGTGGTGGCAAAAAACATGACATGCCGGGTGAGGTCATCCATGCTCAGCCAGAGCTCACGACCGATATCGTTGATACGGCGGTAACCGACATAAAAAATCCCCCGGGCGGGGAATGTTTCATCCGCTTCATACTGAAACAGGGTGGGCCAGAAGCTGAAGAGGCTTCTCCTGACCTTTCTGTCCTGGGAGGGGTCATCAAGGCTGAGTGTCATGGGCATACGCAGGGGGCATCGCCAGCGTTGCAGCATGAATATCACGGAGGTGACCAGGGTGAACAGCAGGCAGACAGGAAGGGCCAGTGGCCATATCAGCGCCGTAATGATACTGCCGGCCAGACACAGACCAGTGATGTTCAGGTTATGCAGTGCATTCCACAACGGGTTTCCCCAGGCCGTGCGGTGTATGAGGTCAGGATTAACGTGGTGCTGGCTCATTGTGATACTCCTCGCTATCTGTTGCTTTCAGGAAGAGGCGAACGGAAGTGGCGTCTTTCAGGATGCCGGACGGCAGGTGCCAGCCGGTATCTGATAACACCCAGGGGGTTCCGCCAAAACCGAACTGGCGGAAAGCCTGGTTATTGACATCGATGGCAGCACGTGCGGCGGTCAGACACTGTCCATCCTGTGCGGCCGGTGCATCGCCGGTGGGGGCCATACCACTGTCAGCGGAATACAGCTGATGCCATCCGGTCGCCCGTTTTTGTGAGTCCGGTTCACACAGCAGCGGAGCAGTCCGCTTTGTACTGGACTCCCCGCCAATCACGGAGACCGGATAAATCACCACGCTGAATTCCCGGGCCAGTTGCTTAAGCGCGGGTTCCAGCAGACGGCAGTTGATGCATGCGGGGTCAAGGAAGGCGTACAGCGTGCGTTCATGACCAGTGGACAGGTTAATGGTGAACATCCCCCGGTCTGCGTTGCGTTTAAGTACTGTGGCCAGATTACGGCGGGCCTCAGCGGCCTGAACGTGTTGTTCTTCCGTCACTGCCGTCGGGGCGGGGGCAGAAGAAGGTTCCTGCTGTGTGGGAGCCGGGCGGGCCGGGATGCTGTTAACATGATGTTCCGTATGTGGGCGTGGTGTCTCTGTGTCGGTTACTGGTTCAGCTCTCCATTCCTGAGATGTAGGGTAAGCCAGCGTGGAAGGGGGCTCTGCCTTCATCCAGTGGTAACCTGCAACTGTCGCCGGCAGAGCAATTCCGGCGATAAAGCCACACATCAGTGTCCGCCAGAAGCCATATTTCCGGGCGGGATGTTTTCCTTTTCCGGTATATTCGGCATCCAGGCAGGCATCAATCGCTGAGAGCATTCTGCCGATGTGATGTCCGGGACGTTCTGCATCAACGGTATCAACAAGCACCGTTTCGGTTATTTCGCGAAAAGGGGAACTGAAGGACAGGTGCATCAGCCTGTTATTACGGTTAATCAGTGCGCCCAGTTCTGTGACCGGCAGGATGGCAATCACCTCCCGATTACCGTCAGGGTACAGGGCGGTCAGGGACAGGTGTTTATTATTCAGTGTTGCAGTGTAGTGGATGGTCATTGTTCTTTTTCCTTGTCGGCGGGATGCTGTTTTTCGGTGGTTTCACCAGTGTCAGTGTCTTCGTCGTTATCATGGCGGCGGGGTATCACGTCATCCGTGAGTGACCAGCGGGTCCTGATCTGACGTTTACGATCGCGATCTGGCTGAGGTTCGTCCCATATCAGGCCCAGCCCCAGCATGTCCCGTCGAAGCCCTTCAATGGCCTCTTCCACACAGGGTTCCGGGCAGGGGAGGCCGAGACGGCTGGCTTCATTTTCTGCCCGGGCAACGGCCACCACGCCGGCCCCTTCGATGAAGCCTTTTGTGGTGTTTGCCCGGTGAAGGGCATAGAAGAGCGTCCGGTCAACGCCCTTGAGCCACAGCCAGTTCGGAGGCGTCAGGCGCAAATCATGTGCGTAAAGCCAGACCAGACCGCTGCGAACGTAACGGTGCTGCCTGAGCCACTGTTGTGCGCCTTCTGTTTTGATGACCCGGATAAAGGCGTTTCTGGCCAGTGAATACACCGGCGTGCTGAAACGCCCCTGGTCCCGTTTACTTTTGAGCCTGCAGGAGAGATTGAGGTTGTTCATCAGGGCTACCGCTGCTTTCCGGTCACCGAGGAAGAACTGCAGGCCAAAGATGGCAAAGAGCGCTTTTTCATGTGGGGCCATGTCTTTCCAGCTGGTCAGTGGTTGCCCCAGTTGCGCCATGAAGCACTGGCGTGTGGACGCAACATCGAGCTGCATGTTGCGGATAAGGTTGTTCTGCTCCACAAAGGCTTCGGGGGTTAGTGCGACACGGCGCTCGGGACGTTTTTGTCCGTGGAAGAGTCTGTTGTTGTCTCCATCAGCCAGAACGGGGGCGATCGCCGGTGACAGAGCTGAAAAAATATGGGGCAGTGTGTGGATATTCAGTGGCCTGCGGGTAAAACGGGGCTGGGCCGGATGGTGAAACCACATCCACAGAAAGCCGAATGTCATGGGAAGCAGAATCAACCAGAGGATCCCCACTGTCCGGGACATAACATCCAGCCACTGGCTGAAAGTGATGGTTGCCGCGTTGTTAGCAGTGATGGCCAGCAGGTTGTAACGGGGGGCGGCAAAGTTGTGAAAGGGCCCCCAGTCAATCATGCCCCACAGTGTGTGCAGGATCAGGCAGGAGGCGAAGACGATTTCAGGTAAAAAGCGCCAGATGATAATCGCAAAGAGCAGGCATATGGCACCGACGATATACCATATAGCCATTGGATCTTCGGCGGCAGACGTCTGTTGGTAAGACACGGGGATTCCTCCATAGATGAATGGATAAATTTCGGGATTAAGTCGGGTGTCATGAATGCGAATCAGCGCCGGTAATAACCGGACAGGAATGAGTTCAACAGGACATTTTCACAGAGAAGAGCGAACGGCAGAAGGTGGTGGGAGACAGGTACAAAAAAACCGACTGGTGAGGCCGGTTTTTTTGTGATTCCGGAGCGGAGTTGGTGCTCTGACCGGAGGAAGATACTCTACATCCAACATCCATAATATTATGGCACCAGACATCTGTTGTCTAGTTTGACTTCAGATTGCCTGTCAATATTCATTTCTTTAAATGAATTTTATGTGTGCATCTGTATAATCTTTGTGTTGGCGCTGTACAGTGTGCCTCCCTTGCTTCTAAAACCTGTTCTATCTGTGTATGGATGAATTAAAGTCCTGGCTGAACAAACAGGTGGTGCTGTGTTCAGTGCTCTGGCAGGGGGGAATGTACTCTACATCCAACAATGTCAGAGAGCCGTTGTGACAGGCGATGTATGAGCAAGCAACGGTGACTTCCTCCATTGATGGAGAAACGGATGATTAACCTGTTAATCATCGTTCTCAGGGCGGTTGTTGCTGTGGCTAACGCAGTGATAGCAATCCTGGAACTGATCCGGGAACTGGTTGACTGATAATCCCGGAAACGTACTTAAGGGCAGAGGGTCACCGCCTTCTGCCCTTTAACAAAATATGCTCAGGTTAAAAATCGAAAACCTTCCTGCACTTCCTGTGCCTGTTCCCGTGAGTCAAACATGAGCCGGCTTTTACCCGGAACTCCCCAGGAAATATATTCTACATCCACCCACCATTTTCCGTATTCTTCATACGGTCCGGATATCACTTTAGTGACAAATGCATCAACCAGGTTCATTTTTACACCTTTCTGTTATTTTGCTTATTACGACCAGCAGACAGCAAATATTAAAAATAACGCGGCGGTAAAAATGGCAATTTTTTCCCATACTGTATTTTTTCCATTTATTTGCTTTGAAATGTTTTTTTGCTTCATATCAGTAAGTGATTATTTTTTTATTCTGTTTCCTCCAGGCCCATGGTGGCACCGGATTTTCATCTGCCCATAATCCCCGTTTAAGGGCACGGGCATCGCGCTGGAGAGCCGGGAGAGTATAGTCCTTGTTGTAGTCCGGGTATACCCAGGCCGCTCCCTTCCTGATTTGCTCACGATTCGCTTCAGTGCCGTCAGCGGTATAGACTCTGCCGAGAATACGGTTATATCTGTCGGTCTGTAAGTATTGTACGGTTACAGGCTTACCGGCCACCAGGTCTTTTAACTGAGAGGCAGACCAGCGTCCAAAGGGCTGTTTCTTTTCCGGTGCATCAATATTTGCCAGGCGGACCCTGACAGTTTTTTTATCCTGTAATATTTCCAGTGTATCACCATCAAGAACGCGGATAACGTTTCCCTGAATCTGTGCAGCGCAGAGGGAACCTGAAAAAATAATAGCGAGAGAGAATATATATTTTATCATTTTATTACATCCTTTTTTATTCATGAAAAACAGGCGGTGTTTATATTATGGAATAATATCGTTAAGTTGAGTTTATGTTTCCGGTAATGTAATGCTTCACGCAGCGCATGAATTCCAGTACGCTGATATCCGTGATGATACGGCAACAGATATCCGGTGACGGTATGCAGGAACATATTGATTATCAGATTGAGAAATATCAGTTCAGGGCCAGGAATGAGTCACCGCGACTGATGCGCCAGTGGGAAGATGTCATGCGTGAATGCCGTGATACCGGAGCAGGAGCCAGGGAGCGGCTGCGGATTGCCTTACTTAATGTTGATTATGTGACCAGTTTTGAACTGCCGTTTCGTCTGCTGTTAACCCGGACACCGCAGATGATTGACAGCGTGCGGCGGGAATGGCAGCTCAGCCAGAAAAAAGTCGTATTCAATGAGCGGCAGCGGGGATGTGTATACAGTCTGCAGAATGACTTATCCGGCGTGCCGGATAGCTTCAGTTACAGTCTTGCGACGCGAATACGGCGGGTGGACAGCTATGGCATGACGACGCGTTGTTTCACTGATATAGCCGGGCAGGTTAAAGCCCCGACAGCACGGCTGAAACTGGCGCTGGAAAGCGGGTTAATTGTCACCGCGCTGGATGGTCTGTTCTGGCTTGGTATTCAACGTATTGCCGCAGATGTGCAGCGGCTGCGTCAGTCCGGAATGACAATCATCACCCGGGATGTTGAGGTCTCAGACTCGCTGACCGGAACCACACGGGTTGTTTCCGGGTACAGCCTTTGATTTATGCAACAAAGTATCGCAGCGTCGAATATGAGCTATGGCCAGATTTTTGTTAATCGTGGTTGTTGCAACATGTAAGGCGAATGACCACACTATTCTGGCACGCTCGTAATCACGCTGAAATTCTGCTTCCTGTCCTGCCGTGATGAGTTCCGACCAGGACATACGGCGAAGTGTATGTCTGTCAGTAATATCCGTCATGAGCTCTCTGTCTCCTTCGATTTTCCGTCAGGAACACAAACGCCCCGCAGAGAAAATTCACCAACATTCTCCTTTTTAATGGCGCGCAATGCATCGCGGCAGGCCCGTTCGGTATGAAACGCCTGACTGAATACACTGAACGGCAAATTGCCGTATTGTGCTAATTACAGTCTGATACAGGGACGGCAGACAGGCATTTTGCCTGAAAAGAAAAAGCCGGTTCAGAGAAAACCGGCTGACGGATTATCGTCTAACAGTTGATAGCTACCTCAAAATACTTCCGCAACAGGCACACCGGCAACTTTTTCCCATTCTTTAACCCGATACCGAATCATCTGTGGGAAACGTTCCTTGTACTCATATCCACGTGCAGCCATGGTGTGCATGGTGTTGGCCAGCGTCCTTGCTGAGATGCCGGAGATCTCAAGAGGAATCATCGGCAGACTCACATAGGTGGTGTGGATTTCCAGCTTGCCGTCTTCAGCAACCGTGCGGGTAAAGTTGTGAATATCCAGACCAATCACATCCATCACATTGTTCGGATAAATGCGCACATACAGCATGGTGCCGTTTTTAATGTCGATCCCGAAATAACAACTCTTCGAGAATGACAACTGCTCATAATCACTGGTCGGCGCAAAGGGACAGCTTTCTTTTATCTGCTGAACAACCTGCAGGACTTTCTTTTTCTTCGCTCTGGTTCTCAGATATAGCCAGAGCGGAGGAATGAAAAGAAGAAAATAACATCCATATGCCAGAATAAAAAGACTTATTGAATGTCTTAGATTATCATCTAATAAATCTGATGTATAAGCGGCTGAGTATAAAAGTAAACACGGTATTCCTAATAAGAAATAAGCGTTGCGGGCCAAGTGGTAATATGCCCACCAGGAAGGATATCTGCTTTTTGTTTTGTTCATAATAAACCTCCATATTCACCTGAATATATTTTAAACTCTTCAGGTGAATATGGCAATGCTGTTTTATTGGTTTTTCTATGTTTTCATTTTATTGTTTTATTCCGTCTTTATCATCTCTATTAATATTTTTCAGTTTTTCTTCACGAACGCCAGGTGTTCTGCGCATATTGGTATTACCTCCGGCAATAATATCTTTGACTGAAGAAACCATATTCCCCAGCATATTAACACCGTCACGTCCGCCCAGAAAATTAATTACATGGTCAGGCAGATAAGCCTGAAGCGCAAAAACGGCTGCAACCAGTGTGGTACAGGCGCGGGCATAAATCATCAAAAATCCCGCCATGCTGAACACGCCCGTCACAGAGTTTATCTGGACATTCATCAGTGCAGCAGCATACAGCGCATTCAGGATTGTGCCGCCGGCCACGATGGCGACTGATGCAAAAAAGAACCCGAACACCATCAGCAGCGGTCTGATCATGCTGTCTATCAGGTAGATGTAACCGTAAGCGGCCCGGCTTCCCCGGTCCTGACTTGTTCCCAGATGGGTGGCGGCCCACAGGGGGCCAGCAGCACATCCAATCAGTACGCTGACTATCCAGTTGCCGATGCCGGTCATCCAGAAGATAAACGGGATAAACGGCAGGTAAATAGATAACGAAAAACCGGCACAGAACAGCAAAAACAGCAGGAAGTAGAGTGGTGGTGCGGAGGCTTCCAGAAAAGCCTTTGCTGCATCAGATAAGCCGCTGACGGCATTGACCAGTCGGCCAAAAACGGAGTTGCTGCCGGCAGTAGAAAGCACCCTGACGGTGGTATAACCCGCCCAGATGGTTTCGGTTGTGACCATGGTGTAATCACCAATGTCCTTCATCTTCAGCAGAGGATTTGCCTGCTGACTCGTTGTTCCTGTTCCTGAATGTATGGTTGCTACTTTATTTGAAAATCGAGTTAACCCTGGCCCTATGAACTCTAACAGGGCTGATTGAGGATTTTGAGTATTAGATGCGTGGTATTCACTGGCAGAGGTGGCGGTTCCCAGTGCAGGAGTATACGCTGAGTTCTGTAGCTGTGCCTGGTAAGCTCCCTTGACTTCCTTCAGGAATTCCGTATCCCCGGCTTCGCCCAGTGACGAGACGCCACTCACTGTAGGAGCACGGTCGGCCAGTTCAGCCAGTCGCTGGTTGGCGGTGGCAAAGGTCTGGTACCAGGCGCCCAGGGCAACCCAGCCGTAGGTGGTCAGGTAGGATTTCAGTTGCTCCCTGCGCTCAGTTTCTGCGTTATCTGTTGGCAACGCCTTCTGCACCGTTTCTTCATACCTGTTGGCAGCCTTCTGAATACGGCTTTCAATATCCGGCAGGTTGCCGTTAACCGTGTCGCGCCGGGTCCGGTATGCCGACACAAATTCCTGCGCCGCGCTGTCCAGGTCACGGAGCATGGTATCCATGGCGGAGCGTTGTGCCGTCAGAACCCCCTGATATTCCGTTTCAATGAAGGGATTGAAAAAATGGGCCAGCGCGGACTGCTTGTTACTGCCGTTTCCTTTCACGGAGAGACTCACACTCCCGCAGGTGGCGCTGCCATTTGAGACGGTGACGGTATATCTGCCATTCTCTGTCCGTGAGGATTCGCTCATGGGCGGCGTTGATGAACGTGCGGTACGGTTAAAGTCATCGAGGCCCGTATTCATGGCGTGTTTGCACAGTTCCATCTCCAGAATTCCCCGTGCTGCCGTGCGGGTGGAGACATGTACTGGCTGTACGGTCATTGAATAGCCTTCTGCAATGTTTTCTGCCGCTGTCTGAACCATGATATTGGCGGAACCGATGCCCATGATGGATGCGCCCCACAGCATGACCAGTTGCGCCAGACTCCAGCCGGAAGCGGTGGGCACAATCATCAAAAATCCACTCACGACACTGAGTATGCCGACGACGTCCCGTCCGTTGTTAAAGACACTGCCCTGGTGTCCCGTGCGGACAGCATGACGGATACCAATAAACAGAAACCAGACTATCCCCAACGTGGCGATAATTGCGTTAAACACCATGAACAGGTTGCCAATGATGGTGTTGCTGCTGGCTGTCAGGGGATTTGTGACCACATCACCAAAAATGGTGACCAGTGCCTGGCGCGACAGGTCATCCGGATTGGTGGCGGCACTCACAATGTCCTGATAGGTGACGAAAGCCTGTGCAGGTACGGCAGCCAGCGCCAGACCTGCACTCAGTGCTCTGGGTATGATTTTCACGGTAACTCCGGAACCGAAGGGGATGCCCGGGCATCAGCCCCCGGAATGAGGAAAAGAAATTGCAGACCGGACAGTCAGTACTGCCGGTGGGTAATGGCCAGCCATGTGGCCTGTTTCCAGCCGTGCCGGGCCTGCAGGTAATCGGGGAATGTGCCCTGTTCGTCCTCGCTGACCCGACGTTCATTCAGCTGCCAGAGGCGGTATGACGCAATCAGGGCTTTTGAGGCACACAGTGCTGCAATGGTGCTCATCAGTAACAGGCAGACCAGGATACGTATCAGGGTGATGACCGGCAGTGCGGTGGCCGCAAGGGCCATACCACACAGCAGAAGTACCGGTATCATCATCAGCCAGAATCCTGTCCGCCAGAACATCCTGCGACGTCGCAGACGCCGGTCCAGTTCGTCGACCGTCAGTCCGCTGGCCCTGACCGCTTCCTCCCAGGTCATACAGACCGGACTCTCCGGTTGCCGGTCGGGCATGAGGCGCTTCAGGCGCGTTTTATGCTGGTCCAGCATATGGCGGCAGCTGCGCAGCATCCAGCGGGTTTCGGCCAGTGGTGCGAACAGATTTATCCCTATATCACCGATGCGGCGGAGACGGGGGGCCGGTTTTTTTTCGTCGATGCTGTTGTCGTCTTTCATCTTACGCTCCCCTGGCTCATGGCCTGTGACAGTTCGCCAAGGCGCTGTCCGTAATACTGCCGTGCGGCCAGCGCAAGTTGCTGCCCGGCGATAACGTTACCCTGACGAATCTGCTCTTTCAGATCGTTCATCTGCCAGTTCAGCAGGGCGGTGGTGCGCAGCAGCTCACGGAGAAGGTTATCGCCTTCCATGCCCTGCAGATCCTGCTGCCAGTCGGTGTTGGCATACCGTCTGCCGGCTTCAAAGGCCTCAAACTCCCGCTGGCTCATGTGGCCACGGGTGCGGGCTTCTGATGATGCGGTCCGGTCAAAATATGCCGCAGCTGACGGTGACTGCAGGGCTTCAGTCAGTGCCCCACGGGTGGCTTCATTAGGGGTACTGTCAGCAATCAGTGACAGCTGCGGATGAGAGGCGGCATCGATGATGCCGTTGTATTCATTCTGCAGGCCCACATACGTGCGCCCGGTCTGTGTGCCCACTTCTCCTTTCCCCGGGGCACGACCCGCTGACGGTCTGGCGGTGTTTTTCATATAAGCCGTCGCGGCATCAATCTGTTTCTGATTCCAGGTGAGAGCGGCCGGGGTATCTGCTGTGCCTGCGCCCTGATAGAGCGATCGCACCTGGCTGTCTCCGCCCGGCAGATCGCCCACGGCAGGGCAGACATCAGTTCCGCCAAAGCGGGCATACTCCGCTTCCGTGCAGTAACCGGCGTGGATGCTGGCACTGTCATACGCCTCGCGGACCGGGGAGTCCGCAGCCCGGGAGAGACGTTCCCGGATGGGTTTACTGCTGACCCCTCCCCCCTGACTCAGACGTGCCGCTGCAGACGCTGCTGCCCGGCGGCTTTCTGCTGCAATGCCGGACGCGGATTCACTGCAGATGGAGTCCGGCACGCTGAAGCTTTTCCTGGCCTCCTCGAGGCGGTGTGTTTCATTACTGAATATCATCTGCTGACGGGTGGCCTGCCCGTCCTGGGCAATGACGGTGGCCAGTTTTTCTGAGTTCTGGGTGATGGCTGTGCCGGTGGCCGTCTGCATACGGACCATTTCCTCCATGATGCCCTGTATGGTGGCCAGCTCCGGCATGATCTGTCGGGTGACCGGCTGACTGGACACAACATTCACAGAGTAGGCATGGGTGGCAGGGATAACCGCACAGCCTACAAGGAGTGCAAGCAGTGTGGTTGCAGATTGTCTTTGCATTCTTTTTTCTCCGTTTTCGGGGGATACAGGATGTCTGGTACGCGATGACTGAGTGATTCCGGCAGCGGAGCCAGCGGGAAACACTGGAAGCGGCGCGTGATCCATCCCTGACGGTTACGGTTATCGATGAGCGTGAAGGTACGACGCTTCACGCGTTTCAGTGTCGGGGTGTCGCTTTCCATGACCGGCCAGTCTCCGGCTGTGAGTGCCGGTGTGCCGGGGACATCCGGCCACAGCCAGGTGTTGTCAGACATCAGCGCAGTGAGTGGTGCGGGCAGAAGCCAGTGAATGACATGCTGTATATCAAAAGGCGGTCGCTCCGGCACGTTAACCTGCCAGGTGGCCGTTGTTATCAGCGTGCCTGTCTCTCCGGGCAGGGCCAGGCGAATACCACTCATCTCCCCGTCAGCCCGTCTGTCACTGGCAAAAATGACCCGGGGATTGGGGGACGGTCGCAGTGTGAAGCAGGCGGACGGCAGGGTGAAGCTGAAACTGTCACCGTCCACGCGCAGTGTTTTCAGGAAGACCTGTCCCCGGGCAGGACGCCGGCAGCGGGGGGTGATATGAATGCTGTACATCAGAGGTTATATCCCTGCTTACGGATGAGTTCTGCTGCCAGCTCATGGATGACGTTTTCACTGTCATGTGTGCGGGCGCGGTGTTCTATCAGTGAGGTGGCTGAACCCCGGGGAAAGTGTTCGGCCAGGATCTGGCGTGCCCGCAGTGACCCCACCTCCTGCGTCAGCGCACGTCGCAGGGCGCTGTCTTTAGGAGAGGAGTTCAGTGCCCACAGCTCCAGTGGACCGAGGGTGAATTTCAGGATCCGGGCCAGCGTGCCGTTTTTTACACGGAACACAGCCAGTACCGGGACACCGCTGCCGTCCGGTGCGGCCCCTTCCGGCATTTTCAGGAAGCGCCGCAGTGTGACTTCCGGGACGCCAAAGTTATCCCGCAGGAACGGAATTTCGTCAGGGCGGTAACGCAGCAGCCACAGGGTGTTGGCGGATTTGAGCACGGCCGGAGGATAATGCTGCAGCAGCTGGGTGCTCAGCACCGTGCGTATCCCGAACTTACGCTGCTCCAGCTCCTGGGTGTCCAGGGCTTCCCAGATGAAGTTGATCCCTTTTGCATTGTGCAGTTCGTCATAGACTTTGGTCTTGACCTCCTGATCAAGCTGTTCAATGCGGCGGAAAATCACCTCATGGTAGCGTGGGTCGAGATTTTTCCGTATTTCCTCCTGATACTGCGGCAGGACAAAATCCCCGCCGGCGATCTGCCCGGCCAGCAGATACATGATACCGGTGCGCAGACGTCCGGCAGGTGTCTTGTCCCCGGCAACATTGTTCAGATCAACGGCGACCACGCGGGTGTCGGGGCTGAGCATAAACCGGGTACAGCCGGACATCATCGGGTAGTCACTGTGTCCCTGATCGAGGGCACGGCGGATGTAGTCCAGCAACCGCTCTTCCGAGTTATCACGCTGAACGGTGCCGAACACATCCCGGATGGACGGCTGTCCCAGCAGGGCGGACATTTCAGCCAGCAGGGGCATGGCCTGGTAGTGTGCCCGCTGGGCGGCGGGGATATTCCCTGCAATATGCAGCATGTCCCTGATTTCAAACCAGGTGGCGGCATTCCACCATCCGGCATCATGTTGTTCAGCGATGCCGCTCTCTTCCAGGGCGAGATCCACCAGGGGTTCCGTACCTGCGCGGTAAAGTCTGGGGTTATTCTCGCCATATTCCCGGAAGGCCAGGTCCACCAGGCTGCTGATGATTTGCCGGGTGTCGCCGGGATTACAGGGCTGACCGGTGCCGGTATCCACACACAATGCACAGAGGACGGAGACCATGAAGTTCTTTTCCGGTGTGACGGGTTTTCTGGCCCCGTACATCACATCAAACAGGTTGCGGGTGTGGTCCGGGTCATTACTCAGAATGATCCCCACGGCTTCGTCCTTTCTCTGCTCAGGCAGGCTGTCACGGATAAGCTGTACCAGTCCCTGTGCACTGAATCCCTTGTCGATATAGGCAATGAAAGGGAGATTCTTCTGGGCTGAGGCTATCTGGATCTCCGACAGTGCGTTGATGAGTACCGATTTGCCCAGACCGGGTGCGCCGGGTGTCAGCTCCGTGTGCTTGTTCTGTTGTGATGACGCCAGCGCCACCTCCCATGCAGAGCCGTCTTCGGTGTGCATCATCAGATTTCCCTGTCCCCGCCAGACAGAGCCTGCCCTGTTCAGGGGAAACAGGGAAAGGGCGTGTGAAAGGGGCGGGTAAAGGGGGATCGGGCCGGAGCTGTGGGAGGCTGCCAGAACCGTGTTCACCCAGGCACGTCTCGGATCACCGAAGGTGGTGGTGGTGCCGCATACCCCCCAGCCTTCCAGCGCAGATTTCAGGAGAGCCTGGTTACGGGTACAGACTTCCCGGCTGTTTCCCCATGTGGTGGCAACAATGGTCATGATACAGACCGGATCATGCTTGTTGATGTCATTCAGCATCATTACCGAGTCATACATGGGCCGGAGAGGAGGAATAAAGCTGCTGTAGGTCAGCAGGGTTTTCTTGACCCCCAGCGCCTTCATGCCGTCGGGCATCAGATCCATCCGGATACGCCAGGGGATTGCACGGGGCACATCCCTGACCAGCTGGTTGAATGTCCGCAGATTCTGAGGGGGCAGGGTAATGGCGACCATACCGTGCCAGAGCTCACCGGCCTGAATCAGGCTGCCGTGTGTTTCAGGCTGTGTGGTGAATAACTGCAGATTCAGCGACGGTGCGTGGAATACAGAGGTATCCCCGCCCTGTCGCCAGCCGGCAGGACGGGCATCTTCAGGCAGATGAGGCTGCCATACTGCCGGTGTACTGTTGCGCTCCAGCTGGCGGCGGATTTCCCGTCCCACTTCATGGATATCCATCAGGCGAATCAGCAGGCCATCAGAATCATGTGTCAGGGCCTGCTCCAGTGTGTCCAGTAAGGCGTCATGCCGTATTTTGAGGGCGGAAAGTGTCCAGCGCCAGGGATCCTGCGCAAAACGGGCTGGCGGAGCGTGTTCAGCGAGTTTCCTGACACGGGTCTGATGGTCCTTGCGATCGGTCCGGCTCAGCAGTTCTTCAGAGCTCCAGACGGTCAGCCAGCAGCGCTCCCGGACAAGCCAGGGGGTGAGTGTGGTGACTTTTTCATCCAGGACGTCCTGAAGCAGGATCCCCGTGCGTGCGATGGATTTTCGCTGGGGTAAGAGCATGGCTTCGATTTCATCCCTTCCACGCTCCGGATCGCGTTCGAAAACAAAACTGATTTTGTGGCCGGAATTTTTCCAGGCCGTGTTCATTCGCTCAGCCAGTGCTGCAATCAGTGACTCCAGTGTCCCGGGGGCCGTCTGGTCCGGGTTTTCATCCATTTCTTTCAGGGCACCGCTGATTTCAAAGACGGAAAGGTAATACCCCTGTTTTGTGGTGGCAATGTAGGGGGCTTTCAGCCAGGGGCGGCGTTCGCGGTCCTGCTGGTCCAGACCGATGACGGTGTGCAGATCACAGTAATCGGGGAAGAATGCGGAAACGGAATACCGTGACAGGGTACTGATACAGTCTTCAATGGCAAAAATAATGCGGTTGATATTCATGGCATGGGGCACTCCGGTAAGGATGAATCATCACGGTCTTATATTTTTTGATGCCACAGCAGGGGATGTGGCATGAAAAAACAGCAGAGAAGATAAATAATATGTTGAGGGGCAGGGGCGTATTTCTGTGTGATTACACCCGGATAAATAAACTGCTGGCGGCGAATGAACCGGGCAATCTCTTTTTCATCTCCGTCAGGTGGAATATCGTCAGTCAGCGACCGGATAATAAAGTGCCGGAATGCATCTGCGGAGAACTGATATCCGGCAAAACGTCACCGGCACCGGTGTGTGTCACATGACGTACTTTTTGTCAGGAAACGAATCCGGCAGCAGAATGAGCGCCACCCCGTCCATTTTCTCCCTCAACGTTTTACGCTGTTCCGGCGGCCAGCGGCGCAGGGCATCAGCAAAATCCGCCGGACGCCAGGTGCGGAATTTCTCCTCAACGGCCAGACGGTTCTGTACCAGGGCATTCAGGACTGCCCGTCCCTGCCTGACCCGCTGACGGTTATCGCTGAAAATCTCCTGCAGTGCCCGCGCATTGAGGGCAACCACCGAGGCCGGATGCAAATCGGGGAGCCAGACCATCACTCCCTGTGCGGCAGCGTAGCCGTTCAGACAGTGCCAGGCGTGGCAGAAGGCACAGAGATGAAAGGGCGGGCCTTCCGGCTGCAGCAGGTCACTTTCATTTTCGCTGAGTGCATCCGTTGTGACGATTTGCGACTTTTCCACATGACGCAGGGCCAGTCGTCTGGCCGACAGGCGGGCCTGTGCCAGGGACCGCTCCGCATCCTGCAGGGTTCGGGTGTGTTTCTTTTTTTCGTCAGCGTTTTCCGGTACCGGACGTTTTTTCAGGCGCATCACCCGGGTGAGGTTTTTTTCCAGCAGGACGATCGTATCCCGGCAGGTGTCAGCCATCTGCTGTAATGGCCATGAATCTTCCAGAATGAAGCGGTGGGTGACGGTCCTGCGACAGCAGGGGCAGCGTCCCTCTGTTGAGAGCACTGGCGGTGGTAACAGGGCTTCACCGCTGAATACCGTGTCCGGTTGCGGGAGCGGGAAAAGCCATCGTTCCCGGACCGGGGCGATGAGTGGCGGGGTCTTTTTCATACGCTTTTCTCTCTGTATACAGGGTGACGGCAGCCAGAATCAGTGCTGCTATAGCGGTGGAGTAACACTCTGCAAACACAAACTCCTGATTATCCCGGTTGTCGCGGGCAATCACGTTGCCGTGCTCTGTTCTGAGCAGGGTGAAAGGGGGTAGCTCACAGGACATGGTCTGGTCCTCCTCATTGTGTGAAGACGGCACCGGTTTCCCGGTGCCTTTGCGGATTAACTGATTGAAACCGGAGAAAGACCGAGCGTTTTCTGTCCGCTGCCCATCAGTTCCGGTACGACGGCAAGGCAGACGCCGACCAGAATTGACAGCAGGCAGGCCAGCCCTGCACCGGGTTTTTTACCGATTTGTTTGAGGCCAAGCAGTCCGCCGATAAAGAGCACCAGGCCAATAACCTGACCGATAGCCACAAACGAACTGCTGGAGCCTCTGGCACCATCGCCAACGGTTTTAATCATATCGAAGAGGGTATTTGCCATTGCGGTGTGGGGCAGCAGCATCACGGGAAGCAGCAGTAACAGGCGTACCAGCCGGTCACGGCAGGCCATCAGGCATAACTGAACATAAACAGATGCAGCGCGCAGACGCGCCGCCATGGCACGAAGTCGTGACATAGTGTCTCCTTTATTAACAGATTGATTTACTGAAAAAATACAGGGGTCAGAAGGCGATACCGAGGCTTGCCAGAGTGGCATCGATAACCCGGTCGTTGAAAACCAGCAGAACGCCGGCCACAAACTTGACGTTCCCTTTACTGATGGATTCACTGGCGCTCAGGGCGGTGTGCCCGTCCAGCAGTGATTTGCGCCAGATGGATATGCCGTTCATGACAAAACCGACGCCGGCCAGTTTTGCCAGTGAGAGAATGGCATTGACGGCACCGGCAGCGGCACCAAAGGAGCCCGGCTGCACGTATGCGATGGGGGCGAAAGAATCTGCCCTGAAGCCCATCTGGGTACCACCGGCATTGATCATTGAGGGCAGACTGACCAGCATGCCGCAGATGAAGATACCGGCAATAAATTTTCCCGGTCCCATACTGTGACGTCCTTCTGCCCGGGCGCGCATCAGATGACCGATAAGGCCGATAATCCCCAGCAGCTCTCCCCAGGTAAAGAGAAACTCCATGCCTGCACTGAAAATACCGCTGGCAAAGTTCTCTATGGCTGTCAGGGCATCAATGCTCATCATCGTAATGTACCGGCAGAGGTGATGACTGCCCGGCTGGACGGGTCAATCCGGGTGATGGTGATGTTTCCCAGACTGTCGCCTTCCCGTACTGCCCAGGCACTGCCCTGCCAGCGGATCCAGGCCATGCCTTTCTCCACCGACATGATTTTCATGCCCTGCAGAGGTGAAGGCAGGGTTTTCGCAGGCTGTCTGTTATTCCCGGTCGGGGCTGGCAGTGCTCCCTGCATCTGCAGGGTATGCACCTGCTTACGGGTCTCCTCAAGCAACTGACGGGTTTCCTGTGCCCAGGCCTCATCCTTCTGAATGGCGTTACTGAGGGTGGTGATACTGTCCTTCAGCATGGTCAGGGTGCGCCGGATTTCCTCATCCCGTCTGTCCAGCTCTGCTTTCAGATCACGGGCAAGTTGCTGCATGTCTGCCTGTGGGGTAACCGGCGGTGCGGGCATGTTGTTTCCGCTCCCGGACTCCGTCATGGTCATGGGCTCTGCCCAGCTCTCAGCAGCGGGCGGTGTGACAGCAAAGCCTGCATCTGCAGGGGGCTCTGAGGGTGTCCGCAGAAACTTGTACCAGATGGCGACCAGGATGATGAGGGCACAGCCGGCCCAGACCGGCAGGCTGTATCCCATATACTGGCGTTTCAGGAAGGATTTGCCGGATGCCGGTGCCGTCGTTTCGCCAAAGCTGCCGGGATCTTCATGTTCGTTTTTCATGGATAACTTTCCTGTTGTATGCCGTAGCGTTGCTGCATTTCATTCTGTTTACGGAGGACCGCCGCCCGGATCCTGTCAGAGGCCTGGTGCTCTGCCTCCGCCTGGGTGAGCGGACGTCCGGAGGAGGGGGACTCAGAAGGGGCAGTGCCGGAGGACGGCGTACTGATATCGTTGCTCATGACCGGCTCAACAAACAGAATGGAGACGACCTCGCCCCGTGATACTGTCACCTGACGGTAAGGTTCGCTCTCTGCCTGGCGGGTCAGCAGCTGGCTGCCCCGTTCGGCCATGCCACCTGCAATGACGCCGGCCAGCGCCTCTCCATCAGGCATTCCCACCCTGCCGGTAATACTGCCGTAGTTTCCCTGAAGGATCTGTGTGTTGGCGTCTTTGTAAAGACTTCCGACATTGCCCACCCCGCCAAGTACGGACGGCAGAACGATGTGCTTAAACCAGCGGTGGTTCACGTCGCTGGCCACGGTTGACATTCCTGTTCGTTCATTCAGGGCATATGCATTCACCTTCAGAAACATGCCCCTCCACATCATCCGGTCAAAGTGGATATCCATTCCCTGACCTGCGAGTCTGGCGTCCTGGCTGTAGAGGACGGCCCCGGCCCATGGGCCGGCAGGTACGGAGGCCACCACACGGGAGACCGCATTGTCAGAGTCCACTTCGGTATCAATGTAGGCCGGTACGCGGGTCAGTGCCGGTATCAGCTGGATCCCCGGACGTGCTGCCGGGGTTGCCAGACTCGTCTCCTGCAGACGGGGATGTTGTGATGTAACGGTACCGGGCGGTGACGCATGTGGGGCTGTCCCGGGAGTGCCGGTGGTGCTCCACATGGCTGCTGCCACTACCGGTGGCCGGGCATCCTGATGCTGTGTATTGATACGGGCAAGCAGTTTCTGTAATGCCTCACGCCGTTTTTCCCGGGCAGTCTGATCTTCCTGAGGGGGGGATGCGTTTTGCCCGGAAGTGCCTGACTGATCATCGGGGGGATTATCCCTTTTCTGATCGTTTCCGGTATCGGTATCCAGTCCCCGGGGCAGACTGGCGATAAACGTCTCGTTATTACGTAACGCTTCTGCAGCACCACGTTCATTGTCAGCCCGCAGTAAATCCCGGTAGTGCTGTGTCTCCATCACGTTCCGTCCGCCGCCGGACGTTGTGCTGTTGATATTGACTGACGAGAGCGATGCAGCGTTTTCGGGGGACAGCCAGGTGAGCAGCAGGTATCCGCCCCCGATGATAATCACGCCCCCCATAACCAGCAGGGCTGACAGCTTTTTGCCGGATTTTGCGGCTGTGTCCTGTTCTTGTTCTGCGCTCATGATTTACTCCAGTTCCGGGGTGACGTGAACGGACTGACCATTCACGGAGAAGGTGAGTAAGGGGGTCACCGGCAGTTTCCACAGCCGCGTACCATCAGCCGATGCCAGCGTCTGTTCAAATTCATCCCGCAGCATGGCCCGTGAGCGCACGAGAAGATCATCGCCGTGTTGCCAGATGGTGGTGTCCGGGACGTTACCGGAGAATTTCAGGCGGCGGATGGCGGGATCATCCGGTGGCACACCGTCCAGAAAGGCCTGCAGAGTGGCGTCATGCAGGGCAATTTTTTCTGACGGTATGGACACCACCGGGCTGGCAGGTCCCTGCCGGGGAATGCGCAGATCCAGACGACTGTCGATTTCCTGACTCAGGGTAGTGGTATCCGTTTCACCACTGGTGATATTCAGGATGACCGGTACAGACAATCCTTTGAGATAGACCGTCACATTCCCGGCAGCCCAGGCGCGCAGGGGGGTGACGGACACCATATTGCCGTTGAACTGCACGTCAAAGTGACCGGGCGCAGCGTTATAGGGCGGATCCGACTGTGGCCACGGACTGCCGTTGACGTCCGTGAAGGTCACCACGCTGACGTTATGCAGAGCGGTACGGACAAGGGGCAGGCTGGCCCCCGGAGACAGATTCACCGTGAGGGAACTGATACGGGGCACCACACTGGTGAGCGGGGCACTGATGGCCCGTTCGTTATCGGCCATTATCCCACGGAGTTCACGAATTTCACTGGCATTCAGGGGAGAATCCAGCGATGCGCCTTCCTGTACAAGAGCAGCGCCGGGAGGCGGCAGGTTTCCCGGGAGTTGTGCGGCTGGCGGGGGACCGCCTGCCGGGGTGTTCCCGGTTGCCTGTGCGGTCTTTCCGCCGGTCTGCGGGCTTCGTGCATTTTTCCAGCCCGGGTTATCTGCAGCTGTGACAGTGCCGCACACAATAAGCAGTGCGCCAATAAGATGATGTATGTGCATGATATGAGTCTCAGATTCCTGCTGCGGCGTTACGGGAAACCATCTGGCTGATTTCCATGCCGCCGGGTTTGATGCGGGGGTCAACGCGCCGGACAGTGATTTCAAAGGTGAAGGCCTGTTCGGGGCGGGTGCTGGTCTGACCGACCAGGCGCATCCTGACCGGATACTGGAATTTCCAGAACCAGACGCCGTTCTCCATCTGTCCCTGGTTGACCAGGGTACCTGCCCCGATAGTGGTTGTGAGGTTAAATTTCTCCTTTTTAATAGTGTCGAGAATGTTCGAGGCCTGAAGGGCATTCACATAGCCGGCAAAGCCGGCTTCGGAAAAGCGGGGGGCCTGTGTCGTGATTTGTTTTCGGTAGTGGACAAAATCGAGATTGAAGGCTTCGCTCAGCGTCATGCTGCCAAAGTTCATGACGTCGCTCTGACTCCAGGCCGGCTGGCTGGTTGGTGCCAGACGGACCAGTCGGCCATTGTCAGTGGCAAAGTATTCGCGCGTCACGCCGGTGGCATGCCAGTACTGTATGCCATTAGCCACCAGGCTGATGCAGAGTGCTGCGCCGCTGTACAGCAACGCCCTGACCAGACCGGGTACCAGCGCGGCCCGTTGTTCTGACTGTGCGATGGTTCTGAGCACGGGGTTATAAATATCTCCGCTGTTATCCGCTTCCGGTGAGACAGGGGAGGTGGGTTGTGCTTCGCTCATGGTGCTCCTGTTCAGAGGTTGTAGTCTTTCCAGGGGTCGATATTCCCCGGAAGATGGTCATTCACCCGATCCACGACGGCATCACAGACCTGGTTTTCCAGGTCGCGGAGGAGCTTGTCCAGGCTGGGGAACTGCGGAAGAGTGATACTGATGTCCTTGATGCGGGACAGGCAGGACTGCAGGGAGGAGGCGACGTCATTCTCCCGCTGTGACCATGCCTGGCTGGCTGTGCGCGCCCGCTCCCAGGCGGCTCTGCTGCCGGCTTCGGCAGCGGCCCCCGCCCGGCAGGTGGCGGCACCTGCCACCGGTGATGCCAGGGTGATGCCGGTCAGTATGACCAGCAGCGTTTTTTTCATGTTCATGGTCGTCCTTACCGGCTCATCGGCCGGGGCTGTGGGATTGTGCCTGTTGCAGAGTTTTTTCCTGCCTGTCCTCCGCCTTTTGGCTGTCAGACCACTCTTTCCAGGTCTGCTCAAAACCCAGAGAGCGGAAAAGCTTGTCCGGTTGCTCTTCCGGTTTGTGGATGGCGGCAAACAACGGGGAGTCCTGTTGCTTCAGGTGAAACTGCATTATTTGTGGGGACGGACGCTGATGATTATTCTCATCATGGTTAACAGCTTCACCGTAACCGGCAAACTGCAGACCGTTATCCGTCAGGGCATTGATAACCAGCTGACGGTTGTCAGCTGACGGGGTGGCCAGTGCCGGGTAAAGGGTGCCGTTCAGGCGGACCACGCCCTGCAGATGATCATCTGCGCTGTGGACCAGCAGAAGATTCAACTGACGATTGTCCTTATCGGCAGAGGCGATGGCTGGTATCAGTTCATTGGGGGCATTACCAGCGAGGGGGAGTCGCATTGATTGATCCTGAGGTGCTGATGCAGGTTGCCTGTCTTCACCAATGTACAGATTATTGGGAGGATTTTTGGGGGAGCGAACTTCCTGCATTATCTGTGGCCAGTGTTGTTGCATCTGTAACATCACCTGGCTGAATGTTGCCATCGGAAACTCCAGGGTATGCTGACCCGCATGAGGTTGGTCATTATTAACGGTAATGCCGTTACTGACCGGGGTTATGGCCCAGATATTACGGATACGATCCCGCGTTTCACCGGACAGCCGGAATGTTTCTCTCGCCTGCAGTGTCAGTGTGACGGGGTCACCCTTCTGATGGTTTTTGACCAGTTCTTCCAGGCCGTTTCCCCAGTATTCCCGTTTGCCACTGCGGTTGGTGAGCTCCACAAAAAAGCAGCGCCCTTTTCCGGGCGCATACTCTTTTTCTCCGTAGTTTGTCAGGACGGCAGTCACACTTTCACCGGGGCTGAGCTTGCCGGGCGGCTCTTCCACCGGTGTGTCGGGTTGCTGCGGCTGTGCACTGACAGGGGCTTTTTCTGGCGCAGACGACGGGGCGGCGGGGTGTTCCGGTCTGTCGGCCCGGGGGGCTTCAGCTTTTGCCGTGACCGGCGCTTCCGGATGCGGTGTTTCAGCCGTACTGCCTGCTGTTTGTTCAGCCTCTGCCTTCGGTGACACAGGGGGAGCCGGTTGGGCCATTGTTGTCTCTTCCGGTGACTGGCGGTTGAGTTCCGGCGTGGGTCTGTGGGTGACAATGGCATCATGCGCCATCTCTTTTTCCTTGCGGAGTTTTTCCAGTGCTGCCCGCTGGGCCGGGAGTTTCATGCGAACCTTGATGTCGTATTCGACAATCAGCTGCATGGCTTTTTGCTTAAAGGCATCACTGCCGGTCAGCTCGATAACGCCGCCATAGAAGTTGGTGGCCACAGCAAGGGCAGCCAGGACCTTTTTGTCATCCGCGCTGGCGCCATCCACCATTTCGAGACAGTAGAGTCTGTCCAGGAAGGCGGGTTCACCGTCAACGCTGTAGAGCGCAGTCCTGTCGGGAAACTCTTTGTGTGTAAGATTTTTAAGGATCTCGTCCAGGTTGTGCCGCTGCGGACTGTCGGGACGGCGGGGTGCAAAGATAATCGTGTCCGGTTCCGCTGACGATGTGTCTTCCGGGCTGGTTTCCGGTGGTGATGGTGGTGCGACCTCCTCTGTTGCTGTTTCAGCCTCCGTGGGCTTTTTCTCCTGAATAACGGAAGGTTCTGAGGTGCGTGATTTCACACCGGTCAGAAAACGGCGCAGACGGCTGAAAAGCGATGGCGTTTCAGGGCGGGCTGCTTCATTCGCTGTGCTGGTCTCAGTGGCGGACCCAAGACGCTCTTCCTGCAGTTTATCTTCAGCCGTCGGTTCAGCGGTGGCCTGCCGGACTGGCTGAGTTTCTGCAGGTTCAGAAGGTGAGGCTGTTTCTGCTGTGCCGGTGTTGTGAACAGCAACCGTGGCATCGGCATTGAGCTCCTCAGCGGGTGCGTTCCTGTTGTCATCGGTGATGTCAGAGGAGTGCTCTGCGCCGGTCTCAGCGGCAGACGCAACGCTCTTTTCCTGTGCTTTATCTTCTGCCGTCAGTTCAGTGGTCACCTGCTGAACTGGCCGCATCCCGGCCGGTTCAGAAACTGTGTTTGTCTCCGCGTTGTCGGTGTTGTGAACAGTGGGGGCCCCCGGAGTGTCAGCGTTGAGATCTTCCGCAAATGCGCTCCAGTCGTCAGCGCTGGCCATGGAAACCTGCACTTGTTCTTCAGACTGCGTTGTGGTGGTGTGCTGTGTCCCGGCCGCGTCGGAGAGGGAGGTTTCCGGTGTGTCTTCACTCCGGGGATGTTCTTCTGCCTGCGTGCTCTGGTTGTCAGCGGTGGTGGCAGAGGCATTTTCTTCACCGGTATCAGCGGTAGCCACAGAGGCATTTTCTTCTCTGGTATCGGCAGCGGAAACAACGTTCTCGTGTGGTTTATCTTCTGCGGTCGGTTCAGTGGTTGCCTGCTGCACGGACTGCATCCCGGCAGGTTCAGGAAGCGTTCCTGTTTCTGCTGTGTCGCTGTTGTGAGCGGTGTCTGTACCTGTGGCGTCTGTATTGAGGTCTTCCTGGTCGCCAGCGGTAGGCACAGAGGTATTCTCTGTGCCGGTATCAGCGGCAGACGCAATATTCTCCAGTGGTTTATCCGGGGATAACGTCTCCGCAGTTACTGATTGCAGGGATGCATAGGCGGCATAGTCATCTTCATATGCCTGGTTTTCTGTATCGTCGGAGTGGGTGTCATAAGGCGTATCCTGTGTCGCCAGCTCCGTTTCCGGGGCTGTGCTCTGTCTGTTTTCAGGGGACATTTGTGGCTTCTCATCTTTTACCGGTGTGAATATCAGGTTGTCGATCACGACAGCCTCACGATGGTCGGCAGTGTCACTGTTGGGTGTGGGGATACCGATATGTTTTAACTGTGCATTCATGGCATTCTGAAAGTTGTCCCGTCCCCGGCTGGCGTCCAGGTCATTGAAATCGGTCAGTCCCTGTGCTTTTTCCGCCTCCGTAAAGGCCGGAATAATGACTTCGCCATTCGTGACTTCTGCGGCCTTTGTTGCACTAAAAACCCCTTTGTTAATTTCCCGTTGATGATCGTTGTCGGCACAGAAGACAAAGGGGCTGTCAGTCCAGATTTGGCGGGCATTTTCTGCCACGGCAATCATATTGCTGGCATCAACTGTCATCAGAACCGGAAGGCCGGTTGCTTCGTGCAGGGAGGCGGCAGTAGCGTAACCTTCCGCAAATAACAGGGGGCGGCCATTTTCCGGGGTTCCGAAGGTGAACCAGTTGCCGGTTTTCTCGGAGTCTTTCAGAATGCGGGCATCCTTCCCGCCGGTGACCGGAATACGCTGGTACGAACGTATTTCTCCCCGGCCGTTGCTGAAGGGAATAACCAGCTCATTTTTATTGTTCAGCCGCACGCCAGGCGCGGCCCGGATGCCCTTGCGCGTCAGGTATTCATGTGCTGTTGCCTGTGGCAACCTGTTAATATAGGAGCGGGCATAGCCGGCCTGTTTGTTATACTGTTGCTGCAGTTTACGAGCGTTATCATCGCGCTGTTGCTGAGCGAATGCCCGCAGATGCAGTCTGGCCAGAGGATCGTGTTGTTCTCCGCCGGAAAATACCCAGTTTGTGGGACTGTCATCGGCGCTCCGGTAGTCGCGGTACCAGCCGGCGGGACGACCATCAAGATAGGCCCTGTATGCGCCACTTTTGGCCCCTTTTTTGTCATCCCGGGTGGCCACTCTGTGTATGGCTCCGTCCATCTGTGGCAATCCCTGAATAACCAGCCCGGCGTTTTCCAGGACCTGAGCAAATTCAGTGACCGGATCGCCGGCATCCATCGACAGTTCCTGTGGCCGGGGTAACCAGCGCTCCAGCAGTGAAAGTTCGGTACCCGCCCGGGCATACCAGAGCTTTTTTTCTGGATCCCATGCGACAGCTTTGCGGCCATTTAACGGGGGAACTGCATTTTTTACGGCTTCTGTCTCCTCAGGCGGGACAGCAAGCCAGGTTCGATATCTGGACTTCATGTCGTTCTCCGGGGATTAAAGATGAGGGCGTTGTGATACGCCGGGATGATGAACAAAAGAGGGTTATTCCGTTCCGCGCCATTCACGGGGTAATTCTGTGCGATGCCGGTACCACCAGGGACGGCCTGACGCCTGTTTACCCTGCACCAGGCTGTACAGACGCCGGCAGAGCGTCCGGACAGTCCATCCTGAGTACCCCAGGAGCACAAAAAACAGCAAAATGCCGCTGCACACCCAGAATGTTGTTTTTGACGGATACGGAAACAGCAGCAGGTAAATCATGGTAAACGGCAACGGGACACCATAAATATTCAGTGGCGGAGTGACATCCCGCCAGAAGCCTTCGCGTTTCATTTGGGGAATTCTCCGGCCGGGATGAAGAGCGCAGCTTCTGATGCCTCAATGCTGCCCGTCTGATACATGGTCAGAACCTGATCCCGTATCCGCCGTTTTTCCTTGCGAATGATTTCATCAATGTAATGCCCCCATGTCGCATGGGACTGCCGGGAGAGCGTATCACGCAGTTCGTCAGTTATGACGATGTATTCCCGGACGGCCTGTCTGCCACCGTCATTTGTTCTGACCAGGACCTGCACCAGAATGAACTGCACCAGGGAAAGGGTGGCGGCTGCCATTGAATCCCTGATTTCCGGTGGAAATAACCCCAGCAGCCGGGCAAAGGTTTCACCGGGTGATTTGGTGTGCATGGTGCCGATGCAGAAGTGACCGGTGTTACCTGCCTGGACGGCTGCATCTGCCGTTTCATAATCCCTGATTTCACCGATACCGATGATGTCCGGGTTACGGCGAACGGCAGAGCGAAGTCCTGCCGCAAAACTTTCCACATCACGCCCGATTTCGGCCTGATGGGGTGGCAGAAGGTCATTCTCTCCCCCCAGAATGTATTCCACCGGATCTTCATAGGTCACCGTTTTGCGGTCGGGGAAATGCGTCTGAATGTAGCGGTACAGTGCCGCTGCCAGTGTGGATTTACCGGAGCCGGTCTCTCCGCAGATGAAACCCAGACCGGTTTTCCGGAGCATGGCATCCAGCAGGTCCGGTTCAATATTCATGGTGAGGATGTCCGGAATATCGGACGGGATCACCCGCATGGTGACGGAGATTACTTTTTCTTCTGTTGCTGATGTTCCCTGAATCAGATGACAGCGCAGGCGAACACGCTGCCCCCGTTGCAGACCGTAGCGACCGGAGGCATCACCGCTGACCTGAATGGTACGGTCCACGGGATGACCGGACAGCACCCGGGGAAGGACTTCCCGTCCAAACAATTCATCACTCAGCGCCATCATGATGGAGGACGGCAGAGGATGTGCGGACGAACGTACCCGCCGTCCAAAGCGACTGACAGATACCGGTGAGCCGCCTGTCAGATCGATATCACTGACGCGGTGTCGGGCACACCAGGCAAAAAAATAGCGAAACTCTTCGGCCGTGAAACGGGCGAAAGGGAATGTGCCGAACTCATCGGGTAATTTCATCGGGGGCTCCTTCCGTGCTGACGACCGGACGCCAGCGTGATTTCTGCAGGGTGAATTCCGCGTGTGTCTTCAGACGGCGGACGTGGTCTCCGGTGATGAGTTTCCTGCCGTTACCGGTGACGGTCTGCCGCTGTTCAGTCACATCCGGGCGTGTGATCATGCCCTGACGCCAGAGCAGGGCATAAAGCATCATTCCCCGGTAATCCCGGGTCAGGCGTTTCTGGTTGGCTTCCAGGGTGAGGTCAGCGTTGTCACGGCCTTCCTGCCAGCCCTGGCGGAGTGCGTTTTCCCAGAGTCTGCGCTGTGCGCGGTCTTCCGGTACAACACGGCCCTCAGTTCCCGGGGTGGCGGTAGTGGAAAGCCCCCGCAGAAGCCAGTCACGCCAGCCCGGCGGGTTACTGACAAAACGTTCGGGGCGCAGGATGGTCCAGACACGGGACGCGGTTCTTATCTGGTCAGGCTGAATGTGAGCAACATCCTGCGCTTCATCAATAACAGGGGGTAGCCAGCCTTCCCTGCTGATAAGGGGACGGAAGTCATACAGGGCATTCAGTGTACTTTCCCGGGCATTCAGTGCCTGAATCAGTTCCCATGAGCGCTGTGCTTTTCCGCCACGGAATCCCAGCGTTCGTCCGGCGTCCGTGAGCATCTGGCGACGGGTGTCTGAAATGCCGTCATCCTGGTTGTCAGTGGGCGTCAGCCATGCCCGGAGATCCGGCGGTGGTAAATTGCCTGCCATACCGGCAGGGGGGCGATGGTGCTGTCCGGCACAGCCTGCCAGCAGGAGCCCGGACAGCAGGAGACAGACCTGTTTTTTCATTTTTTCTCCGTTGGCATATAGGAAAGATGTAAACGCCCGGCTGACTGTGAGAGGACTGCCCGCCAGGCAGTCTGGGCCTCTGTGAGACGAAGGGCATCAGCGAAGGTCATATCGCGTACATGGAGTGAGACGGGCAGGGGAAGACGCACGCCGCTGTAACTGAACTGTTGTCCGCGCAGACGGGCCAGCTCGCTCAGGAGCTCCAGAGCATCGCCTTCCCAGTCAAAGGAAACCCGCCCGCTGTGAGCCTGCAGGCTGCCTCCGGGCTGGCGGGAAGGCAGGGCTGCAGAATACGTGCCCTGCTCCCACAACTGATACTGTGCATGTCGTGTGACAGCGACTTCAGAAGCTGCACCGTACTTCCTGGCCGGTGCGGTATTATCCGGGGGAAGATGACAGCCGCTCAGACAGAGCATGGCAACTCCCCCTGCAAGGGTGATACGTTTTTTTTGCATGGTTTTATCCGGAAAATAATGAACAGGACTGGCGGTGAGTGGCCAGAAGAGCGGAAACGAGCAGATTCAGGTCAGAAGCCCCGGGCGTCCCGGGGCGTGATAATCAGAAGGTGAACTGTAACTGAGCAATGGCACCGTAGTTGTTGTCGGTGCCCACGAGGCCGGCGACATCAATGTGAATCACATCAAACGGTGAGAGCCCAATCCCGGCAGTGAATGCACTGCCGTTGTTGCTGGCCAGATTCTGGCGGTAACCGGTACGTAACTGTGCCCATTTCCAGGCATTAAACTCAGCACCTACGGCGGCAAACTGACGTTTGCTGTCTGATGTGAAGCCGCTGGCCGGGGTCAGATCCACATCCAGTGCCGTGGTGAACATGTCGTTGTGCCATGATACGCCGGTTGTTACCTGCGGACGGATCCTGAAGGTTTCAGTGACACCATGTACCTCTTTGGTCTCAATGCTGCGTGGGATCAGGTTCTGTGCGACCAGACCCAGCGTCCAGTTGTCATCCAGGTCCATGCTGGCACCGATATCAGCGTTAATACCGTTTTGGGTGTTGTGGTAACGGTCACCTTTGAATGCGCTGCTGTCATAGTTTTTGATCAGCGTATTGTAGTTAAACAGGTCAACACGCTGGAATTTTGGTGTGAAGCCCAGTGACCATTTTTGTCCGGCCGTTTCCAATTCAGTGGCCAGCGCAACGCCCACATCGGTGATCAGTGCGGCACGGGCAAAAGCCTGTGAGGTCAGTCTGTTTTTATCCACATCCTGGCTGCCACTGTCTGCAATGCTTTCCAGATAGTTCAGGTCGGCATCGCTGACTTTACCGTCGACGCTGACAGTCCCGAGCGTTTTCAGCATCAGTGCAGCAGCGAGGGTATCACCGGGAAGGGCCGCCACAGCAGATACCCCGGCCTGTGCGCTGGCATGGGTGTTCCGGAAGTCCTGCAGTCTCTCTTTCAGGCGGGCCGCTGTCTGCGGTACCCCGGAGTGGCTGTCGACGGCACGGTCGAAGGCTTTCCAGTCATCGCTGATTTTGTCGGCGTTGTCGGCGATATTACCCGGATCGGACAGCTGCGCACCCACGGACGGAAGCAGAAGACTGAAGTCATCTTTTTCACCGGATTTTGTCAGCAGTGCCGGGTTTGCCAGTGGGGCCACACCATAGTGAGAGGAGGCAACCCCCGTTCCTCCCATCGCATCATTGCGGGCTTCAAAATATGACGTTGCTGCAGTCGAATTAAAGGAAAATAAAACGGCAGACGCGATGAGAGTACGGGTAATATGCTTTTTCATCATCATTTCAGTTTCCTGTATTGAGGTATTTTGGGTATAACAACAGAGGGCACGGCTGTGCCATTAAAAACAGTTGGTGTATTATTCCGGTTTATTGCTCAGTATTATTACCAGGGGGATAACGGAACCCTGAATAACGCAGTGGGTAATATTTTTCCTGTTATCAGATATTCTGCCTGTGCCGGAGTGAGTGTTACGGCGCGAACAGGGATATCCGGAGATATTTTTCGGGCCATCTGAAACCAGCCTTCTTTTTCTATATCCATTCTGGCCGGATATAACGAAAGTACCGGATAAATAATGGTGTTATTAATTTCTTTTTTCTGCCTGAGCAGAACGCCGCAATATTCTCCGGAATGCGTTCCGGCAAACGGAAAACCATGCCAGAGAATAATGTCCATATTCTCGCGGGCTGAAATAATCCTGCAGAATATCTCCTGTGTGGCTGGCCAGTCTCCCGGACGATACAGTGGATAATGCACCCTGCCGTTCAGCCATTCCGGACTGAGATAAAACCAGTCAGCCAGTGCTGCAAGAATCTCCCCGGTCAGATAGTCAGTGAGTCTGTCCGGCTCCCGGAAGACGGCAGGGCGGATATTCCAGGGGGCCAGTAATGCAGCCATCGTTGTTGCGCTGATATCATGTGCCTGCATGATGTGCTCCATCCTGCTGAGAAGACGGCGGACGATGTTATCTGCAGGAAGAAACATTTCACTTAACGCGTCTTCGACCAGGATACGCGTCAGGTCAGAGACGGAAAGAGAAAGCTGTTCGCTCATGATACCAAGGGCATCCCTGACTCCCTGCGGATAACGAACCTGCAGGGGTGTGGACTGCAGCTGGCGATGACTGAGCAGGCATTCGCAAATTCGCTCCCTGTCCAGGGAGAGCATCATACGGGCGGCAATACCTGTGCTGTCAGTTTTCATTTCACCTCCATGCGGGTCAGCGTGTTTTGTTCATAAATTGAGTCTAAAGAGAGTGTTTTTTAAACGGAAGCGAGTTATTTCGATCGTTATGATCGAGTGTGTTTCAAGAGTGTTTGCAACTCTGTTTTAAGGGCGAATGAAAAGGATTCGGACAGGAGGTGACTGAGCATGCTGGCATGAGATATTGCCAGTCCCCGGGGGTCTGCACGGGTTTCAAGGTCGAAATCGTGCAGTGTCACGACAAACAGCCCGTTTCTGCACCCGATAGTTGCAGGGTAGGGAACAAAATAAGGGGAAATTTTGCTGGTCTGTTTACGCCTGGCATCGAGTTTGCTGACCAGCTGATATGCCCGGAGATTTATTTCATTTGCCGTGCCAGTGGGAGCGTCATATCAAATCATCTCCAGACCAACACAAAATTACGCCTGTGGTAACGGTGTTTTCTCTGTGTATACCTATCAGATGTGAGTCCCTAGCTGGCTTTAACAATGTAGTTGAATGCAATGTTTTTGGGACGCATTTCTGTGGTACTCCCCTGTGCCCAGTATGGCATACCACTATGATGCCCTTTCAGCCATCCGCCACGTTCGTGATAGACGCCTGATTGATCGGCCTGATAACTCAGGAGCTGTCTGTTCCGATCACCATCAAGTCCCTTCCCGTTATCCCAGCCACGGATAAAAACACCGCGCAGATCGGGTAACTTACAGCTAGGATAAGCACGGGCAAGCTGAGGATACCGGGAACAGGAAAACGACTGGCCGTTCATCAACAGATAGCCTTGTGGAGGAGTGGCAGATGGCCACGGGATAGGGCTTCCCACAGGGTAGGATTCAAAGCCAACCCACACACCGGATTGGCACGAAAGTATTGCCCCTTTGCTGTCGCGGCCTACAAGTCCATCTGGTGAACACTTTGTATTTGCTACGGCTGTTTTATCCAGCTGTAAATACTCACCTGTGGAAAGGCGACCGTCAGACCGGACTGTCCCCCCACTGACTTTTCCTCCTTTGATTTCCCCTGTGGTTATAATTCCTTTACCACCGACTGCGCGTATCCACTGGCTGTCTGTCATCGTAAAACCGCCACCATAGGTGATGTTCTTCCAGCCTTTATCATTTTTGGTGATTAACCAGCCGTTTTCGCTTGTAACATCACCTTTCAGTGTTGCACTTTGTCCATTGACGTTTCCTGCATTGTTCAGGTTGTTCCCTCCCATATTGATGGCCGTGTTCATCTGGTTCAGCTCCGGTCGTCCCGGTACCTGAAAGCGATACAGGCGATCGCTTTCCTGCAGGTCATCACCCATCATTACGATGGCGATGTGCCCGCCATTGCAGCTGAGTCCATAGTCGCCGGGTTTATCTGTCCATCCACCAAAAACACCGGTTGCTGTGCCATTTTTTCCTATAAATCCGCCCAGACCGGGGAGCAGGCTGGCGATACTGCGCAGGGCATCGTCTTTGATATTCTCCCCTCCGGTGGAGCAGGTCAGGGCCTCCAGACGACCGGTACTCGTGTTACGACGGATGCCGGTGGTATAACTCTGCCCAAAGGGCGAGCGGTTAAGACCCTTCAGATATCCTTTCCGGATTAACTCATCCGCCGTGAAGGTGGCAGGAAGCGTTCCGCTATGCAGGCGGGCATTGTTATCGGCGATGTAGGTCCTGGCTGCAGTATTGTAGGCATCTGCATGAAATGCGGCGCTCTGGTTGCGCATTTCATTCAGGTAGTCTTCAATGTAAGACCAGAACAGCGGCATGAGCAGGCTGATGACAACCAGTCCTCCCAGAATTTCAAGAAGTGCAAAACCTTTATCGTTGTCTTTTTGCATAGTCGTTCCCTCCGGTATTACCAAAGGCCACCGGGATAAAAAGTAAATGCGTACTGTGACGCGCAGAGAAACGGCCCAAAGGGAAGTTCTCTGGTAATGCGTCGTTGTCTGTTACACCACAGATAAAGTAAGGCTCCGCCTGCTGCCGTTGCGACAATCCAGGGGATGTCTCCCGGCGGGGACCAGATGGCAATACCGGCAATCAGAAAAACATCGCCCAGGCCTATGGTTTCTGTTTTCCTGCGGTAAGAGGTGTATTGCCTGAACAGAAGCAACAGCAGGAACCAGAACCCTGCACTGCACAGGCCTGTCAGCCAGTCTCCCTGCCAGAGACGAAATGCGCTGCCGCTTATCAGATACATGATGGTGAAGGGCCGGGGAAGACGGCAGGATGCAGCATCCGTCAGGGTCATCAGTGTCATACATCCGGTCATTATCGTCATAAACAGCACCCCGACAGCGCTGTCATTCTGATAAAGACGCAGGATAATGGCGGCAGCTGCAAGCATCCCGCTCATCAGCGCCAGCCCATGGTGAGGGGGGCGGGCATTCATCCGGGAGAGTCGATAGCGACTCATCTGAACGGCCAGACACTGTATTACCACGGTTATGGCGACCAGCAGTGCCGGGATTATCTGGAGCATGGCAGTTCTCCCGGACTAACGTCCCTGCATGTAAGCGCTGTAAATCTGCCGGGCGTATTTCATCCGGCGGTGAGTGTTACTTTTACTGAAGCCGGCGTTATAACTGCCGAGGCATTCCCAGTTTACGCCGCATCGCTGAAAATGCCGGGCGAGGATCCATGCTCCGGTCTGAATATTCAGGCAGACATTATTCAACAGATCTTTCTCACTCCGGATAATGCCCATTTTTTTCAGCCCGGGAATATGTGTGGAGTTAATCTGCATTATCCCGTAATCGGTACTGATAATTTTTCCTCTGTCATTCCTGTTATGATTAATGGCCCGGGGATTCAGACTGCTTTCCCTGCGGGCAATAATTTTGAGTAATCCTGGATCAATGGAATAACGTTTTCCGGCGGTAATAAAACAACGATCATATTGTTTGTCCTGTGGGGATGCCTGTGCGGAAGGAAGTGAGCATAACAGTGAAAAAATCACTGTCAGGATAAATAACCTGTTCATACAGTGACCTTAAATAAAGCGCCCGGGCGGGCGCTGATGAATGATTAACTGTTGGTTTCCAGTTTGATAGTAGTTTTATCTGCGTTACATACTGTAGACGGGTCAACTTTATTCGTCACATTGCCGTTGATTTTTGTAAACATGGATGAACTGCGCAGGCTGGTGACCAGATCAATACAGTTTTTCTTCGGCACATTGCTGGATTCAATAACGTAGGAGTATTTATCTGAACTGACTTTGATGGTTACCGCACCACCCCAGGCATTTTTCGCCTTATTACCACCGGCGATCATATCGGCAGGCAGGCCACCACTTTCGGTCAGGATTTTGACGTAGTCAGTACCTGTATACTGCCCCTGGAATTTTTGGGCTTTCATTTTGGTGGCGATTGTCTGCAGGTTTTTGAGTTCCTTCTGGTTGTCTGAAGAGGACAGGGTATCGGACATCAGTCCCATCACGGCACCAATAACAATGGCAGCGACGACCAGAACACCGAGAACTTCCAGCAGGGTCATGCCTTTATCATCGTTCTGAAGGTGACGAATATTATGTTCTGAATACGAAGAGGTTATGACGCTCATATTAGCTCCTGAGATTGGTAAAACAGAATTTGGATCGAGGGGAATATAAAGGATGCTGTGTTTACTGCTTCAGCATGTCACTGATGCCGTAAATGGCACTGACCATATTGATGATGAAGAGAAATACCAGCAGACCTGATATAGCAGTAATAATAATGCCGCTTTTTCTGACATTCTTTTTTGCTTCTTCCAGCCAGCGGTCTGCATAAAGCGCCATACTGGCAACACTGTCCTCCCTTTCTGAATTTAAAAGAAGATTATTCACACAGGATTTTGACGGAAAGTCATAACCACAGTTTTTCATGGCCAGTGCCAGTGACTGACCGGATAAGACATTTTTTCTGATAGCACTTATTCGTGATTTTAACCATCGGTTATGTTCTGCATGTTTTTCTATTCTGGTAAGGGCATGAGATAAAGGAATATTTATCTGCAGCATGGATGAAATATTAAAAAGGTAATTCACGCCATGGAAAGTCTGATACAGGGACCATGGCGGGATGCGATCAAGATACCGTCGTCGGGGACCGGTATACAGACTGAATGACATCCTGATGAGAATTGCCAGCAGCAGCAGTCCTGCCAGCAGCCACAAACCATAACCGATAACCAGTCCGGAGGATTTGGCCAGAATGACCATCTGTACTGACCAGCGTTCTTCCGGTGCAAAGGCGCTGATCATCGGAATAACCCGGGTATGAACGTTATACATATTCACCACACAGAGTGTCAGCAGGATGAGCGGATAGAGGCAGACACTCACCAGACTGCTAATCATCTCCTGTCGTCCTTTTGCCGTTTTGACGACCTGAAACATGGCTTCAGCGATATCACCTCGTTCTTCACCGTTACGGATCAGGGCAATTTCATCTTTGGGTACCCAGTCCTTCAGGGCCGGAGAGAGCTGACCACTGCTGCGTATGCTGGCGATACAGTCTGTCGCCAGAAAATACAGGCCGGACTGCCCTTTCTTTTTACCAAAATCCGTTTCCACATCGCAGATGAACTCCTGTGCCCGCATAACCGGTGTGCCGTCCCGGATCATGCCTGCAAGGGACTCGTAAAACGTAGTCCGCCTGAACGTCTTTTTGCCCAGCCAGCGGTTAAGGCCGGACAGTTCCAGTTCCGTATTGTTGAGTCTTTCCAGAATTTTCATATCAGTGCAGCAGCGTATAGCTGTCCTCGTCTACAGGGGATATGTAATGCGCAGCCAGCGGATCGACCTGACCACTGTTGATTTTGCCCAGCAGGTGCTGATTTCGTGTCATACCGCCGAGCTCCCGGTGCCAGTAGGTTTTTGCCTCAATCCGGCCTTTTTCCCGGTAAATCTGGAAAAACTTCGCATCCGGGGAAATCACTTCTGCAATGACGGTCCGGCCGTTCACTCCACGCCAGCAGTGTGGGCAGCCGTTATGGTTACGAAGATACACGGCATCGGGCTGGCAGAAGTTTTCCACCAGGCGTCGTTCTTCATCCGTCCGGGAGCTCTCCACCTCATGCCAGGGGAGGCGGCAGTGGGGACATATCACCTGAACCAGACGCTGGCTGAGCAGGCCGATAAATAACTGCGGATCTGCAATCATCCTTGCCTGAACGCCCTCCATTTCCAGACGCTCAAGAATATTTATCGGGTCGTTAGCATGAAGGGTGGTCAGCATCAGGTGACCGGTCATGGCGGCTTTTATCGCCGTGATGGCGGAGGCATGGTCACGTATCTCCCCGTTCAGGATAGCGTCAGGATCAAGGCGCAGGGCGGACTTAACAGAATCGACCCAGCCCTGAGCGGTATCCATAACGGCCGTCTGAATTGCACCGGGGATACGCCCCTCTGGTGGTGATTCTATTGTGAACAGACGTCGCCGGGGGAGCAGGATCCCTCCGGTATCGTTGAAGCCATACTGTTCCAGATAGGCGGCAGAAGCCGTCCTCAGCGTGGTGGATTTTCCGGAACCGGTGGGGCCAGAGAGGATCACGATGCCCTCCGGTCGCTGCAGCATCCTTCGGACAGCGCGCTCCTGCTCAGGGTGATACCCCAGCATACTGAATGTCGGTATATGCTGACTGTCATCCTTGATCAGACGCAGTACGGCATAGAGTCCGCCCACACACGGATAGTGGGAGTAGCGCGCACCAAACAGTCCGGCCAGTTTCAGGAATCTTTCAGCCAGACGGGCATCCTGGGGGACACCGGGATCAAACTGTGTTCCCTTTATGACGTCAGTCATTCCGGAATAGGTGGCCCCCAGTAATTCCAGCCCCTCATCTTTTCTGACGATATCGAGCAGCTCCAGCTCTCCGTGGACACGGGCCTCCAGATACGTGAAATCCGTACTGTCACGCCCCGGCGTGATGTGAAGATCTGAGGCGCTGAGGGTGGCCGCATGGCTGATATACCCGAGCATTTTTTGCTGTACGGGGTTAATTCCGTTTTCCACCCCGGAAATGACCGTCTCCTGCCTGAGTCGGGCGATCACATCAAGTGTGGTGAACTCAAACGGGGATACTTTACCCGGATAGCGGGAGCACAGGCGGGTCAGATAATCCTGGACGGCACGAAGGTGTTTTTTTCCTTCCACCACTCTGACATGAATTTGTCCTGTTTTATCTGTATCAACAACCACGTATTCCAGAATGTCATCAGGTGGCTGGTCTGCAGGTGCCAGCATAAAATCTCCTTACGGGCAGCGGTACCCGGAAACGATTTTTTTGTGATTAAGGGCCGGGGGAATAATCTGTTCCGACAGCCGGCTGTAAATGGCGGCACTGAGTCAGGGTTGTAGTGTTGTTCTGATACCATTTTGTTCAAGGACAACACTGTCAGTGGTGATCTTTTCCACGCGGAATGTGGTGCCGGGAATGTGTTGCCCTTCTTTTACATCAGCAGTTTGTCCACCCGGCAGTTGTATCCTGGCGGTTATCTGGGGGTGAACTCCGGATATCTCTGTCAGCCGGGGAATACCGGTAATGGGGGCAGGGGTATCTGTCGTGACGGCTGAACTGCTTTCCTGTGAATGCACAGGCTCAGCTGGTTCTCCCTGCTCCAGGGTTCTGAGTTCATGTCGCACCTTTTCTCTTGCCAGCATGGCTTCATACAGTGCAGTTTCTTCCTGAATCTGTTCCACCTGGAGTTGCCGGTTATTCTGTTGCATGTTGCTGATGGTGCTGGCCGCGACCGTTGTCGGCAGGATCAGGACGGAAAGCAGAAGAGCTTTTGTTTTACTGGACATAATATTTACCTGTGAATTGATAACGGAAACGACCCTCTTCCAGTTGCCTTGTTACGGAGATAAAACGGACGGAGGGTTCACTGAAATGCTCTGCCACCTGGTGCGCCGGAAGTGTCGTCAGTATCTGCAGGTCATACTCCTTCCAGGGGGGCTGGATGGTATTTCCGTCTTCATCGGTGAAGCTGTTGCTGACTTCCTGCCAGTCCATTTTCAGCTGCATCGACCGGGCGAGTGTGGTCAGCCGTTCCTGCAGGAGGGTGTTTTCCGGTAATGCCTCAACGGCAACGGGAGTTTCAGGCATACTGAAGGTGACCGGCAGGGCAAAACCACCGCTATTCCCGTCCGGCATAACCATAAATGGCCGGATGCTGAAAATTTCCCTGACCCGCTGGCTGAATGCGGTCACTGTCGTCCCGGCGATGTTTGTATATGATGCACGCAGATTGCCGCTGTTCCCGGTGGCAGCACACTCGGCGAGTGAATATCGCCAGCCGGCGACCGACACCGGCAGGCGTGACCATACGTCACTGCATCCCCGGATAAAATCTCCGGTTTCCGGCATACTCAGCCACGGTGGTGTGATCCGTTCCTCTGCGGCTTTTTGTGCCGCTTCAGCAAGTGCTGCTTTTTCTGCCTTCAGGCGTTCATAGTACTGCCAGCCATACCATGCAGTACCCAGAAGGGTGAGTATGAGTAATACCGGAATAAGCTGTGGCCCACGGGATACGGGGTGAAGGCGTGCTTCTGCCGGATATTTCCCTGCACCTGTCAGGGTTTCCAGTGGCAGGGGACCTCTGCCGTCAGGCCCGTTAAACGAGGGCGGTTCATAACATGTCCAGCCGTGTTCAGGCGCGCTGTTAATGGTGAGGAATATTTCCCGGGCCTCCCTGATTTCCTCCCGGGTTCCCACCAGGTCACTGACCAGGATGCCGTCAACAGCAGAAACAAAACCATAAAGTTCTGTATCGTTTGCCTGTGACAGTTCAACGATAGCGTATCCTCCTGGCTCGAGCAGGGGCAGGATAAGCATGGCGAGAGAGAAATACCTGCGGCTGCCTTTGGGGAGTGTATTCTGGCTGACGGCTGCAACCATGATGTGACGATCGGTATCTTCCGTACTGAGATACTCACAGGAAATATAGCGTACTGCCCCCAGACTGCGGGCAAACGTCCGGGGGTTTTTATGGCTTGCGGGCAGTGTTTTCCAGTCCATTCCGGCAAGAAATACATTCCGTCCTGCCGTCAGCGGAAACACCTGTCGCTCTGTCGGTGAAATATCTGTCACGATAGTCCTCCTTCTGCAAATCAGATGATATTGGGCGTGATCAGCACCACGAGAATGGTGTCGTCGTTTTCACTGTTGATCCCACCGCCAAGACCGAAGAATCCCGGTGTGCCGACACCCTGTTTTCCACTGCGACGCCCTGACTGCTGGAAGCCACTGATAATGACTGTCTGCCCGGATTTCAGGTCCACTGTCTGGTTGATGGTTTTCAGATCCACATTCGGCAGCTGGGCTTTGCTTCCACCACTCTCGTAATTCTCAATAACCGGTTTGTCGGAGAGACTCATGGAATAGAGCAGCTGCAGTGTCTGTGAGTCCGGGAGAATGAACGGCAGAAGGGTCATATTAAAACCGGTGGTGATGGTGGCCGCATTCAGGGAGGTGGATGAGCCGACATTGGCGGTGGTATCCGTCGTCACACTCTCAATGTAGCTCTGCTGATTGGCAATCTGCATCGGTACCGGGGTCAGGTTTTTGGTCACGGCGGAATTCCGGGTTACCACACTGACATCTCCCTGGGAAGAGAGTGCTTTCAGGAAGGCTTTTGAACCGGTGAGTTTCCCGTTCACAATGGAAACACCACCAGTGACGGTATCGCTGGCTGCACTGGTGAATGTGCTGCCGAGGCTCAGTCCCAGCGTTCTGTCGCTGAAGACTGCGTTCCAGTCGATACCTGCCTGCTCATTACGGGTTTTCCGGATACTCAGAATTTCCACATTCAGCACCACCTGGCGCTTCATTTCTTCATTGCGTTTTTCAATGAACGTCCGGACCGTTTCCAGTACCTGTGGGGTGTCCGTGACGGTGATAAAGCCCGTCGACATGAACATGCGACCAATACCCGGCGTCAGCATTGATGAGACAGCATTTTTCACATCCTGATACAGCGCAGATTTCATATCCACGGTGGTGGTCTGGGTATTACTGGCATCACCGGAAATGGCATCCGATGCTGTTCCACCTGATGAGCCATTTGATGACATGGTACCGCTGACCACGGTGGCATTATAGGCAACCTGGCTGTCCATATAGGTCACCGGGAAGGTCCGGGTATCAAGATAATAGAACGTGATATGTGAACCATCATAACGCCAGGAAATCCCGAGACGGGAAGCGACCGCATTCAGCAGTGATGTCAGTCCTGAAGCCTTCAGTTCAGGAAGTGACGCCGTATTTCCCTGCAGGCGGGGAAGTGTCGTGTCAGAACTGCCTATGGCGGCCAGTGGAACCATACCGCCGGTATCCGGCGGTGGTACTGTGCCCTGGATTTGCTGCGTACTGCCGGAGGTGGTCACGCTCAGATACGCCTGTACATCAGGGGTGATCCTTACAGGAATATGACAGTTTTGCGAGATCCGCTGGGCCACCTGCTGAAGGGTGATGCTCTGCCGGGTGTTAATGATAATCGGACAGCCGGGCACCGCATTACCGGGGTTTTTATCCGTGACCGGACGGGGATTGATCCACTGACGTGGGGATTCCTTTACAACCGGTGTCCGGTTTCGCAGCTCAGCGATCATTTCCCGGGCCCGTTGTTGTTCAGCAACGGCGTCTTTTCTGATGTTCTCTGCCTGTCGGAAACTGGTACAGCCCTGCAGCAGAGTGGCTGCAATCATAATAGCAAGAAGTTTTTTGTTCATAGATAAATCCGTGAGTTATTCAGAGTCCGGCCTAATTCATCCAGATGATGACCTGATCGGGGATCACAGCAGGGAGCGTGATGGAAATACGCCGCCCACGGGTGTCCAGGAGGCGACCTTTTTCTACTCTGGCAAGCAGGGCCGAATCACCACTTTGTTCCAGGAGGGCACCCATAAGGCCGGGTTTTTCTTTTGCCCAGACAAAAACGCGCTGCTGACTGATGAGGTGGCTGACGTTTTTCGTGGCGGGCAGACCGAGCTGTGCTGACGTGAGCTGACCACCGGCAGCACGTCGTTCAGGGTGCTGATACAGGTAATCGTTGATGGCATTCATATAACGAATAAAGTCTGCAGCCTGCTGTGTGATTTCAGCGGTCTGCTGATGGTGCACAGTACGGCTGAGGTGACTGTGGAACCAGAAATTACCAATGGCCATAATGACCATAATGAAACCCGTAACCCATCCCATAGGTTATTCCTGCGGGCGGTCTGTCACACGGAGCAGGCATTGTGCAGTGCTGGTCCGGGCATACAGCGGTTTTTCAGCCGGGGTATAGAGTGCAAAGAGCTGCTCCAGCGCCTGGCGGAAACTGCCGGTGAAAACCAGAGGGGCATCGATGCTGTAGTTGACAGGTGTTTCCCAGCGCAGTGTCCATGTGCCGTGCGGGCATTTTTCGGATGATGTCCAGCGGGCCAGTCCGTCTTTCAGGGTGGTCCCCTTTTCCATTTTCCACTGCCGTGGCGGTATGACCTTCTGCTGTGGTGGCACTACCGGTTTCGTGGCCACCGGGGCTGGCGTGGTTGTTCTGCTCTCTGGAGTTCCGGATGTCCCGGTGGTGGTCTGAGCCCGGGAAACGCTGACGGCAGGTGTCACTGGTGTCGGGCCTGCCGGCGTTGCGGTGCTGCCCCTGAACGGATTACGCGGTGTATCAGCAGCTTTCTGTGAACCCTGCGGTGCCGTGACGTCGACCGGCGGTGTTGCAGAGGTCGTGACAGTCAGTATTTTCCTGTTCCAGTCCATATGTCCGTAAAGCTGCTGGCCGGCCAGCAGCGCATTCAGTGCCCGGTGCCACTGGTCATTAACGGACCAGACGGGGAGGCGTTTGTTCAGTGCCGGTATGGCAGCGTTCTGTTGCCGGAACTGCCAGCCGGGTGGTAGCAACTGGCGTATCCAGTCACTGACGGAGCGCTGATGTGCCTCACGTAAATAAACGACGGATGACTGACCGGGTTTACCGGTCATAACCAGTGCGGGCAGCTGTGTGGCCTGAAGGAGCGGACGGGGAGGCAGTGCGGTACTCTGGCTGCTGACTGCGGTTGTGGGCGTCGCTGTTGTTGTCGGGCGGGGCGGCGTCACAGGGCGGGTCACCGGTGGCGGAAGCAGACGTTTTTGCGTATGGGCGATAATGGCAGCGCTTTCGCGAATTTGTCCGTCGACGAACACCAGAGCCGGAGGCGTGGTGTCAGGAACAGGCGTGGCATTAAATGCCGTACAGCCGCTGAGTAATGACGGCAGAAGGAGTGTAAGTGATTTCTTTTTCATAGAATAAATCCGGTATGTATCGGGTTACGGTATAAGACAGGTGGCTGGTAACAGGTCTTCAGATAAATATAATTTCATCAGGATATTGATGATGAACATTCATGTTCGGGGTGATTATGAAAACTAAAACATTCCGGTTCCGGAAATATAAAAAGAAAAACGTCCTGCTGCAAATGATAGTTTCCAGAAAACAAGTGATATTGTTTTTCAGAACTGGAACATTATTTTATTTCTTGCCTGTTATTGAAACATGCCGGTTATGATCTCCGAATGGCAGGTATCAATAAAATCACTTTTCCCCGATTGTGTGTCAAAGTCAACGTGGGTGAATCTGTGTACATCCTGCCATATGGTGAAACAGACAGGACAGGTAACAGGTAGTTTACCTTCAGCTATTTTTTCGCAGCTTTCAACCAGTTGCTGCGCCTTGTTGTATCTGACGTTATAGCCATTTGTGCAAAGCGTTTCATACCCATGAGCTCCTGTAACTATATGTGTGGCGATTCTTTCGTGGACTCTCCCATTAATTAATAATTGTTCACGTGTTGTGATTGTTCTCATGCCTGTTTCTCCATTGGTCATAACAGAAAATAATCTGCATTCCTGAAAAATATCGCGGTTGTGAAATATTTAATTTTTATCCCCTTTTATGGGAGATGAGAAGCAGGCTGTCAGGCTATAACTGAACGCGGTTTCTGGATTTTGGTGCTAATGTCACATCTTTCCATTCACAGCTGCTTCCGGGAATACGCTCTTTGCGTCGTATTATACGGGAGTTCTGACACACAATAATTAAGCCATTGTCTGCCGTCTGAAATGGCATTATAGCGATGTTTATATCTTCTGTTGCAGGAATATAACTGACTTTCTTTTCACATGTATTGGTGTATATGACAACTCTGAATTTTTCTGCGGACATTTTCAATCCTCTTTTAAACCAGAATATCCCGTGAGGGCATTCTTTGTGAAAAAGATGCCGGAAAAATTCCGGCACGGGGATTAAACCTGTTGTGGTTCTGAGTTATCCGGAGCGGTTACCGGTTCGCTGACATCCGGAACCTTTTCCGGGGCAGGCATGACCAGTGGACGTGTCAGGGCTGTAAGTCCTTCACCGGATAAACCCACCTCTTTCAGCAGGGAGTCGATGAGCGGAGCCTGTGTACGGTAAGCCAGAGCGGCGGTTACTGCCTGTTCAGCGAGATTTCCGCCACTTATGTCGGTTGTTGCTGTTTTACCGCGGGTAACACCGCCATTCAGACCATCCACCTGAATGATTTTAATACCGTCAATGGATTTCATTGGTTCTGTGGACTTCTCTATGACGGCAGGTAATGCATCCAGCAGGGCAAGACGGAAGCGGAGGCTGGTCTGCTCATCCGAAAGCACGTTAATGGCATCGTTCAGTGCGCGCTGTGCTTCTGCTTCTGCCAGACCTTTCTGACGGGTGGCCTCCGCCAGTTCAATAATTGCTGCTGCCTGGAGTTCGGCTGCTTCTTTTTCAGCCTGTGCGCGAACCGTCAGTTCAACCGCTTTCGTTTCAGCTTCCTGAGCAGCAGCAATCAGGGCAACCTGTTTGGTACGGTCGGCCTCCGCAGTCAGGCGGGTGGTTTCCACATCCTGCTGGGCCTGTACGGCCTCAGCCAGTGCTTTACTTGCCCGGGCTTCTGCCTGTGACTGCTCTTCCCTTTTTGCCGCCACGGCAATGGCTCTGGCCTGGCTGGCGATTTCGGTTGCCTGCTGTTGCTCAATTTCCCGTATGGCCACTTCCCGTTCGGCTTCGACCTGGCGGGTACGCACTATCTGCTGTCGTTCGATTTCGGCTTCCTCTATCTTACGTTCAGCCAGAATTCGCGCGGATTCTGCTTCACGACGTCGTTCAGCTTCAATAGCAGCAATACTGGCACTCTGCTCTGCCGTACGGGTTTTTACCCGTTGTTGTTGCTCCAGAGTCATGAAGGCTTCCTGCTGTTCAATCTCCAGACGTCGGGAGAGTGCATCCCGGTTTTTTTCCCTGATGGCCACTTCAACATCCTGCTCAACTTCGTTGCGTTCGCGGCGACGACGTTCTGTTTCCTGGGTCAGAAGGGTCAGGCCTTCAGCATCAAAGGCATTGTCAGGATTAAAATGTACCCGTGCAGTCTGGTTGAAACTTGTCAGCGACACACTTTCAAGCTCCAGACCGTTTTTGGATAAGTCTTCCGCAACGGTGTTCTGGACACCCTGAACAAAGTTCTCGCGGGCATCCTGTAAATCCTGCATGCTCATTCTGGCCGCCGTGGCCCGTAGGGCATCAACAAATTTATCCTCGACCAGACTACGCAGATCTTCAGGTGTGAGCGTGCGTTGTCCCAGCGTCTGGGCTGCAGTGGATATTCCTTCGGCTGATGGTTTTACCCGAAGAAAAAAGGCAACGGCAACATCAACACGCATGCGGTCGCGGGTTATGAGACTTTCAGCCGCTGCACGACTGACTTCCAGCTTCAGGGTGTTCATGTTGACGGGAATTGTTTCGTGAAAAATGGGCATAACAATTGCACCGCCACTCATTACCACTTTTTGGCCTCCCAGACCTGTGCGGACAAAGGCCTGCTCTGCCGATGCCCGGCGGTACAGGCGGGCAAATATCAGCCCGATAACGAACAGGGTGAGGACCAGCGCTATAACGGTAAACAACCATCCCGGAAGATTAAACATAGTGAGAACCTCTGTATATGTCGGGATTAAAGAACATCCGGCCAGGGATTCAGTTCGCCCAGCCAGCGGGAACCGGAAAGACGGCAGACAATAATCACTTTGTCTCCTCGTCTGAATTCTTTCCCGGCCTCCGGCTCCAGCAACAGGTAATGAACCTGCCCGAAGCGGTCTGTGAAGCGACCTTCACAGGGGGAACCCGCCACTGCGTGATAACCAGTGATGGTGGCCATACAGCCGATGAATGCCTCCTCGGTGAGCGCCGTTGTTTCATCACGGGGTAACCAGGGGGCAATCAGTCTGCCGGTGCGGTGTACGAGAGGACATGTCAGCAGCAGGCAAAGTGGTGCAAGGAGAATGTTCGGAGCAGGAGCCTGCAGCAGATGAATAATAAGACCCTGCAGGAGAATGCCGGATATACCAAAAAAACCTGCCAGCATACAGAGGACGATCAGCAGGGGGATCCGTCCGATGTTCAGCCAGTCCAGCGCCTCTCCTGTCAGACCCTCCGGTAAATCAGGTGTATCCATAGCTGAAGAGAGGGAGTGTCCGCAGAGCAGGGCGATAAGTTCAGCGATACCAGTAAGCAGAACAAAAGTCAGGGCTGCCAGATAGGGTGCGTTATACGCGGTAAGTAACGTCAGTGTCATTTTTCCTCCTGTGGCAGGTCAGTCAAACAACATTATGGCGTGAAGCTTCCGCTTCTTTAATTGTCAGAAGAAGCATATCGTCAGTCATCAGAAGACAAGGGGATGTCTGCAGGAGGGGATGATAACAACAGAAGCCTCACGCCGGAATGCGCTTTATGGCAACCGGAGAGGACGGATAATCAAAAATGGGACATCCACATCAGCAAACCGCGATTTGCGAAAAAAAGTCAGCGGAGAGTGGCTGCCGTTGTGGCTGTCCCGGTATTTCAGTGTAACAGGTGATTGCTGTGATCTATGCCCCATTCGGCTTTCGGTAAACCTGAATACCCCACATGAAGAATGCGTGACAGCATGTTTCTGCCGCTGCCGTTCAGGCTGCATTCGCGTCCGTGCGCGAGTATAAAACCTTCATCCCGGAATATCTCTTCCACTTCTGAAGATTCGAGGGATGCCGGATGAATTAATGAAAATGCCACCGGTCTGAGCATTCTGCCCGTGGTGGAAAAGGTGTCTCTGGTACTGTTCAGTTGCAGGATATGACGTTTACCTGTTTGCGCACGGGAAAGTGTCTCACTCAGCAGCTGGTCGCTCCATGCGCACGTGCCAATCTGCCATCCCAGACTCCTGCACGCGGCAAGAGCCGAGCGGAAGCGGTACAGGTCGTATAATGCTGCGTTATTGCCACTTTCCAGCAGTGATTTCAGGGTGTTTGCTACCGGTATGTCTGAATTGGTGGCCAGCAGTTTTCGCAGGGTAGTGAACTCTTCAGCCATTCCTCTGAACTCGCGCATCTGACGGGCAGTGTCAAGCCAGTTCAGCAGGTAACGCCGGCGACGCCGTTCGTTGTTTATGTTGTCCGGGGCGGTGGAGAGTGCTTCGAGCATATTCTCCAGTAACAGAATGACAGGGTTTTCCTGGGATAGAATGGTCATAAAGGCGTCCTGAAAAAATGCCCGACAGCCGCTCTCCGTACACCCTCAGGTGTCACCGGTGCCGGGCATTGTGGAAACAGAAGGGAAAAAAATCCCGGCCATAAAGGCCGGGAAAAGTCGTCAAATTAAGACAGCAATTTTCATGTCAACGCTCCGTCATCAGATACCAGGTGCAGGAGCAGGGCGATCCTCGACTCCGGCAGAGGTTGTGCATCAAGCCGGAGGAGGTACTGGTAACGCGCTTTTGTCAGCCAGAGGGTGGAGGCAGCATCCAGCTCCTCCCTGGCTGCCGGATTGAGCGCAGGATCCGGGTACACTTTCATCAAAGACTGAACGATATCCTCCCTGACGGTTTTGATTTCACCGGCCATTTTCACGAAGTCCAGAAAGGCACTGTGACGGCGAAGGTGAGTGAAGCTGTGGCGTTCGGGGTCTGCTTTCAGGAAAAAGTAACCGGGAAACACGGCGTGTATATGTCGACGGTAACCGCAGACTTTATCCGTGCGGCGGACTTTTTTCAGTATCAGGGGTGTCCAGGGAAGGACGTGTTGTTCGGAAAGCCAGGAAAATAGATGTTCGCGGTTTTTGCCGGCAGGGATGTACTGAGCCAGATACCAGTTGCGTTGATGTAATTCACTGATATTCAAAATCCGGAACGCTCCGCGAAAATCGATCCCCGCAGAGGGGCTTCGATGTTGTTGTGAACGGCGAATACATAAAGCATGTGTCGGAAACAGCGGCTGACCCACGTTCAGCCTGGCCTGCAGTTCTGACAGGCACATGATTTACGCACTCTTGTAAGCCTTGTGGACGGTTTCGAGGCGGGCGAAAACCGGCAACTCCTGCAAACAGGATTAATGGCTGGCAAATATATTACATAAGGATTTATCTGTGGCAAGAGTGAAGATAGGCAGTTTAATAGATCGTTATATTTGATAAGTCAGCATATTATTCTGATTTGCGTGCGGTGTCTGGAGGATTAGATCGTTTAAAAATTTTATGCGATCTCTTCTACTAAAAATGATGAAAAACACAGCATAAAAGATCGTTTGTGAAATTGTTCATTTTTTTGACACAGTTCAAAAAAACGACGCTTTTTAGGGGGTTAAAGAGGGCAACTGTAACCCTGAGAAATCGTGTCGGCTTTTCAAAGCGGTGGAAAAGGGGTATATTGCGGATCGTTATGCAGTGGCTTTTGGGATCCTCGCGGTCCGGAAAGCCAGAAAACGGCAGAATGCGCCATAAGGCATTCAGGATGTATGGCAGAAACGACGGCAGTTTGCCGGGGCCGGAAGGCTGAAAAAAGTTTCAGAAGACCATAAAGGAAAACCCCCACTATCTTTCCTCGAACTTTGGCGGGCTCGTGAAAGATAGTAGGGGCGTTCACAGAATACGGGATAAGTATATATGAAACCGTACCAGAGATTCAACCCTGTGCAGTGTATAAATACACGGCACAATCGCTCCGCCATAAGCGACAGCTTGTGGCAGGTCTGAAGAATACTTCATATAACGCAGTACACTGGAGTCAGTTAGCACCCGAAGAGCAGATCCGTTTCTGGGAAGACTATGAAGCGGGAAGGGCGACCACTTTCCTGGTTGAACCGGAAAGGAAGCGCACGAAGCGCCGTCGCGGTGAGCACTCCACCAAACCCAAATGCGAAAATCCGTCCTGGTATCGTCCGGAGCGCTATAAGGCGCTGAGCGGGCAGCTCGGGCACGCCTACAACCGTCTGGTGAAAAAGGACCCGGTGACCGGCGAGCAGAGCCTGCGCATGCACATGTCTCTGCATCCTTTTTACGTGCAGAAACGAACGTATGCTGGTCGCAAATATGCTTTCCGTCCGGAAAAACAACGCCTCCTCGATACCATCTGGCCGGTTCTGGTCAGCTTCAGTGATGCGGTCACACATACCGTAGGCATGAGTGTTTCCCGTCTGGCCAGAGAAATCAGCCCGAAAGACAGCAAGGGGAAGGTTATTCCGGAACTGGAAGTGACGGTCTCCCGCCTTTCCCGTTTGCTGGCCGAACAGGTACGTTTTGGTGTGCTGGGTGTTTCAGAGGAAACCCTGTGGGACCGTGAAACCCGCCAGCGTCTGCCACGTTACGTCTGGATAACACCGGCAGGCTGGCAGATGCTGGGCGTCGACATGGTGAAACTTCACGAACAGCAGCAGAAGCGGTTGCGTGAAAGTGAAATCCGCCAGCAACTCATCCGGGAAGGCGTACTGCGTGAGGATGAAGATATCTCCGTACATGCGGCCAGAAAACGCTGGTATCTGCAGCGCAGCCAGGATGCACTGAAACACCGTCGTGCAAAAGCGGCAGCCAGTAAGCGCGCCAGACGTCTGAAGAAACTGCCTGCCGACCAGCAGATTCATGAGATGGCAGAGTATCTCAGGAAGCGTCTGCCGCCGGATGAAGCCTATTTTTGTTCCGATGACCATCTGAAGCGACTGGCCATCAGGGAGTTGCGTCAGCTTGAACTGACGCTGGCTGCGCCACCGCCGCACTAGACAGCACCATTCCTTCAGCACTGAATCATCGCCAGCCCCTCCGGGGCTTTCGGCGCTGGTTCCGCTCAGCCCAAAATCTGCAGTAATCACCTTAAATCCCCTCAGAGGGGCATATCTGCCCATAAAACCACGTATCAGTCATCAGAACATGGCCACGTTGTTTCAGTTATCCACATAAATCCGCAAACAAAAAACTTTAAAAAACTGCAAACCTGAAACAGCGAACCTGCAATATAGTCCTAACCCCATTATTTAATCCCCTGCGTTGCTTCGCCGCAGGGAAAGTCTTTATCTCTGAAACCACTGTGAACAAATACAAAGAGGCCTTCGCTTGCAGCGGCCAAGGCCGCGCCGCTCAGAATCTAAAAGCACCTCCCACGCTGACGCGCGGGCCCCGAACCTCACCGTTCTGAAACCACAGCAAAAAAACATCAGGAATAAAAACACCACATAAATGCAGCACCGTGCCCACCCCTCATAACTGAAAAGCGGCCCCGCCCCGGCCCAAAGGGCCGGAACAGAGTCGCTTTTAATTATGAATGTTGTAACTATACTCCATCATGGCTGTCAGTATTCTGGCTGGAAGTCCTCAGTACACGCTCGTAAGCGGCCCTGACGGCCCGCTAACGCGGAGATACGCCCCGAC
>ENA-ORSX01000191-ORSX01000191.1-human-gut-metagenome-genome-assembly--contig:-NODE-191-length-76084-cov-4.976693_pt1 | contig 76084 bp, 64 predicted proteins | sample MGYA00241904_ERZ509172 | MGnify/ENA primary metagenome ERZ509172 (study PRJEB26280, sample SAMEA2338795) | human gut metagenome | biome: human gut; feature: human-associated habitat; material: faeces... | reverse complement strand
GGAAGGGGAGAGGCACTCTGATCTTCTTTGCGTACAAAGAGCGGGCTTACTTTGATCCCTTCCTTTGCCATCGCTTCTGCAAAAAGCTGATAATAGGCATTTCCTTCTTTTGTAAGAGAAAAGCGGACTTCATAGCGGTAGCCGAAGAGAAGGCGTTTGCTCTGGGCAAGGATTTCTTTTTCGAGGATAGTGTCACAGGACAGAAAAGGATAAAAGGATGCCAGCGACTGGGTGCCGTGGCGGTAATCGCCTTCGTGCCAGAGGCGGCTCCCCTCAAGGATATGTTTTTCGCCCTGTGTGCGGTATCGGCCTGCTTTTGCCGTCTGACGGATTTCTTCCTTTAAAAAGCCAAGCTCCTCGCGGATGAATTCCTGCAGGCGGTCTGCGTGAGGGAGCTGAGCGCTTTGAGCAGGTGATTCAGGGTTTTCATTTTGAATTTCACTTTTGATCTCATCGATAAAAGACATCAGCGTCAGCCTCCTTTCCGATCAAAGATTGCGTTTGTCAAACTTCTCTTCGCAGTATTTACAACGGTAAACTTCTTTTTCGGGATCGGCAAGAACGAAGATGTGAGGAAGCTCCTGCTCGATGGAAGTGATGCAGCGGGGGTTTTTGCAGAGGATGACATTTTTTATCTCGCTGGGAAGATGGAGTTCTTTCTTCTCTATGATATTGCCGTCCTCGATGACGTTGACGGTGATGTTGTGGTCGATAAAGCCGAGTACGTCCAGATCCATTTTTTCAACATCGCCCTCTACTTTTAAAATATCCTTTTTCCCCATTTTATTGCTGCGGGCATTTTTGATGATAGCCACGGTGCAGTCAAGCTTATCGAGCTGCAGGTGGTCGTAAATGGACATCGCCATGCCTGCCTGGATATGGTCGAGCACGAAGCCGTTTTCAATTTTTCCTACGTTTAACATGGGAATCCTCCTTTTAATCTACATGAATATCCAAAAGCGTCAGGATAAGAGCCATCCTTACATATACAGCATACTGCGCCTGCTTGAAATAAACGGCTCTGGGATCGTCATCCACATCCACGGAGATTTCATTGACTCTGGGAAGGGGATGGAGTACGAGCATGTCTGCGGGGGCAAGCTCCATTTTCTTTTTGGTGAGGATGTAAAAATCCTTCAGACGGACATAATCCTCTTCGTTGAAGAAGCGTTCCTTCTGTACGCGGGTCATGTAGAGCACGTCGAGCTCGGGAAGAGTATCCTCGAGTCGGATGACTTCTTCATAAGGAATATTTTTTTCACGCAGCATCTCTGTGATATAATCGGGTACGCGCAGTTCATCGGGAGAGATGAAGATGAAGCGCAGGCCGGTATAGCGGGAGAGAGCGTTTACAAGGGAGTGTACGGTACGGCCGAATTTCAAGTCACCGCAAAGACCGATGGTAAGGTCATTTAAGCGTCCCTTTAAGGAACGTATCGTGAGCAGGTCGGCATATGTCTGGGTGGGATGCTGATGACCGCCGTCGCCTGCATTGATGACCGGAATGCCGGACTTTGACGCGGCAACGATGGGAGCGCCCTCCTTGGGGTGTCTCATGGCACAGATATCAGCATAGCAGGAGATGACGCGTATGGTATCGGAAACGCTCTCACCTTTGGATGCGGAGGAGTTGGAGGCATCGGCAAAGCCTAAAACGTTGCCGCCCAGATTCATCATCGCGGCTTCAAAGCTCAGGCGCGTGCGCGTACTGGGCTCATAAAAGCAGGTGGCGAGCTTTTTGCCGTCGCAGGCGTGCGCGTATTTTGCAGGGTAGCGTTCAATGTCGTTTGCCAGATCAAAGAGCTGGTCCAGTTCTTCCACGGTAAAATCCAGTGGATTCATCAGGTGTCTCATGAATGAAAATCCTCCTTTGCGTGTTTTCGCAGTCATTTTTAGCCAAACAAAATCGAAGAGAAATATTTCCCTTCGATCAAACAGTAAAGCGCCGGCGTACATCGGAAGACGGACGGCGGCAGTCCATATGGAAAAATGTCTGCGGTCTTGAAAAAGTGGTCTGATGATTCATATCGATATCATAAAAAGGAAAGGCTGCGGAATTACGGATATCGTTTATTAGGTTAAAAATATGAACATAAGCTGCCATACGCCCTTCCTCCTGTCAGTATTCCGCATATGCTTGCCATAGTATAGCATAGGGCAAAAATGAATGCAAGGAAGAATTGAAAAAAGTGTCGGGATGATTTATAATAGGGACACAGTTTGACAAAGTGCCGTCTTGAAGTGAGCGGCCCGGGCTGTGAGTACAAAGCGCTGCGTTGACAGTGGGAGGAGGATGTATGGGATTTCAGGAAAGGAAACGGTGGGTCTTTCTGGGACTGCCCCTCACGTTTACGGTTTATACGGTCAAAGAGGATCTTATCACGGTAAACGAAGGTTTTTTAAACAGAAAAGAAAATGACTGCTATATGTATAAGGTACAGGATGTAGAGCTTCAGTGCTCTGTGTGGGAGAGAATATTCGGAATGGGTACGGTAAAGTGTTTTACAGGCGATACCTCAAATCCGGAGCTGTATCTTCATCATATAAGGAATTCCAAAGCGGTCAAGGATTTTATACTGGAGGCTTCGGAAAAGGCGCGGATAAAGCGCAGGACGTTAAATATGCTTGATATCGGAACGGGGGATATGACAGATGCTTCGCCGGAAGACTAAAGAGCGCGCGATGGAGCTGGATATGACGAAAGGAAATCCGGCCTCTCTTATCGTGAAATTTATTATCCCCATTATTCTGGGTAATATTTTTCAGCAGTTTTATAATGTAGTCGATACTGTGATAGTAGGTCAGGTCGTGGGCGTAAAGGCGCTGGCGGCTGTCGGAGCAACGGGTACCATTTCATTTCTCATTCTGGGATTTATGCAGGGGCTGACAACGGGATTTACGGTGTTGACTTCTCAGCGTTTCGGAGCGGGCGATACGGAAGGGCTTAAAAAAAGCGTTGGCAGCGGTTATGTCCTGTCAATCATTATAACGGTGCTGATGACGGCGCTGAGTGTAGCAGGAATGAACTGGCTCCTGCATCTGATGCAGACGCCGGAGGATATTTATGGAATGTCCTATACTTATATCATTATTATTTGCTGGGGGATGGGATTCAATATTCTTTATAATCTGCTTTCCAGTATGCTGCGCGCGGTAGGAAACAGTAAAGTGCCGCTGTATTTTCTGATTTTGGCGGCACTCTTAAATGTAGTGCTGGATCTGCTTTTTGTCATTGTGTTCCGTATGGGTGTGGCGGGAGCCGCCCTGGCGACGATCGTGTCGCAGGGAGTGAGCGGGCTGCTGTGTCTGATTTATATTTTGAAAAAGGTACCTCTTTTATGCGTTGAAAGACGTCACCTGCAGCTGGAAAAATGGTGTGTGAAAAATCAGCTTTCCATAGGGATACCGATGGCATTGCAGTTTTCCATTACAGCCATCGGGACGATCATGGTGCAGACGGCATTAAATATGCTGGGTTCTGTCATCGTGGCGTCTTATACAGTGGCATGCAAGGTGGAGCAGTTTGTGACGCAGGTACACGCGGCAATGGGCATGACGATGGCGACATACAGCGCTCAGAACCGGGGAATCGGAGATATTGACCGTATCAGGAAAGGGACAAAAGCTGCATTCTGGATGTCAACAGCTTATTCTGTCATTATTTATGCGGTGCTTCTGCCGGCCCTTCCGTGGGTGGTACGGCTCTTTTTGGCAGGCGACATCACGGAGGTTCTTCCTTATGTGCGGACGTATATTTTAATTTGCGGCGTATTCTTTACAACATTGGGGATGATATTCATTTACCGCAATGTGATGCAGGGCTGCGGGTTTGGTTTCCTTCCGATGATGGGCGGCGTTGTGGAGCTTGTAAGCCGCGCGGTTGCAGCGCTTGTTGCGGCGAAGATGCTGAGTTATACCGGGGTGTGCTTTGCGAATGCGAGCGCATGGTGTCTTGCGGGCGTCTTTTTATGGGTCGCTTACCGGTTTGCATTAAAACAAATGGAGAAGGAGAGTGTGAGAAATGGAGAAGAAAAATCTTGATTGGGAAAATCTCGGCTTTGGATATATGACGACGGAATATCGTTATGTAGCGGATTATAAAGACGGGGAATGGAAAAAAGGGACGCTGACCGCCGATCCGACGGTTCAGATAAATGAATGTGCGGGGATTTTGCAGTATTGTCAGGAAGTATTTGAAGGACTTAAGGCATATACGACAGAGGATGGGCATATTGTGACGTTTCGCCCGGACTTAAATGCGCGCAGGATGGAGGACAGCGCAAAACGGCTGGAGATGCCGCCGTTTTTTAGAGGCGCTGGACGAGGTGGTAAAGGCAAACGCCGCATGGGTCCCGCCTTACGGGAGCGGGGCAACGCTCTATGTGCGTCCGTATATGTTCGCAAGCTCTCCGGTCATCGGCGTAAAGCCTGCTGAGGAATATCAGTTCCGGATTCTGGTAACGCCGGTAGGTCCTTATTTCAAGGGCGGCATCCGTCCGCTCACGATCTGCGTCAGCGATTTTGACCGCGCCGCACCGCGGGGAACAGGCCATATCAAGGCGGGCTTGAATTATGCGATGAGCCTTCATGCCTGTGTGACAGCCCATGCGGCGGGATATGATGAGAATATGTTTTTAGATCCGGCGACACGGAGTTATGTGGAGGAGACCGGCGGAGCAAATTTCCTGTTTGTGACAAAGGACGGGAAAATCGTTATCCCTAAATCCGACAGCATCCTTCCATCGATTACCCGCCGTTCAATAGCGGAAGTTGCAAAAAATATGCTTGGAATGAGCGTTGAGGAACGTCCGGTGAAGCTTTCTGAGCTGGAGGATTTTGCAGAGTGCGGCGTCTGCGGCACAGCAGCAGTGATCTGTCCGGTCGGAAAGGTCGTAGACCACGGCAGGGAGATCTGCTTTGCAGACAGTAAAGATACGATAGGGCCTGTGACCAGAAAGCTTTATGATACCCTGACGGGCATCCAGATGGGACGCATCGAGGCTCCCGAAGGCTGGATACGGCGGATATTATAAAGAAGAGGTAGTGCGGATTGGCGGCAGTAAGTGATGGATGCAGTTTGCCGGCAATGGTTTTTATAGGCGTATCTCATGTTTTTAGGTCTTGCATTCTGGGGCAAAATAGGCGAAGATTAGAGCAGGAAAAACCGGAAATACCGGATGACAAAAAGGGAGAAGCATATGAAGAAAAAGACAGTACACATCATTTCGCATTCACATTGGGACAGAGAATGGTATTTGCCTCTTGAGCGGCATAAAATGAAGCTTCTGGATCTGATCGATGCAAACATGGAGCTGTTTGCGAATGATCCGGAATTCAAGAGCTTTCATCTGGACGGACAGACGATCGTTCTGGACGACTATCTGGAGGTGCGTCCCGAGAAGAGAGAAGAGCTGGAGAAGTATATCCGGGAGGGACGTTTCCGTGTAGGACCGTTTTATATCCTGCAGGATGAGTTTCTGACGAGCGGAGAGGCGAATGTCCGCAATATCCAGACAGGTATGCGTGATGCGAAAAAGTACGGCAACCTGACAAAGGTGGGATATTTCCCGGATGCATTCGGTAATGCGGGACAGATGCCGCAGCTGTTAAAGCAGGCGGGGATGAAAGCGGTCGCATTCGGACGCGGTGTAAAGCCTGTGGGCTTTAACAATGAGTTAAAAGAGGGCGGCGAATATGAATCTGCTTATTCTGAGATGCAGTGGGAGTCCCCGGACGGCTCGAAGCTTCTGGGCATCCTGTTTGCCAACTGGTACTGCAACGGTATGGAGATACCGGTAGAAGAAGAGGCTGCGAAGGAATACTGGGACAGCCGCCTGGAAAGTGCAGGAATGTTTGCTTCCACAGACGAACTGTTGTTTATGAACGGCTGTGACCACCAGCCTGTTCAGAAGGATCTTTCTGCTGCACTCGAGACGGCAAGAAAACTTTATCCGGATATTGAATTCGTACATTCCAATTTCGAGGACTATGTAAACTGTGTAGAAGAGGCAGTCGGAGACAAGCTTTCCACAGTAAAAGGCGAGCTGACCAGTCAGGAGACAGACGGTTGGTACACGCTTGTGAACACCTGCTCTTCTCATGTTGTATTAAAGCGTCAGAACCGGGAGAACGAAGTGGCGCTTGAGCGCGTTGCCGAGCCTCTGGCGGCATTCGCTGCAGAATGCGGAAAAGAATATCCCCATGACCGTCTGAATTATGCATGGAAGATTTTGATGCAGAACCATCCTCATGACAGTATCTGCGGCTGCAGCGTCGATCAGGTCAATAAAGAGATCGAAGTGCGCTTTGACAGAAGCACTGAAGTGGCGCATACGATTTCGGAAGAGGCCTCCGCATATCTGGCAGAGCGTATCGACACATCTGCTTTTGAAAAATATGGCGAAAACGCTGTTCCTTTTGTGGTGTTTAATACAACAGGCGACGTTCGTACAGGCACTGTCACCTCTATACTGGATGCGAAGCGGGACTATAATAAATGGCTTTGGGACGGACACCGCGACATGAACGCATGGGAAATGCCTGAATATTGCGTAGTGGATGCACAGGGCAATGTCCTGGAGGCTTCCGTAAAGGATGCTGGCGTAAAGTTTGGCTATGACCTTCCGGATGATAAATTCCGTCAGCCTTATATGGCGAGACAGGTGGAGATATCCTTCTTTGCTGAGAACGTGCCTGCTCTGGGCTATGCAGCATATGCACTCGTTCCTGCAGATGCGGTATCCAGAAAGGATGCAGGATGCGGTATCGCAAAGGATGAGACACATCTGGAAAACAAATATCTGTCCGTTTCTGTCAATGAAGACGGTACAGTCAATGTTCTGGACAAACAGACCGGAAAAGATTATAAGGATCTTGCATATTTTGAGGATACGCTTGATGCGGGCAATGAATACATTTATTTCTGTCCCAAGACGAGTCCTGCAATATTGACAAAGGGAAGCAAGGCTTCCGTGAAACTGCTTGAAAATAACAGCTTTGAGGCTTCGGTGGAGATTACCCATGTCCTGAACATTCCGGTTTCCGCAGATGAAAAGTTAAAACAGGAGCAGGAGAGTCTTGTTGGATTTTATAACCGTACCTGCGGACGCAGCAGTGAAACCGTAGATATCGTACTCAGAACAATCGTGACGCTGGAGAAAGACAGCCGCACGCTTAAATTCAGGACAGAGTTTGACAATAAGGCGAAGGACCACAGACTCCGTGTAGTAATACCGACAGGGATTTCCTGTACGCATCACTATGCCGACAGCGTGTTTGAAATTGTGAAACGCCCCAACGAGCATAGCAAGCTTTGGGTAAATCCGAGCAAGTGTGAGCATCAGCAGTGCTTTACCGGTGTAAACGATGAAAAAGGAGGCGTGCTCGTATCCAATATCGGTTTGTATGAATACGAAATTCTGCCGGAAGCAGACAACGCGATTGCAGTGACTGTTCTGCGCAGCACGGGCGAGATGGGAGACTGGGGCGTATTCCCGACAGAGCTGTCCCAGCAGCTTCGCCATATCACCGCAGAATATGCGCTGACCTTCTTTGAAGGAGATCTGGTGGATTCCAACAGCTTCCGTGAGGCTTATCAGTATCAGGTTCCGGCAACAGTGGTGCAGACGAAGGCGCATGCAGGCGTTCTGCCGGCTGAGAAGACATGGCTGACATGGGAAGGCGAGCGGATGATGTTCTCCAACTTTAAGGAGAAGGGCGAGGGAACTGACCGGATGGCACGTTTTGTAAACTGCTCCGGTAAAGAGACCGTTCTCCGCATCAAAAAGGATGATTCCTTTAAGATGTTGTATTTCTCCAATATTCTGGAGGAAGAGGTGCGTGAGGTAGGTATCAGTGCAGACGGCTGGTATGAGATTCCTGTAAGAGGATTTGAAGTTGTGACGATTGGCATGAGATAAAAATCTGAGCGCATCAGTATCATGTTATAGGTATTTTTCCGGCGGGGACGGCTGAGATGTTTTCCCCGCCGGATTTCAGTATATCGGGCAGGAACATGTTTTGATGGGGAAAGTTGTGACCTGCCTGGAAGTAGGAAGGGTATAATCAGGAAGGGTATAATGATGAAAATGATTTTTGCATCGGATTCCTTTAAAGGCAGTATTTCCGGCAGGGAGGCGGGAGAACTGCTGAAAAAGGCGGCGAACGAGGTCTTTGGGGAGACAGAGACAATTATTTTAACGGCGGCGGACGGAGGAGAAGGAACAGTTGACGCGCTTTTGGAAACGTGCGGGGAAGAGCGTATTTTGACCGGGGTACATGATGCGAGGATGCGCCCTGTACAGGCTTATTACGGCAGGATAGATGAAAAGCAGGCGGTTATTGAAATGGCTGCGGCTTCAGGGCTTCCGATGCTTGAAAATGACCTGCGCGATCCGCTCAAGACAACTTCCTATGGAACAGGGGAGCTGTTAAGGGATGCTCTGGACAAAGGCTTTGCTAAAATTGCGATAGGGCTTGGAGGTTCTGCGACAAATGACGGCGGAATGGGAGCGATGCGCGCATTGGGAGCACGTTTTTTTGATGAGGCAGACAGAGAGCTGGAAGGATGCGGAGAGGATCTGGAAAAGGTAAGACGGATTGACTTATCCGGTCTGCACCCGGGAATAAAAGAAATAGAACTGACCATTATGTGCGACGTGGATAATCCGCTGTGCGGAACAGACGGAGCAACATATACGTTTGGAAAGCAAAAAGGCGGAACGCCTGAAATACTGGAACGCCTTGAGGCGGGAATGCAAAATTACCAGAATGTGCTCCGGGAAACATTTGAAGAAAATCCGGAAGAGATTCGGGGCGGCGGAGCTGCCGGCGGGCTCGGCGCAGCGCTGGCACTTTTTTGCAGAGGAAAGATCCGGCCGGGTGTGGACACTGTGCTGGATATGCTGGAATTTGACCGTCTTTTGGACGGGGCATCGCTTGTGGTGACAGGGGAAGGCAGGACGGATGCGCAGACAGCCCACGGGAAGGTAATGTATGGGATTGGAATGCGCGCCAAAGAAAAAGGAATTCCGGTAATTGGCCTATCGGGTTCTCTCGGAGAAGGAGCAGAGGAACTTGTAAAATATGGAATCAGATCAATGACTGCAACAGTCAATTCACCGATGACTCTGGAAACGGCGCTGGCACGCACAGAAGAGCTTTATTTTCAGGGGGCGTTAAATATGTTCCGTCTGATCAAGGTCGGGATGGAGATCAGATAATAAGGCATGCGCACAAAATCCCCGGTCAGAGTAAGCTGTACCGGGGATTTTGCGACAGAATGAAGCTGTCTTTATGCTGCCGAGATCTGCTGTTCTACAATTGCTCCTTTAAAGTACGTTCTTACGCTTCAAACAGCAGGCGCTTGAGGCTGCTGTGAACGATAACAGAGGTTTTTTCGTTTGTCTGCTGAATGGATTATTTTTCCGGAACCGTGCGCGTCAGGATGAGCGCTTCACGGCAGGGGAATTCCCCCATTTCATAGTATTTGCGGGTCGTGCGGTTCAAACGTTCAAAGGAAACTGCACGATTTGCCTTTTTGGGCTGACCATCGATAAAGCGGATGCCGTCAGCAGAGTATTCCATATCAAATCCGGGAGTGTCGGGTTCTTCATAATAGGGATCGAAGAAAAGAACCTCATCATCGGATACGCCGGTAAGAAGGACGTAATGCGCGACGTCGAGGAACAGGCGCAGAACAACGACGCTGCCCTCTTTGAGTGCGCGGTATATTTTGCCGTCAGGATATACTGTCACATCTTCTCCGGACATAAATTCACAGTGAATAGGAAAATGGCGAACTGTGCTTATCTGGTTGAGCCAGCAGCCGATATAATTCATGGCGGCAGCAGAAGTTCCATGTTTGCATGGCTCACCGGCTTCACTGTAGGTATCCATACAGTAGAGCATGATAAATTTGACGATGTCGGGCAGTATTTCCTCGCGCTCATACAGATAGCGGAGGGCGTTGATGAGGGAAACAGGGCCGCAGTCATACTCTGAGGACTGATAGTTCAGAAGATTTTTCATTTTGGTATATCCTCCATAAAATGGGAAAAAATAAGCGGGAAAATTTACGCTATGTTGTAGAATATAGCGTGGATGTCATATTTTGTCAAGAACATGCGGCAGCGATATTGACATTATATTAGACGAACGATATAATAAAACGATTTCAGAATATGTGTTCGTAATCAGCATAGAACGAATCAGAGATAGAATGTTTACGAAACCGCAGTAAGGTTTTGGGAGAGGAGCAGCATAATGAAAGTAAGAAAGAAACTTTTAAGCCTGATTCTTGCAGGCGCGATGGTTTTTGGACTGACGGCGTGCGGAGCACAGAGCGATGGAGCGCAGGAAAGCGCATCCGGGAGCGCGGCAGTCAGTCAGCAGGCATCCGGGGAAAAAATCGTCAACGTGGGTGTTACAAATACGCTGGAAAGCTTAAATCCCCTTTTGTTAAACGGCGGAGAGATAAATAAATACGCTACAGGACTGATGTTTCTGCCGTTGATGGAGCTGGATGCAGACCTGAATTTTGAAGGGATGCTGGCGGATTCCATCACAACAGAGGATAATAAAAATTTTATCGTCCATATCGATGAGGCGGCTGTATGGTCTGACGGTACGCCTGTAACGGCGGATGATGTGGTTTATACGGCACTGCGTCTGGCAAGTCCGGTAATCAACAATACGGCAATGATGTATTATGTATTTGAAGGAGTCAATGATGCCGGTTTCGTGGAGAAAGGTGCAGAGAGCGTTGAGGGTATCCAGAAGGTGGATGATAAGACGGTCCGTTTTACGACTAAAAGCGAGATGCCTCTTACAACCTTTATCAGCACATATGCCAGGTATCTGCTGACGCTTCCCAAGCATGTGATTGAGCAGTACAGTGAAGAAGAGTTGTCTACTGCGGACTGGTTTAATCATCCGGACGTGGTGAGCGGTCCCTTTATTGTGACGGATTATGATGTAGACCATTATATCAGCTATACGGCAAATAAAGATTATTGGAAGGGTGCGCCTAAGATAGACAAGCTCAATATCAAGATAGTGGACGGAAGTCAGATTTATGCAGGGCTTCAGTCCGGGGAGATAGATATCACACAGCCGACCATGAGCGTGATACCGATGGAGGATTATGAGAGCATCGAAGCGCTTGAAAATGTAAACGTAGTATACGGCTCTCCTGTGACGAATCAGTCCGTTTTCATCCAGACGGCAAATGTGCCGGATGCAAGAGTGCGTCAGGCAATGCTGTATGCGATAAACAGAGAGCAGATCTTAAATGAGCTGCTGGGCGGACATGGCGAGGTAATTGACGGTTTCTTATCCAGCGCAAGCCCGTTTTTTGATGAAACGATAAAACCCGTTCCTTATGATCCGGAAAAGGCGAAGAGTCTTCTGGAAGATGCCGGATGGGATGGGACGCAGACACTCCGGTTTTATATTAACTCCGGAGATTCCACTTTTGTGAATGCAGCGTCCATCATCGCAGCCCAGTGGGCGGCAGTAGGGATTAAAGCGGAGATTCAGACAGTGGATTTTGCGACTCTGATGGCCGTCTCCGGCTCAGAGGATTACGATGTCCTGGCGGTGCAGTATACCTATGCTCCGGTCGATCCTTATCCGGATATGTCATGGCTGCTTGGCGGAGCAGGAAGCTGGACGGGCTATGGGAATGATGAGGTTAATGAGGCACTGAAAAAATCCCAGCTTACGGATGACGCAGCGGAAACAAAAGAGCTGTACTCTGTTGTAAACCGGAAAGTACAGGAGGATGTGCCCATGTTTTCCGCGTATGTTATCAGCGCTCAGGCTGCTGTCAACAAGAGAGTCAGCGGAGCAGAGCCTACGGTGTACGGATTTTTCAATGACGTACACAACTGGGATGTACAATAAAGAAAGGAAAGAAATGTCACATTTACTGGAAGTTGATGGACTGACCACCGCTTTTGATTCTGATTTCGGAAGAACGGTCAGCGTAGATCATGTAAATTTTACAGTGGATAAAGGAGAGGTAGTCTGCATTGTAGGAGAATCCGGATGCGGGAAGAGTGTGACCTCGCTTTCCATCATGGGCTTATTAAAGAAGGGCGGGACCGTCATTGACGGTTCTGTCCTGTTTGATAACAGGGATTTGCTTTCGATGGAAGAAAAAGAGCTGGATGAAGTGCGGGGAAACAGCATTTCCATGATTTTTCAGGATCCGCTGACCTCCCTGAATCCGGTGTTCACAATAGGAAACCAGATCACGGAAAGCATCCGCCGTCACCTGCGGCTTTCCAAAGAAGATGCGAAAAAGAGGGCGGAGGAAATCTTAAAAAGAGTCGGAATGCCCGACCCGGCAGGCGTAATGAAAAAATATCCGCATACGCTTTCGGGCGGTATGCGTCAGCGTGTCATGATAGCCATGGCGCTTAGCTGCGAGCCGGCTCTTTTGATAGCGGATGAGCCGACAACGGCGCTGGACGTGACGATTCAGGCGCAGATTATGGAGCTTTTAAAAAGCCTTCAGAAGGAAACCGGTATGTCGCTGATACTTATCACTCATGATATCGGGCTGGTGGCGAGCATGGCTGACCGTGTGATAGTTATGTATGCGGGGCAGGTCATCGAAGAGGCGCCGGTTAAAGAGCTGTTTGCTTCTCCGGTACATCCGTATACGAAAGCGCTTCTGGCAACGGTTCCGGGGATTTATGACGAGGATGACCGGGAGCTGGAATCGATACCCGGAATGGTCCCGGAAAGCTATGACGGGATGAAAGGCTGTCGTTTTGCAGACCGCTGCGCGTTTAGAACGGCGGAATGTGAGAAGGCGCAGGAGGAAAGATTTTTCGGGAACGGACGAAGGGCAAGATGTGTCCTTGCCGAAAAGGAAGGGGTGTGAAGATGACAGAAAAAAACACTCTGGAAGCTCCGCTCGTTGAGGTGGAGGGTCTGAAAAAGTATTATCCGATAAGAGGCGGCATCATTACGCATACGGTCGGAGAGATACGGGCGGTGGATGATATCTCCTTTTCCGTAAAAAAAGGGGAAACGCTGGGGCTTGTGGGAGAGTCGGGCTGCGGAAAATCCACGGTCGGGCGTCAGCTTGTCGGGCTGGAAAAGCCGACCGGAGGACAGATATTATATAGAGGAACCAGACTCGGGAGCGGGACAAAGGAAGAAAAGGAGCTTCGCACGAAGCTGCAGATGGTTTTTCAGGATCCCTATTCTTCCCTGAATCCGAGAAAACATATTTATGAAATTCTGGCGCAGCCGATGCTGTATCATCATATCTCATCAAAGCAGACGATACAAAAGGATGTGGACAGGCTGCTGGATATGGTGGGGCTTCCTAAAAATGTGCTCGGGAGGTATCCTCATGAATTTTCCGGCGGTCAGCGTCAGAGGATAGGAATTGCCAGGGCGCTTTCGCTCAATCCGGAATTTCTCGTATGCGATGAGCCGGTAAGTGCGCTGGACGTTTCGATACAAGCGCAGATATTGAATCTTTTGAAGAGTCTGCAGAAGGAGCTCGGTCTGACCTGCTTGTTTGTAGGACATGGTCTCGGGGCGGTAAACTATGTGAGCGATCGTATTGCAGTGATGTATCTTGGAAAAATTGTTGAGATAGGTCCTGCAAAGGAAGTGTTCCGGCATCCGGTGCATCCTTATACAAGGGCGCTGATAGATGCGGTTCCGATTGCAGATCCGGAGCTTCGCAGAGAGAAAAAGATTTTGAGCGGTGAGATAGCTTCGGCATCAAATCCACCGGAAGGCTGCCGTTTTCATCCGCGCTGCCCCTATGCCTGTGAGACATGCAGACAGGAGGAGCCGCAGCTTATGGAGATGATGCCTCAGAGCGGTCATTTTGCGGCATGTCCGATCGTGTGCAGAAAGGAGGGCTTAGGGTGACAAAGTATATCATAAAAAGGATACTGATTGCCATTCCGGTATTGATAGGAATTACGGTCATAGATTACGCTATTATGTGTCTGGCGGGAAGCCCGTTGGAAATGCTCCAGGGGCCGAGAGTTTCAGAAGCGGCGGTACAGGCAAAGGAGATAGCACTCGGGCTGAACCAGCCCTTTTATGTACAGTATTTTGTGTGGCTTAAGCAGCTTGTACAGGGCAATATGGGCTTTTCCATGAAATCCTATCAGCCTGTGAGCGAGATGATAGTCAGTCATTTGGGGCCTACGCTGCTTTTGATGGGAGTGTCTCTGATCGTAAGCCTTTTGATGGCAGTCCCTGCAGGGATATACAGTGCGGTCAAGCAATATTCCGCCGGGGATTATGCTGTTGTTACGGCATCCTTTTTAAGCAGCAGTATTCCGGGATTTTTTCTGGCGCTGCTTTTGATATATGTATTTACGGTAAAGCTCGGATGGCTGCCTTCGGGCGGTATGACGACGTTGGGAACGGATGGAGGAGCGGCGGACATTGCAAAGCATATGGTGATGCCGGTGCTCGTTTTATCCACGTCCATGGCAGGTACGACCATCCGTTATATCCGCAGCGCGGTTCTGGAAATTTTGCAGCAGGATTATCTGCGTACGGCAAAAGCAAAGGGAATCGGAAGATTTAAGGTTATCAATAAGCATGCGCTTAAAAATGCGTTGATTCCTGTCATCACAGTCATCGGGATGCAGATTCCGATGTTGTTTGGCGGACAGGTTATCATTGAACAGGTATTTTCCTGGCCTGGCCTCGGCCTGATGACGATGAGCGCTATTTCAAACAGGGATTATCCGGTCATTATGGGGGTATGCCTGCTTTCGGCAATCGTGGTGCTGGCGGCAAATCTTATCACGGATATTTTATATGCATTGGCTGATCCTACGATACAGCTGAAATAGGAGCACCGGGATGAAGAGAAAACAGACAAATTCAGATATTACAAGAGAAAGCTATTTGCAGACCGTCTGGCGCCGTTTCAGACGTCATCATCTGGCAACAATAAGCGTGGCGGTTGTTGTTCTGGTCGGGCTGGCGGCGCTGTCAGCACCGGTGATAGCACCTTACCATCCGGACGAGATCGTTGGGGGCTTTTCAAAGGCACCGTCGGCGGCTCACTGGCTGGGAACAGACCAGATAGGAAGGGATGTATTCAGCAGACTTTTATATGCCACAAGAGTATCCTTGATGGTGGGAATTCTGGCTACGGCGATATCTACGGTGATAGGAGTGATACTCGGGCTTGTGGCGGGGTATTTCGGCGGTGTGGCAGATATGCTTATCATGCGCTTTACAGATATGGTGATGTCTTTCCCTTATATTTTGCTTGTGCTGGTGGCGGCTTCTATTTTTAAGCCGGGGCTGTGGAGTATCATTCTGATACTGGGCTTTGTTGACTGGCCGGGCATTGCGCGGCTTGTGCGGGGCAATGTATTGAGCCTTAGGGAGAGTAATTTTGTAAAAAGCGACCTGGTGGCGGGGATGCCGCTGCGCTATATTTTATTTTCGGAAATTCTGCCGAATACAGCGGCACCGATTTTGGTATATGCGACATCCGTTCTTGCCTTGTCCATGCTGGACGAGGCTGCATTGAGCTTTCTGGGGATGGGAGTCCAGCCGCCGTCGGCGAGCCTTGGTAATATGCTAAACGGTGCACAGTCTCTGACAGTGCTGACAAAGCAGCCATGGTTGTGGATACCTCCGGGATTGACAATTGTTGTGCTGGTGATTGCCATCAATTTTATAGGAGATGCGCTGAGAGATGCGCTCGATCCGAATAGTAAATAAGGCGGGAGTATCATGATAGAAAAAGAACAGATATTGGAGTTGTTTTACTGGTTTCACAGACATCCGGAGTTGTCCTATGAGGAGTTTGGGACGACTGAAAAGATACGGGAGATTTTGACGCAGGCGGGAGTGGAAGTTTTGCCGCTGCCTCTGGAGACCGGCCTGGTCGCACAGGTTACGGGTGAACAGGAGGGAGAAACGGTAGCGCTTCGCTGTGACATTGACGGGCTTCCTGTTACAGAAGAGTCAGGACTTTTTTACAGTTCGGAATATCCGGGGAAAATGCATGCCTGTGGTCACGATTTTCATATAATGGCAGGAATCGTGGCAACGCTCTTTTTGCAGGAGAACAGGGCGCGACTGAAGGGGTGCGTAAAGATTTTCTTCCAGCCGGCTGAGGAGTCTGCGATAGGCGCAAAAAAAATCCTGGAAACGGGAGAGATGGACGGTGTCTGGAAAATGTGGGGGCTTCATGCGGATCCAACCAACCCGGTCGGTACGATAGGACTTCGGCAAGGCTATGTGGCAGCGTCTGTGGACCGGTTTGTGGTAACGGTAGAAGGGATAGGATGCCATGGCGCGCATCCGGATGACGGGGTTGACCCGATTCCTGCGGCGGCTGCGATGGTACAGGCATTTCAGACGATTGTGAGCCGCAATATCAATCCCTTTCATCCGGCGCTCATCAGCGTGACGAGGGTAGAAGCGGGAAAGACCTGGAACGTGATACCGCAGACGGCAGAAATAGAAGGAACTGTACGGACAATGGACAGGGCAGACCGTGAGTTGTTTAAAAAGCGCCTGTTTGAGATTGCAGACAGGACTGCTGCCGCATACGGGGCGCAGGCAAGGGTTCAGTGGATGCCCGGTTCTCCGGCAGTTTATAACGATGGGGAAATGGTACAAGAAGCGATACGGAAAGCAAAAGAATGCGGATATGAGGTTGTACCCCAGGAACAGTCTCTGGGCGGAGATGATTTTTCCTTTTATACAGAAAATGTTCCCGGGTGTTATATCAAGATAGGTACAGGAGTGGGACCGACAATTCATCAGCCTAAATTTGCAGTTGATCCCGAGGCGATAGTGCCTGCGGGGGAATTTCTGGCAAAGCTGATGCTGGATTAAAAGTAATCTGAAAAATACGGCTTTTTAACCGGAATCAGACGTTCCAGCCAGGTGAGCATATAATACTCGGTCGTTATCTTTTCATGATCATACAGATAGGTGGGGCGCTTATAGCCCATGAGCATGGCGGTCAGCGTATTGATGTTCAATTCGACCACGTTGATGGACTGGTTATTTTCGACACGTTCACAGACCGTTTCTCCATCATGCCATGAGACGAGGAAATCGCCCTGATTCCATTCTGCCATATCATCCCGGATGCGGAAATGCAGCTTTAAGTCTTCGGGTTGTATCTGCCATGGGTATTCGGAAAGGAACTCTTCGGCATCTATGATACGTGCCATGATGTAGGGAGCGATGGTTTCTTCAATTTCGCTGTCCTCGAACAGATATGCCATCGGTTCTCCGGAATAATTATCGCCGCGTACCTGCGTGATCATGGAAAAGTGCGCGCTGATATAATTCCAGAGACCGTGACGCGCCTCGCTTGTCAGATATATCATTTCTTTTATATGAAAAATTTCATTGGCGATATAGTAGACCACATACCCGAGCGGTTTGTGGTCTTCGTTATAATAGACCGCCACGATCATATCGTCGTTTTCCCATCTCCAGTATTCGTCCCAGGCCAGCTCGTCCCGTATCAGGGAGCCGTGATGCTGCAGCGCAAAATAGGAGTGGACGTTATGAAAGTCCTCGGAATCAAGGCTTACACGTTCTACCATACCGGTGACGGGGAAAGCTTTAGGCAGCTGCGTGTCCTTAACAGTAAAGGTGAGCTTGTCAGAAACAATCTCCCAGCCCATTTTACGGTAAAAGGGAATTGAGTATGGATATAAAAAAGAGATAGGCATCTTTTCACGATGCATATAGTCGATGACATATCGCATCAGTGAATGGATAAGCCCGCGTCCGCTGTATTCGGGATAGGTAGTGACGCCCGTGATGCCGCCCATGCTCATGATATTATCCTGAATATTTACCTGCATCCGGTATACTACGATCATGGATGCGAGCTTTTCTTTGTAAAACCAGCCGAGAACATAGGCTTTCTCAAGGATGGGGCGTTTGGCGGATTTTATCTCATCCTGCTCCCAGCCGGTCTGAAACAGTTCATAGGATGTGACCTGGAACGCGTACTGCAAAAGCGCGTTGAATTGTTCAAGGTCGTTATTGTCCAGCTCTCTCATTTTGAAATCGCCGTTTACTTCGAGATAAGTATGTTTGTCAGTGTCTGTCATAAATCATGCCTCCTGCAGTTTTTATATTACAGCTAAAATGAAGTTTCGTCTACCGCAGGCGCAAAAATTTGAAATTTTATATCCACAGGAAACTTTTTCGGTCAAAACTGCGTCAGTAAAAGCAAATGCAGAAGAAAAAAGACTCCCTGTATCGGGATATGGAGGCAGATAGATGAAAATGAAAAAATATAAAAATACAAAAAAGCAGGGGATTTTTATAGACAGGACGAAAAGGACTGCGGGCATCTGGCTTGGGGCAGCGATAGTATTTATGGCAGCAGCGGTGTTTGGATTCGGAAGGGCAGCGGCGGCGTCGCAGCAGGGAAGACTGGCAGAGTCGAGGCTGCGTTATGAAAAGCAGGAAGAGGCTTATGTAGAACGTGCCCGCAAAGTGCTTGATGAAGCGGGACTGAATAAGGCGGGAGTGATGCTGGAATACAGACAGGGGGCAGACCAGACCCGTTCCTACACGCTTTATATACATCACAAAAGATGGGAAAAGCTTGGAGAAGAAGAGAGAGGAAGGCTGGAAAGAGAGCTGGAGAGCTGTGCGTTTGAAGGAGAAGACTGTGATTTTTCCTGCAGTTTTTCGGGGTGACGGATATTTGACCGATTGAGGAAGACAGTGCTCTGAACCGTCGTTTCTCCTGCCGTAAAAAATTGGGGAATGACAGCCCGGCAGTTTGGTAGTATACTGGGGACGATAAGGCAGCAGGAAAGGGCAGGAGATATATGGAAAAAATACCGGTAGCGGGAGAGATTTACCGTCATTTCAAAGGAGATATGTATCGGGTCGTAACAACGGCGAAGCATGCGGATACGGAGGAAACATTTGCAATTTATCAAAGGCTGTGCGGAGATTACGGGATATTCGTTTTGCCGTTGTCTGAGTTTGCCGGAAAAACGGAGGATGGAAAGGAACGCTTTGTCCTTATTCCGGCTCCGGAAATCGTACGCGGTGAAACAGACAGGACTGGGAGGCCGGAAAACGGCAGCCCGTTCGGAGAGCAGGGCAGCGACAGTGAAGAACGGTCGGAGTTACGTTCTGTGAAGGCGGATACGGACGGCTCAGAGGAGGAGTCCGGGCTGGATGCAGGATTGCTTGCATTTCTGGAGGCGGAGACCTACGCAGAGAAGCTGAAGGTCTATTCCTCCCTGGCAGGCAGGGTTGACGAGCATATGCTCAATACGATTGCGGTGTCGATGGACCTGGAGCTGTCCGGAGGCAGTGTGGAGGAGCAGTATGACAATCTAAAAAGCTGTCTTCTGACGCTGGAAAGGTATGAGTGCAGCAGGCTGCGCTGAGATGGGAACGGATGAAATATGAGAACATTTCGGAAGGGCGTTTTATCAGCCGCCCGAACCGTTTTATCGCAGAGGTGGAGATGCAGGACGGCAGGAAAACCGTTCATGTAAAAAATACCGGACGGTGCAGGGAGCTTCTGGTTCCGGGCGCTGCGGTATATCTGGAAAAAAGCGCGGCGCCCGGGCGAAAGACCGACTATGACCTTGTGGCGGTCCAAAAGGACGGAAAAATTGTGAACATGGATTCCCTTGCGCCTAATCGGACAGTACATGAATGGATAGCATCCGGGAAATACTTTAAAGATGTGACGCTGATAAAACCGGAATCGTTTTATAAGGATTCCCGGTTTGATTTTTATGTGGAAGCGGGAACACGAAAGATCTATATAGAGGTCAAGGGTGTGACGCTCGAAAAGGACCGGACTGCGCTGTTTCCTGATGCCCCGTCCGAGCGGGCTTTAAAGCATATGGAGGAGCTGATAGAGGCAGTCGGGAAAGGCTTTGAAGGCTATGTGATATTCGTGATACAGATGAAGGGACCGGAACGGTTTATGCCAAACAGAGAGGCGCAGCCTGAGTTTGCCGACGCACTGCAAAGGGCAAAAGAGGCAGGCGTGCACATTCTGGCATATGACTGCAGCGTGAGCGCGGATGAAATAGAGCTCTGCGAACCTGTGGAGGTCGAACTTCAGACAAAGGACGGACTTTTAAACCGGATTGCGCCGCCGCTGCTTACATGGTATGATGAGAACAGGCGGATACTTCCGTGGAGAGAAAAGCCGGAGCCTTACCGCGTATGGGTGTCTGAGATCATGCTGCAGCAGACGCGGGTGGAAGCGGTAAAGCCCTATTTTGCCAGATTTATGGAGCATCTGCCGGATGTGGAGTCGCTGGCGGCAGTGGAGGAGGACGAGCTGTTAAAGCTCTGGGAAGGGCTTGGATATTACAGTCGCGCCCGGAATCTGAAGGCGGCGGCTCAGCAGATAGTGGAGCAGCATGGCGGGAAGATGCCTTCGGAATATCATGATTTGATAAAACTCAAGGGAATCGGCAGTTATACGGCCGGCGCGATTTCATCAATCGCGTTCGGGCGTCCGGTACCGGCGGTGGATGGCAATGTGCTCAGGGTGATTATGCGCCTGCTGGCAGATGACAGCGATATTTCAGAGGCTTCGGTCAGAAAGCGGGTGGAGGAGGACTTAAAGCCCGTGATGCCAAAGGATCGTCCCGGTGATTTCAATCAGGCGCTGATGGAGCTGGGGGCGACCGTATGTCTGCCGAACGGAGCTCCGAAATGTGCAGAATGTCCGTGGAAGACATTTTGCCGTGCAGGAATGGAGGAGAGCTGGCAGCAATATCCGAAAAAAGCGGTAAAAAAGCCAAGAACAGTTGAATACAGAACGATACTCGTCATCCGGGACGGACACAGGGCAGTCATCCGTCGGCGTCCCAATAAGGGGCTTTTAGCGGGAATGTATGAATTTCCGTCACTTTTGGGGAAGGCTTCTCTGGATGAAGTGAAAGACTGGCTGAGCGCACAGGGAGTCTGCGCTGTCAGGATAGAGAAGCTGCCGGAGTCAAAGCATATCTTTACCCATAAAGAATGGCATATGACCGGATATATGGTTTTGGTGGACGGGCTGGAGCCTATGCACAAAGATCCTTCTTTGATGTTTGTTGAAACACAGGAGACGGAGGAAAAATATCCTATTCCGTCGGCGTTTTCGGCATATACTGGATATTTGAGTATCAGGACTGGCAGTATGAAGCTGAGAGGAGAAGGTGAAAAATAAGCTGTACGACGTATTTTTACAGTTTGGAACGGGGATAAAACGTATCTATATTGGTGGGAAAAAACGGAATGCGTGCCGCTTGGACGGCAGAATGAGAGGATTTTATGAAACTTTTGTCTATTGCGATACCTTGTTACAATTCACAGGATTACATGGCAAAATGTATCGAATCGCTGCTTCCCGGCGGCGAGGACGTTGAGATACTCGTGGTCGATGACGGTTCAAAGGATGATACCGCGCGTATCGCGGACGAATATGCTGCAAAGTACCCGACGATAGTGCGCGCCATCCATAAGGAGAACGGCGGTCATGGTTCTGCGGTGAATACGGGAATAGAAAACGCGCAGGGTGTCTATTTTAAGGTTGTAGACAGCGACGACTGGGTAAAGGAGGACGCTTATCTGGCGATTCTGAATACGCTGCGGGAGCTGATAGGCGGTGAACAGGCGCTGGATATGCTGATCAGCAATTTTGTCTATGAAAAAGAAGGCGAGCGCCGCAAAAAAGTCATGCGCTATAAGCATGTACTGCCGGAAGGAAGGATATTTGGCTGGAATGATGTGGGACGTTTCCATGTGGGACAGTATATTCTGATGCATTCGGTCATCTACAGGACAAAGCTTTTGCGGGAATGCGGTTTAAAACTACCGGAACATACCTTTTATGTAGACAATCTGTATGTATTCGAGCCGCTTCCGTATGTGCGGAACATGTACTATCTGGATGTGAACTTTTATCGTTACTATATCGGACGTGCGGATCAGTCGGTCAATGAAAAGGTTATGACCGGGCGGATAGATCAGCAGATAAAAGTAAACAAGCTGATGGTTGATTATTTTTCAGAAAAGCAGGCGTCGGTGGCATCAAATAAACCGATGTTCAAATATATGCTCAGTTATCTGGACATCATCACAACAGTGTCGTCTATCCTTCTTATCCGCATCGGTACGGAAGAAGCGCTTGAAAAGAAAAAAGAGATTTTGGCTTATATCAGGCAGAAGGATAAAAAGATGTACAGAAAACTGCGTTACGGTCTTCTGGGAAACTGTATGAATCTGCCCGGAAAGACGGGACGTTGGATATCTGTGGAAGGCTATAAGATATGCCAGAAATTTTTCGGATTTAACTGAGACGGGCGGTTCATACCGGCCTCAAACGCTTGCACTTAGAGGCGTGAAAATGTGATTCAGGGGTGAGCGGGACTTTTTTAGGCAGTAAAACTTTTCACAGGGCATGAATGCTGTTGTTATCAACAGAGAAAAAGTTCTTGTTGTCTTTTGCAAATTGTGGTAGAATATAGTGGGTTTTTGGGGAATAAAAAGGAAAAAAGAAAGGAAAATGGGTGGACTTATGAAAAGACAAGACATTCATAAAGTACTTATTATCGGCTCCGGTCCGATCATCATCGGTCAGGCATGTGAGTTCGATTATTCGGGTACCCAGGCATGTAAGGCATTAAAACAGCTGGGCTATGAAATCGTGCTGGTCAACTCCAATCCGGCAACTATCATGACCGATCCGGATACGGCGGATATTACCTATATCGAGCCGTTAAATGTAGACCGTCTGGAGCAGATCATCGAGAAAGAACGTCCGGATGCATTGCTTCCGAACCTTGGCGGACAGTCCGGCTTGAATCTGTGTTCCGAGCTGCAGGCTGCAGGCGTTCTGGACAAGTATAACGTAAAAGTAATCGGTGTGCAGGTAGATGCTATCGAGCGCGGCGAGGATCGTATTGAATTTAAGAACACGATGAAAAACCTCGGCGTGGAAATGGCGAGAAGCGATGTGGCATACTCTGTGGAAGAGGCGCTGGAAATCGCTGATAAGCTGGGATATCCGGTAGTCCTGCGTCCTGCCTATACGATGGGCGGCGCCGGCGGCGGTCTTGTTTACAATAAGGAAGAATTAAAAACGGTCTGCTCGAGAGGTCTTCAGGCAAGCCTTGTAGGACAGGTTCTCGTAGAAGAGTCCATTTTGGGCTGGGAAGAGCTGGAGCTGGAGGTTGTCCGCGATGCAAAGGGCAACATGATAACGGTATGCTTCATTGAAAATATCGATCCTGTCGGAGTCCATACCGGCGATTCCTTCTGTTCCGCCCCGATGCTGACGATTTCTGAGGACGTTCAGAAGAAGCTGCAGGAGCAGGCTTATAAGATAGTAGATGCGATTCAGGTTATCGGTGGTACAAACGTACAGTTTGCACACGATCCGGTTTCCGGTCGTGCAGTCGTAATAGAGATAAATCCGAGAACATCCCGTTCCTCTGCGCTGGCAAGTAAGGCAACAGGCTTCCCGATAGCACTCGTATCCGCAATGCTGGCGAGCGGTCTGACACTGGATGAGATTCCGTGCGGCAAATACGGCACTCTGGACAAATATGTTCCGGATGGAGATTATATCGTTCTGAAGTTCGCGCGCTGGGCATTTGAGAAGTTCAAGGGCGTTGAAGATAAGCTGGGCACACAGATGCGTGCAGTAGGCGAAGTAATGAGTATCGGCAAGACCTATAAAGAGGCGCTGCAGAAAGCGATACGTTCTCTGGAGAAGAACCGCTATGGTCTTGGTCATGTGAACGGTTATGATCGGAAGACAAAGAAGGAACTTCTGACAATGCTGGCAACACCGAGCAGCGAGAGACATTTCATCATGTATGAAGCTCTGCGCAAGGGCGCTTCTGTAGAAGAGATACACAAGCTGACAAAGGTAAAAGAATACTTCATCGAGCAGATGAAGGAGCTGGTGATCGAAGAAGAAAAGCTGGTTTCTGAATATCGCGGAAAACTGCCTTCTGATGAAGATTTGAAGCAGGCAAAGCTGGACGGTTTTTCCGACAAATATCTGAGCGAGATTCTGGAGATTCCGGAAGAGGATATCCGCAGAAGACGCACAGAGATTGGCGTTGTGGAAGGCTGGGAAGGCGTGCATGTAAGCAGCACTCAGGATTCCGCATACTACTACTCCAGTTACCATGTAGAGGATAAGAGCCCTTCTGATGACAGCAGACAGAAGGTCATGATACTGGGCGGCGGTCCTAACCGTATCGGTCAGGGTATCGAATTTGACTATTGCTGCGTACATGCGGCTAAGGCGCTGAATAAGCTTGGTTTCTCTACTATCATCGTAAACTGCAATCCCGAAACGGTATCAACAGACTATGATACATCTGATAAGCTGTATTTTGAGCCGCTGACATTGGAAGACGTTCTTGCCATCTATGAGAAAGAAAAGCCGATCGGCGTAATCGCGCAGTTTGGCGGACAGACTCCTTTGAACCTGGCAGCAGACTTAAAGAAATACGGTGTTAACATTCTTGGGACGACTCCGGAGACAATTGATCTTGCAGAAGACAGAGACCAGTTCCGTGAGATGATGGAGAAGCTTGAAATTCCTATGCCGGAAGCAGGTATGGCTGTCAATGTTGAAGAGGCGCTTGAGACTGCCCACAGAATCGGATATCCTGTAATGGTACGTCCTTCCTATGTACTGGGCGGACGCGGAATGGAAGTTGTTTACGACGATGAGGCGTTGACGTTCTACATGCAGCAGGCGGTAGGCGTAACTCCCGACCGTCCTATTCTGATAGACAGATTCCTTCATCATGCAACAGAGTGCGAAGCGGATGCCATCAGCGATGGAGAGAACGTGTTTGTTCCTTCCGTTATGGAGCACATCGAGCTTGCGGGTATTCATTCCGGTGACTCTGCATGTATCATTCCGCCTAAGGGACTGTCTGACGAGCAGGTTGAGACTATCAAGGATTATACGAGAAAGATAGCAAAAGAGCTGGGCGTTGTCGGACTGATGAATATGCAGTATGCGATTGAAGACGGAAGAGTTTATGTGATAGAGGCAAATCCCCGTGCATCCAGAACAGTTCCGCTCGTATCCAAAGTATGCGGTATCAATATGGTTCAGATAGCGACAGATATCATCACTCTGCCTTATACAGGACGTAAGACTCCTGTAACAGAGCTCAGGGAGAAGAAATTCAGCCATTACGGCGTGAAGGAAGCGGTATTCCCGTTCAACATGTTCCCTGAAGTAGACCCTGTCCTTGGGCCGGAAATGCGTTCTACAGGAGAAGTGCTCGGCATGTCTACAGACTTTGGTGACGCTTTCTACAAGGCAGAAGAAGGCGCAGGAAGCAAGATACCTACCGAGGGCTGCGTACTTATCTCTGTAAATGACAGAGATAAGGCTGAGGTTGCGGATGTTGCAAGAGGCTTCTATGAGTGTGGCTTCGAGATTATGGCAACAGGCAGAACCTGTGACCTGATAGAGGCAGCGGGCATTCCTGCACTTAAGGTATGCAAGATAGATGAGGGACGTCCGAATATCCTTGATAAGGTTACAAACGGAAAGATACAGCTCATCGTTAACACTCCTCTCGGCAAGAAGGGAGCGACGGATGACAGTTATATCCGTAAGGCTGCGATTAAAAACCGTATCCCGTATATTACAACGATGGCCGCTGCAAAGGCGACCGTAGAAGGAATCCGTTCCGCAAAACGTGACGGAAAGCTTCCGGTGCAGTCTCTGCAGGAGTTCCATGCGAGCATTATGGATAAATAAAAACAGAGCATTCTGGTAAACTTATGAAACCGGCGTTGTGCGGTCCGGAAAGGGAAAACCTTTCGGGCTGTATAGCGCCGGTTTTTTATTATGGGGCGGATAGACCTAGACTTAAGAAAAAATTTCGGAATCTCTGCAGGTGTTTTTCCGTTTTGTGTCATATACTAGGCATAGATAAGGAGTGATGCACACAATGAGCTTAGAAATTTTTATCGATTATTTTACGCAGTATGGGGCGATAGCGATCTTCGTAGTCGTATTTCTGGAATATCTGAATCTGCCGGGATTTCCGGCGGGGGTTATCATGCCGCTGGCAGGGGTATGGGCAGCGCATGGAAAGATAAGCTTTTTGGGGACAATGCTTTTGACTGTCGCAGCGGGCGTATGCGGGAGCTGGCTTTTATATCTGCTCGGATATAAGGGCGGGGCGTTTCTTTTGGAAAAATATCTGAAAAAATTTCCGTCTCATAAGGAAAAAATTGATAAAAACTTTGAAATGCTGAAAAAACGGGGATGTATCGGCGTTTTTATCGGAAAGCTGATCCCTGTGATGCGGACGCTGATATCAATCCCTGCTGGTGTGATGAAGATGGATTTCTGGAAATATACGATCAGCTCGGCACTGGGTGTGGCGGTGTGGAATCTGTTTTTTGTAGGAGCGGGGTATATTCTGGGAGACGCGGTATTTGGATAAAAAAAGAGACGGCACAAAATCGCTCGTGCCGTCTCTTTCCATAATTATTAGAAATATTATTTCTTACCCTGATTTGCTACAGCGTTCATCTTTGCTTCAATCTGGGACTGGTCGCCAAGGTAGTGATGACCGATCGCGTTGAAGTTATCGTCCAGCTCGTATACAAGCGGAACGCCTGTAGGAATGTTCAGCTCTGTGATATCTTCCTCAGAAATGTTGTCCAGATATTTAACGAGAGCACGAAGGGAGTTGCCGTGAGCAGCGATCAGAACCTTCTTGCCATCCTTCATATCTTTTTTGATGTTCTCCTCGTAGAAAGGAATAACACGTGCGATAGTATCCTTTAAGCTCTCTGTAAGAGGAAGCTCCTTGGGATCTACGTTTGCATAGGGAGCCTGCAGAGCGGGGTTGCGCTCATCAGTAGGCTCAAGAGCCGGGGGCTGGATGTCGAAGGAACGACGCCATACTTTAACCTGAGCCTCACCGTACTTCTCAGCAGTCTCGGATTTGTTCAGACCCTGCAGTGCGCCGTAATGACGCTCATTTAATTTCCATGTCTTAACAACGGGAATCCACTCTTCGTTTAACTCCTGAAGAACGTGGTTTGCTGTGTGGATTGCACGCTGTAAGTAAGAAGTGTAGCAAACATCAAAAGAGAAGCCAGCCTCCTTTAACAGAACGCCGCCCTGAGCAGCCTCCTTGTGGCCGTTCTCGGACAGATCTACGTCAGTCCAGCCGGTAAACAGATTCTGCTGGTTCCATACGCTTTCGCCGTGGCGAATCATAACCAATTGATAGCCCATATTGATTCTTCCTCCTGATTAAAATTACGATATTTTAGCCTGTTTGACTAAAGACAAGCATACACGATTTTGAGGGAAAAATCAAGACTTTCCCTTGCGTTTTTGACGGAGATGTGGTAAAGTGTTTAGCGGTCTGGACTTCGGGGTGTAACATCGGAGCCGACTCATAAAGAGAAATAGATGTCTGGAAGAAGGCTATAGATTTTGCTGTTTCTGAGATAAACAGCAGGATTTTAGCCTTTTTTTGTGTGAAGAGAAAGGGAGGATGGAATGGATCAGGAATTTATGAAACAAAAAAAGGTTTTGCCGCTGGTGCTGTCGATGTCGCTGCCGATGATGGTATCGATGCTCATCAATTCATTGTATAATATTGTGGACAGCATGTTTGTAGCACAGCTTGGTGAAGCGGCGCTTACCGCGGTTTCGCTTGTATATCCGCTCCAAATGCTTGTAACGAGTATTGGCGTCGGCTTTGGTGTCGGCATCAGCGCTGCGGCAGCATTTTATCTGGGTGCAGGAGAGCAAAAGAAAGCGGGCGAAGCGGCGTCGCAGGGATTCTTTTTAAGTATCGTTCATGGTATTTGTCTGTCCATAGGATTATCAGCATTTCTGCCGTTATTTTTGAAGCTTTTTACATCGGACGGACAGATTTACGGGTGGGGGCTGGAATATGGCTTTATTGTAATGTCGTTTTCGGTTATCGTAACAATGCAGATAGCTTTTGAAAAAATCTATCAGTCACTTGGAAATATGATCGTACCTACAGTATGTCTTGCCGCAGGATGCATCACAAACATTGCGCTTGATCCGGTATTTATTTTTGGATTGGGGCCGGTTCCGCGGATGGAGGTGCGCGGGGCGGCGGTCGCAACGGTCATCGGTCAGATTGTGTCATTGCTGCTGTATATGGTTTATTTTTTGAAAAAAGGAATGGGGATAGAATTTTCAAGACGTTTGATGAAACCGACAGGAGACGTTTGCAAAAGGCTGTATATGGTTGGTATTCCGTCCTCTCTGACAATGGGTCTGCCGTCCCTTCTGGTGACGCTGTTAAACGGACTGGCAGGAGCGTTTTCGGCGATGTATGTGCTTGTTCTGGGCGTTTATTTTAAGCTCCAGACGTTCATTTATCTGCCTGCCAGCGGTATCGTGCAGGGGATGCGCCCGGTGCTCAGCTACAATTACGGCGCGGGCGAAAAACAGAGAATGAAGCAGATATTGGGTGTATGCACCGTTCTTATCCTTGTGATAATGGGAGCAGGAATGGCATTGTTCATGGGTTTTCCTGAGCCGATAATGAGGATGTTTACGAAGGATGCGGTAACGATACGGGAAGGCGCGGCAGCTCTTCGCATTATCAGCCTCGGTTTTGTGATATCCGGCATCAGTGTGACAGCCTCCGGTGCACTGGAGGCACTTGGGGAGGGCGTTGCCTCCTTTATGATATCGATGCTCCGTTATCTGGCAGTAATTGTTCCGGCTGCATGGATAGGCACGAAGCTGATAGGTATCACAGGGCTTTGGGCCGCGTTTCCTGTTGCAGAGATTGTGACTGCGGCGGCATCTGCAGTGATATTTTGCATATGCTACAAAAAGTGCCTAAAAGGCATCTGAAAATACGGATGTATGGAAAAAAGCTAGCGCAGCCGGCGGCGGTATTGCTCCGGGGAGCAGTTCAAGTAGCTGCGGAATACACGGGCAAAATAATTCCCGTTTTCAAAGCCGCAGGCATGTGCGATAGAGGTAACGGGTTCGGAAGTATTTAAAAGAAGAAAGAGAGCGTTTTCAATACGGAGCCGGGTAAGATACTGTAAAGGTGTCTGCCCGGTTTCTTTTTTGAAAAGGCGGGTCAGATGTTCCTGGGAAACGCCGCAGAAGGCTGCAGCTTCACCAATACCCGACAGGGAGGAGAAGCGTTCCTGAAAATATCCGCAGGCTCGTTGTACCAGAGGGGAATTTCCTTCTGACGGGCTTTCAAGAGCGCGCAGCAGGCTGCACAGGAAGCTGTAGAGAAATTCGCCGCCCTCATAGGGGAGGGGGCGGGCAGCGCTGCACTTTTGGAAGAAGCGGAAAAAACGGGAGATAGCAGGGCTGGCGGCAGGTATGGAAAAGACTGATCCGGTAATTTTTTGAACTGCCTCCCAAAAGGGTGTGGCGGCAGCTCCTGTAAAATGGAGATAGAAATATTCCCATTCACCGGAAGAAATGCCGGAGCCGGGGGAAAAGGGCGCACCGGCTGTATCGGGCAGAAAGTAGCGTCCTTCCTGGGTCATGCGGATGAAAAAACCGTGTCCTTCCGGCAGGGGATAGCTTTTTTCCCCGTCCTGATAAATGCCGCAGCCTTTTAAGGTATACTGCAGAAGATAACCTTCATAGGCAGGGCGTGTCCGGTTATCGAAAAAATAAGATTCCTCACAACGCCGTTCCACCCCTGTATCCATCAGAAAAAGCGGCGCATCCGGAAGTGTGTCCTCTTTTAAAAATCCAAAATTTCCAAACTGATATGATATCAAAAAAGTATCCTCCTATATCAAAGAAGTCTTCTTGAAGAGCCTGATATTGTTTATTATAATGGTTTTATCAGGAATATCAAGCAGGTCAAGATTCTGATGGAGAGAGGTATTTGAGATGGATAAAAATTGTTTTGCAAAGACGCCGCCGATGGGGTGGAACAGCTATGACTACTATGATACGACCGTAAACGAGGAGCAGATAAAAGCAAACGCGGATTTTATAGCGGCGAATTTAAAGGAATATGGCTGGGAATATGTGGTGGTGGATATTCAGTGGTATGCCAACGGCGCGGGAACGAAGCGGGAGCAGTTCCAATACATTCCGTTTGACGATCTGGAAATGGATGATTACGGCAGACTGCAGCCGTCTCCGGCAAGATTTCCATCGTCCGCAGGGGGCAGGGGATTTCAGCCGTTGGCAGATTATGTACACAGTCGGGGATTGAAATTCGGTATCCACATCATGCGCGGTATTCCAAGAAAGGCAGCGCAGGAGCATCTGCCCGTGTATGGAAGCGCATTTACTGCGGATATGACGGCAGATCCGGCATCTATTTGCGGATGGAATCCCGATATGTACGGCGTAAGGAATAATGAGGCGGGACAGGCATGGTATGATTCTCTCATAGAGATGTATGCACAGTGGGGTGTGGACTTTATCAAATGCGATGATATATGCGACAGCTGGCTGTATCGGAACGATAACTTTAACGGCTGGTTTGAAACGGAAATGCTGCATAAGGCGATTCAAAGGAGCGGGCGGAATATCGTTTTAAGTCTGTCTCCCGGACCGGCGCACATCGACCGGGCATGGCAGTATTGCAAATATGCGAATATGTGGCGTATCACGGACGATTTCTGGGACGACTGGAAACTCCTGCTCCCGATGTTTGCACGCTGCGAGCTCTGGCAGGATCATGTGAAGCAGGGCTGCTATCCGGACTGCGATATGCTGCCGCTCGGAAAAGTCGGGAAAGGATTTGGGCAGGAGCGGGATACGAGGCTGACAAAGGAAGAGCAGAAAACGATGATAACGCTTTGGAGCTTTTTCAGGTCTCCGATGATGATCGGCGCGGAGCTGACGAAGCTGGATGACTGGACGTTATCCCTTTTAACAAACAGGGATATCCTCGGACGGCTGAAAGCCTCCTGCAAAGGGACACAGATACTCAGAAATGAAAAGATGGCGGTCTGGAAGAGCGTGGACAAAGAGGACGGCAGCATGTGCGCCGCACTGTTTAATCTAAGCGATGAGGATGCATATCTGTCGGCAGAGCTTTCGGAGATAGAAGACGGACTGGAGGATACGGCGTTTACCGATATGTGGGACGGCAGCAGGGGAACAACGGAAAATGGAAGGCTGGAGTCACTCGTCCCGGCACATGGGGTAAAGGCAGTCCGGTTGAGATAGGAGGAGCCTTCATGGACAAAACATTATATTCACGCCCGCTTTCCCTTCGGGCGATACAGGTGACAGACCCGTTCTGGAAAGGGGAAATGGAGCTCGTGCGCCGGGAAGTGCTCCCGTATCAGTGGGCGGCGTTAAACGATGCGGTAGAGGGCGCAGCGCCGAGCTTTTGTATGCATAATTTTAAAACGGCAGGAAAGCTGAACCGTATGAAACGGGAGCAGGGTGCGGCATTTACGGAGCCGGCATATACGTTCAGAGGATTTGAAAGGCTGCCGGAGGATCCGGAGCATCCGGGGGACGAGTTTTACGGTTTTGTATTTCAGGACAGTGATTTTTCAAAGTGGATAGAGGCGGTGGGGTATTCCCTGACGCAGCATCCTGACCCGGCGCTGGAAAAAATCGCGGACGGGGCGATTGATATCGTATGTGCGGCGCAGCAGGATGACGGTTATCTGGATACTTATTATATCATCAACGGAAAGGATAAGATTTTTTCCAATCTGAAGGATCATCATGAGCTGTACTGCTTCGGGCATCTGGCAGAAGGTGCGGTGGCATATTTTGAGGCTACGGGAAAGGATAAGCTGCTCAAGGCGGCGGAACGCTTTGCGGATTATATTGCGGTGTATTTTGGCACGGATGAGGGAAAGTGCAAGGGATATCCGGGACATGAGATCGCGGAGATGGCGCTGGTGCGTCTTTATGAAGTGACGGGAAAACCGGAATATCTGGAGCTTAGCCGGTATTTTGTGGATGAGAGAGGAAAATGTCCCTATTATTTTGACAGGGAGCACCCTGAGGAAGTAAAAAAGGGACACGAGGATGAGCTTCGCTATTCCTATCATCAGGCGCACCTTCCGGTTCGTTCTCAGGATGAGGCGGTCGGTCATGCGGTCCGGGCGGTCTATCTGTATTCCGGCATGGCAGATGTGGCGCGTCTGACCGGAGATGAAACGCTTTATGAGGCATGCAGAAAACTTTGGGACAGCATTACCCGTGAAAAAATGTATATCACCGGAGGCATAGGCTCGACCCATATCGGCGAAGCGTTTTCCTTTCCATATGACCTGCCGAACGATACGGCGTATGCGGAAACATGTGCGTCCATCGGTCTTGTATTTTTTGCAAGAAGAATGCTGGAGATCAGGCCGGATGCCTGTTATGCAAATGTGATGGAGCGGGCGTTGTATAACGGGATTTTAAGCGGTATGGCGCTGGATGGAAAGAGCTTTTTCTATGTGAATCCATTGGAGATATTGCCGGAAGCCTGTCATAAGGATGAACGGAAATCCCATGTGAAATCCGTTCGGCAGAAGTGGTTTGGCTGTGCCTGCTGCCCGCCCAATCTGGCGCGGCTCATCAGTTCCATCGGCTCTTATGCCTATACGGAAAATGAGGATACGCTGTTTATCCATTTGTATATGGGCGGGACTCTGGAAAAAAGGGTCGCGGGGAAAAAGGCCGATATTTGTATCGATTCCGGGATGCCGTGGAACGGGGATGTAAAGATACGGGTAAGAGCAGAAGATACCGGGCTTGTGCTGGCGCTGCGCCTGCCGGACTGGTGCAGCCATTATGAGCTGGAGGGCGCGGAAGGCGCGATAAAGGAAGAAAAAGACGGCTATCTGTACCTGAAAAAAGACTGGGAGGAAGAGGAGACGCTGACGATCCATTTTCCGATGGAGGCCCGTCTGATGGCAGCAGATGAGCGCGTGCGCGAGGATATCGGAAAAGCAGCGCTCATGCGCGGCCCGCTTGTATATTGCCTGGAAGAGGCGGACAATGGAAAGGAGCTTGCGCTGTTATCCGTGAATACGGATATGGATGAAATGATTCGGGAAACAGATATCTGCGGTGTCAGAATGACGGCGATCGAAGCGAACGGATATCGCATAAAGAAAGCGGAATCAGAGGAGAAAGCGGTGGAAAAGGCTTTGTACAGAAGGTATCAGAAACCTGAGAAAATTCCTGTCCGTCTGCATTTCATTCCCTACTACGCATGGGCGAACCGGGGCGAAAATGAAATGCAGATCTGGACTGCGGTTCAGGAATAAAAAGGACTTTTATCCTTCCAGCACCCGGCGCATATCGTCCGGCATGGGCGCGTGAAATTCCATCTGCTCTCCGGTGATAGGATGGCGGAAAATAAGACGCGCTGCATGGAGCGCCTGACGGGAAATCCACTCCATGTCGGGATTGTACAGGGAATCCCCTACAAGGGGAAAACCAAGATATTTCATATGGATGCGTATCTGATGGGTGCGGCCTGTTTCGAGTGTGAGTGAGAGCAGGCTGTGCCCGTTTTTATAATCGATGACCCGATAGTGGGTGACAGCGCTTTCCCCTTTTTCAAAATCAACGGTGCGCTCTATGATGGATCCGGGCTTTCTGCCGAGAGGAGCCGTGATCGTCCCGGAGGAAGGAGTGACATGCCCGCGGGAGATACCGAGATATTCCCGGTGGATTTCCCGGTTTCTGACCATAGTGGCGAGGATGCTCCCGCTGACGAGGTGTTTTGCGACAATCGTCAGACCGGAGGTATTGTGGTCCAGCCGGTTGATGCAGCGGAATACGAAAGGCTGCCCTTTTTGGGAAAAATACCAGGCAAGTCCGTTCCCGAGGGAGCGGGTGTAGTTATTCATGGAAGGGTGGATAGGAAGGTCTGCGGGCTTGTTGATGACCATCAGATCTTCGTCCTCATATACAATATTGAGCGGAATGAACACAGGAGGGATTTTTTCCGAGACTGCCGTTTCCTGAATATGTACCGTGAGAACGTCCCCGACAGAGAGGGGATGTACCATGTAGGCGAAGTTTCCGTTTATCAGAATGCTTTCGGGCATCTTTTTCAAATCAGTGATATTAGCGGAAGAATAGCCTTTTTTCTTTAAAAAGCGGGCGACGGTCATGCAATCGTCGCCCTTTGTGATATCATATCTTAAAATACGTTCCATTTAGTTGGATTTGACCTCTTTCCACATCTCGTTATAAAGAGCATCTCCCTCCTCGCCCAGATAGGTGAAGGTTTCCAGATTGGGATACTGGCTTAAATCGGGGAAAGCGATAGGAGAATTTTTAAGCGCCTCGTCCTCAATAAGCTCGCGCGCCGCTTCGTTGGGCGTGGAGTAGGTGATATATTCAAAGTTCTTCAGGGCGACATCGCCGCGGCACATAAAGTCAATGAACTTTTCGGCATTCTCTCTGTTGGGCGCATTTTTGGGAATGACCCAGGAATCTATCCATACATTGGTGCCTTCCTTCGGAACGACATATTCCAGATCGGCGTTTTCACGCTGCGTAAAGATTGCCTCGCCGGAATAGATAACGCCGAGGGCGGCTTCGCCTCCGATCATTTTATCGCGTACCTGATCGATGACATATGCCTGAACGAGAGGTTTCTGATCGATGAGGATATCGCGGGCGGCAGCCAGTTCGGTTTCATCCAGTGTGTTCATGGAAGCGCCGTTTAATTTGAGGGCAACCATGAAAGCGTCGCGGACGGAATCCTGCATCAGGATGCTGTCGGCATATTTTTCATTCCAGAGGATAGACCAGCTGTCCACAGGCTCGTTTACCATCGTCTTGTTATAAAGGATGCCAACGGTGCCCCAGCAGTACGGAACAGAATATTTGTTTTCAGGGTCGAAGCCTTTTGACTGCTCCCAGTACTGTGCGCCGATGTTTGCCTTTACGTTCGGCATGTTGTCAAAGTTTAACTCTGCCAGAAGGTCGTTTTCAATCATCTTGTTGATCATATAGTCGGAGGGGCAGATGACATCGTATACGGATGCTCCGGTCTCCACCTTCGGATACATGGTCTCGTTTGTCTCAAATTCGTCATAAATGACTTTGATGCCGGTTTCATCTTCGAACATCGCGAGTGTATCGGGGTCGATATATTCACCCCAGTTATATACAACGACCTCGCCATTGGAGCCGGCGGAAGAGGATGCACCGCAGCCGGTCAGGAGACCTGCGGAAAGAACGCCTGTCAAAAGGCAGCAAAAAATCCTGTTAAGTGTTTTCTTTTTCATCGTTTGTTCCTTTCAATATAAGATAGTCAGCTTGTTGTCAGCGCTTTTCCTTTTGTCTGGGCGCCTTGTTTACAAGTATCAGAAGGATAAGGACAGTAACAAATATCAAGGTGGACAGCGCGTACATTTCAGGCTTGATGCCCTTTCTCACTTCGGTATAGATTTTAGTGGAAAGCGTATCTACGCCGGGACCTTTTGTAAAATGGGTGATGATAAAATCATCCAGCGACATTGTAAATGCCATTAAGAAGCCGGATGAGACGCCCGGAAGGATATCCGGGAACACAACCTTGAGAAAGGCTTTCCACGGGGAGGCCCCAAGGTCCAGCGCCGCTTCATAGACGCTGGGATTTAACTGCTTTAGCCGCGGCATTACGCTCAGGATCACATAAGGGATATTAAATGTGATATGCGAAAGCAGGATAGTGGTAAAACCGAATTTTGCACGGAATGTTAAAAACAGAAGCATCAGGGAAATTCCCGTGACGATTTCCGCATTCAGCATCGGGATGTTCGTAATACCCATGAGCACTGCCCGGTTCTTTTTTTTCATGCCCTGGATGGACAGGGCGGCAATCGTGCCTATCAGCGTGGCGATGACAGCTGAAAGAAGCGCAATGAGCAGCGTGTTGTAAAGAGCCTGCATGATATCACGGTTGGAAAAAAGCTCTACATACCATTTTGTCGTAAAGCCTCCCCATTTTGCGCGCGTCCGGCTGGCATTGAAGGAAAGGACAATGAGCGTCGCGATGGGAGCATACATAAAAATGAAGATGAGGGCGATATATACTTTTTGTGCAGCGGTTTTGATCATAATGTCGTTCCCTCCCCGTTTTTATCGAAAACTGCGGTGAGCACCATGTTGATGATGATAAATATCATCAGAACAATGGAAAGTCCGCTTCCCAGATGCCAGTTGCCCGCCTGTGTAAATTCCTGTTCGATGACATTGCCTATGAGCAGTATTTTGCTGCCGCCCAGAAGGTTGGAAATAACGAATGTTGTGAGAGCGGGTACGAATACCATGGTAATACCGCTGATGACGCCGGGCAGACTCAGAGGGAAAATGACCCTGAAAAAAGTCTGAACAGCGTTTGCCCCCAGATCGTGAGCGGCATTTATGACGTTCACGTCTATTTTAGAGAGCGCATTATAAAGCGGAAGTACCATAAAAGGCAGGAAGTTGTAAACCATGCCGAGGATAATGGCGCCCGGCGTGTTGATGATATTGAGTGCGGGCAGACCGAAAAAAGAGAGGATAGAGTTGATGACCCCGGTTTTTTCGAGAAGCGTCTGCCAGGCCAGTGTGCGGAGAAGGAAATTCATCCACATCGGCAAAATAAATACCATCACGATAAAGCTTTTCTGACTGACTCTGCGCGCGGTCAGTATCATGGCCAGCGGATAGGCAAGAAGCAGACAGATAAGCGTGCTGATAAGGGACAGGATAAGGGCGGAAATGAGCGCCTTTATATGCTCCGGAGAGCTGATGGAAGTAATGTTTTTCAGGGTAAAGGCCCCGGTATTGTCGGTCAGTCCGTAATAAAATATCATGCACAGCGGGATGATGATAAAGGCTGCGGACCAGAAAAGATAAGGTCCCGACATCCAGCGGCTGTGCGGCCACGGCGTTCTGGGCGCGACGTTTTTTTTCACTGTTTTACTCATCGACAGACACAGCCTCCTCATCTTCTGAAGCGGGCTTGTGCATGATCTGGATGTCAAAGGGGTCGACCTTGATGCCGACCTTTGCGCCGACAGGGAACATATCGGTAGAATGCACCAGCCATTCAAAGCCGTTTGCAGTAACTTCCATTTCATAGTGGACGCCTTTGAATATCAGATGGGTAACGACGCCGTCGATAGAGCCTTCGCCGGGCGCTACAAGGTCCACGTCCTCGGGACGTATCACCACATCGACGGGTTTGTTTGTGCCGAAGCCCTTATCCACGCAGGCGAAATTGTGACCGAGGATAGAAACGAGTTCGTCGCGGACCATCGTTCCCCCGATGATATTGGAATCTCCGATGAAGTCTGCAACAAATGCGTTTTCAGGCTCGTTGTAGATTTTTTCCGGCGTGCCGATCTGCTGGATATATCCCTGGTTCATGACAACGATAGTGTCGGACATGGTCAGGGCTTCCTCCTGGTCATGGGTTACATAGATAAAGGTGATGCCCAGTTCATTTTTTAAACGGATGAGCTCGTACTGCATATCCTGGCGCAGCTTTAAATCCAGCGCACCGAGGGGCTCGTCCAAAAGAAGGAGCTTGGGCTCATTGACTATCGCACGGGCGATGGCGATACGCTGCTGCTGGCCGCCGCTCAAGGAATCGGGCATACGCTTTTCGTAGCCGTCCAGATTAACGAGCTTTAAGGCATATTTAATTTTGTCCTGGATATAGGACTGGGTCTTTCCTTTTATTTTTAAGCCGAAAGCGATGTTGTCCGCGATAGTCATGTGCGGGAACAGGGCGTATTTCTGAAAGACTGTGTTGAGCTGACGTTTATTCGGAGGAAGCTCGGTAATATCTTTACCGTCAAATAAAACCCGTCCGTTGTCAGGCTTTTCAAAGCCGCCGATGATGCGCAGCGTTGTTGTTTTGCCGCATCCGCTCGGTCCGAGAAGCGTCAGAAATTCATTTTCTCGGATATACAGATTCAGGTCGTCCAGAACTGTTGTGTCATCATAAATTTTTGTGATGTGCTGTAAGTCGATCAGCCTAGTGCTCATTGGTGCGGTCCCCTCACAGTGACTCGGCACTGTTCCTTTCTTAAATAGTAAAAATGGATGCGGTTTTTAAAAGCTTGGAGGGCTGGAGACCCATATGAGGCATGCGCCGCTTTTGGGGCTTGCCGAAATATAGTGGGTCGAGCGGGGGGTAAAATAAAAGGATTCCCCCTTTTTGGCGCGCCAGCTCTGTTTCCCGAGATGGATCGTAATGCTGCCGCTCAAAACATAGCCGAATTCCTCGCCCTCGTGCGGGTTGTCCGGATAGGTGCTGCCGCCGGGCTCTAATGTCAGGCGGATAGGTTCCATGATGTTTTTCTGGGCATTTGGAATGATCCATTCTGTTTTGTTTTTGTACTCGTCATCCAGCTTCTCGAAATAATCGCTCTCTTTAAAGACTATCTGCTCGTCAGATTCTTCGCTGAAAAAATCTTTCAGGTCGGTACCCAGCGCCTGCAGGATGTCTATCAGGGTGGCAATGGAGGGTGAGGTCAGGTCTCTTTCAAACTGGGAGATAAAGCCTTTGGACAGCTCGGTACGGTCTGCCAGCTCCTCCTGGGTAAGCCCCTTCTGGATGCGGAGTTCTTTTACTTTTGCTCCGATTTTCATAAAATCCCCGTTTCGTTGCGTGTGTTCCGGTTTACAGTAATTTTAAACAAAAAGTTTAATGATACTAAACAAACGCACTGGAATTTATTATACGTTTTTTGAGGGAGATGTCAATGGGGATTTTGTGTTTTTTTATTTTAAATGAAAAGGGGATTAACAAAAGTATGTTAGCTATGGTAGAATAAAAGAAATCAGATCCTTGTTTACAGGAGGTTTTTTGAATGGATGCTCAGAAAAAATATGTTGCCTATGTTTCTACCTATACTATGGGGGATAATCACGGCATTACAATTTATGATGTGGATGTAGAAAAGGGAAGATTTTCACTGAAGGACAGGGTAGAGATAACAAACTCTTCCTACCTGACGATATCCCACAACCGCAGATGGCTGTATTCTATCACAGACTTTGGTGTGGAATCATATGAGATACAGCCGGACGGTACATTGAAGGTCATCAATATAGCGGGGATAAACGGTATGCGTGGATGCTATCTGTCAACGGACTACGAAGACAGATATCTGTTTGTGGCGGGCTGGCATGACGGCAAGATAACGGCGCTCCGGTTGAATGAGGACGGGAGCGTGGGCGAGATAACGGACGAGATTTTCCACAGGGGGCTCGGAAGTATTGCAGAACGTAATTTCCGGCCGCATGTGAGCTGTGTGAAGATGACACGCGACAACCATTATCTGTGCGCTGCCGACTTGGGGATGGACCATGTGAAGGTCTACCGGCTGGACCATAGTACGGGTAAGCTGACGCTGGCGGATGTCATCCGAAGCGAGATGGAATCTGCTCCCCGGCATCTGAAATTCAGTCAGGACGGGAGTATCCTGTATATCGTCCACGAACTGAAAAATATCATAGACGTTTATACATACCGGGAGGAGAAGGGGAATCCTTTCTTTGAGAAGATACAGACAGTCTCTACGGTCAACGATTATCATGCGTCGAACTCGGCGGCCAGCGCACTGAACCTGTCGGAGGATTTCCGGTATCTGGTCAGCTCCAATGCGGGCGACAACAGTGTGATAATGTATCGTATCGATCAGGAAAAGGGGCTGCTTGAACGTATATTCTGTCTGCCGATCAGCGGAGAGTATCCGAAAGACGCAGCGCTGTTCCCGGATAACAAGCATCTGGTTTCACTGAATCATGAATCCAATACGATGACGTTTTTCAGCGTGGACGTGGAAAAAGGGCTGATCGTTATGAACGGTCCGGAGATACGTGTAGACCAGCCCAACTGCGTTATATTCCACAGGCTGTAGGGCAGGAGACAGGTATGGAAAAAGGCCATTCTACTGATGTGCCCCCAGAAAGTCAGACTTTGGGGGCACTGCAGCAGAGTGACCTTTTTTGTTGTTATCATTTGTAAATTTTTTCCAGCGTATCCATTCTTGCACCGAGATTTGCGAGCATCAGATCCAGCACGGTCAAAGCAGCCATGCTTTCGACAACAACAACGGCGCGGGGAACGATGACCGGATCGTGGCGTCCTTTTATCTGCAAAATACGTTCCTGGTGGTCCCTGCCGACTGTCTGCTGGGGCTGAAAGATGGACGGGGTAGGCTTGATATGGGCGCGCAGGATGACGGGCGAGCCGTCGCTGATGCCGCCCAAAATGCCGCCGGCATGGTTTGTTTTTTTGGAAATCGAACCGTCTTTCATGCAGAAGGAGTCGTTGTTGTCAGAACCCTTTGCCAGGGAAACGGCAGTTCCGTCTCCAAATTCTACGGCTTTGACAGCCCCGATGGACATAACGGCGGCAGAAAGGCGTGCATCCAGCTTGTCAAAAACGGGTTCCCCGATTCCGGCAGGTATTCCGGTAATGCAGCATTCGATAACGCCTCCGGCAGAATCCTGCTGCCTGATGCATTCGGAAAGGTATTGCTCCGCCTGCAGAGAGGCGTTCCGATCAGGCATGCAGGTAGGAGTTTCGAGGATAGCGGCAGTATCAAAGGCGGACGGGTCGATGGAAACGGGACCGATGGATTTTGTGTAAGCGCAAACCTGTATCCCAAGCTGATTTAAAATGCGTAGAGCGATGGCGCCTGCGGCGACCCTCCCGGCGGTCTCACGGCCGGAGGAGCGTCCGCCGCCCCGGTAATCACGGAAACCGTATTTTTCATCGAACGTATAGTCTGCATGTCCCGGACGGTAGTTTTCTGCGATGTCCGTATAGTCGGCAGAGCGCTGGGAGGTGTTCGGGATGAGCAGGGAAATGGGGGTCCCGGTCGTTTTACCTTCAAAGACGCCGGAAAGAATCTGCACTTTATCGGATTCCCTGCGCTGGGTGGCAAACTGTGTGGAGCCCGGCTTTCTGCGGTCGAGATAAGGCTGGATATCATCTTCGCTCAGGCAAAGACCCGCAGGGCAGCCGTCCACGACCGCGCCGAGGGCAGGACCGTGTGATTCACCCCATGTAGTGACTCTGAAATGATTTCCGAATATTGAACCGGACATATGGACACTCCTTTTGCTGTATAAATTTTCCTTAGTATAAAACATTTTTTTGACGGATACAAGGGAATCTGTTATACTGGCGGAAGGAATATTGCGGTGGGTTTATACAGATACAGAAAAAATGCAATTACGGAAGAACTGGCAGGATGAAGTGGGTCTGCCGTTTTGCGGTAACGCCGGACGGACTTTTGAGGGAGGAAGAAATGAAAAAAACAAGGCAGACGAATCTGGAGCTTCTGCGCATTTTCGCCATGGTGATGGTAGTGACCGCGCATTTGGTCAATCACGGAAATATGATTTACGGGGCGCAGCCGGGAACAGCATCCTATTATGTGGTATGGACGCTGTTTGGCGTGTCATTTGTATGTATCAATGTGTACCTGCTTATCAGCAGCTATTTTTTGGTGGAATCCAGGTTTTCTTTGTGGAAGCTGGTAAAAATGGTTGTTCAGGTATTTTTTTATGCATTTGGCATTACGCTTATTTTCTGGCTGTTTACGGACGTGCCGCATGAATTGAAGTATATGGTCTATTCAGTGCTTCCGGTCTCGTCGGATTTTTACTGGTTCGTATCGATGTATGTGGGCATGTACCTGTTGGCCCCGCTGATGAATAAGCTGATAAGATCCCTGACGAAACGTCAGCTGGAATGTGCGATGGCGCTGGGCTTTGTTCTTGTGTCCGCATGGCCCAATATTTTCTATTTTTCATCGGCGCTCAATACGGCGGGCGGGGTGAGTATCGCATGGTTTCTGGTCGTTTATCTGTTCGGCGCATATCTGCGGCTGTATTATGTGTCTGACGGGAAATTTGGCAAATGGTTTTTCCGTGCGGTGATAGCAGCGCTGCTTATCCCGGTCAGCCGTTTTGTGATAGAAGCCCTTTTAAAGACGCCGCTTGGCAAGATAGGGATTCTGGAGGATCTGATGTGGGGCTACAGCGTGTTTTTTACATACAGCTCCATGCTCGTGACTGCCGCGTCAGTGCTTTTGTTCATGGCGTTTTTAAACCTGAAGAGCCCGGGAGGAAGGATTGCGGCATTGATCAATACGGTCGCGGGGGCTTCGTTCGGCGTCTATCTGATACATGACCATTATTATATCCGGGAAAGTTTCTGGATGAAGATAGACGGGACGGCATGGCTCGGAAAATGGTATTTGCTTCCGGCATGTATCGGGATGATACTGATGATTTATGCGGTATGTACGCTGATCGAGCTTGTGCGCCAGGGGATTTTTTACGGGGTTGAGCACAGCGAACGGATTTCGGGATTTTTCTATGGACTGGATGAAAAATTGCGAAGAATATGGCATGGTATGCCGCAGGAAGACAAAAACAGAAAGCTGCGGCAAAAATGAAACAGATAAAAAGAAAAAATGGGAGAAAAGGAGAAAAAGCGCTTGGAAAAAATGAAATATGAAGTATTAAAAAGGGAAGGACGCGCAAAAAGAGCAGTTATGGAAACCGTTCACGGAACGATCCAGACGCCGGTGTTTATGAATGTAGGGACAGTGGCTGCGATCAAAGGTGCAGTTTCCACAGAGGATCTGGAGGGAATCGGAACTCAGGTGGAGCTGTCGAACACCTATCATCTGCATGTGCGCCCCGGAGATGAGAAAATCAAAGCGCTGGGAGGACTTCATCAGTTTATGTCATGGAATAAACCGATTTTGACCGATTCCGGCGGATTTCAGGTATTTTCCCTTGCAGGTCTTCGTAAAATAAAAGAAGAGGGAGTGACGTTCCGCTGTCATATTGACGGACATAAGATATTTATGGGACCGGAGGAGAGTATGCGCATCCAGTCCAATCTGGCTTCCACCATTGCGATGGCATTTGATGAATGTGCTCCGGCGAAAGCGGAAAGAAGCTATGTGCAGCCTTCCGTTGACCGCACCACCAGATGGCTGGCGCGTTGTCAGAAGGAGATGGCGCGTTTGAACAGCCTGGAGGATACGATCAATAAACAGCAGCTTTTATTCGGTATCAATCAGGGGGCGATATATCCGGATATCCGTATCGAGCATGCGAAGCGCATCGCGGATATGAATTTGGACGGTTATGCGGTAGGCGGTCTTGCAGTGGGCGAGACACACGAGGAGATGTATCATATTTTAGAAGAGACGGTGCCGTATCTTCCGGTGGATAAGCCGACCTATCTGATGGGTGTAGGAACTCCGGCAAATATTTTGGAAGCGGTAGAGCGCGGAGTGGACTTTTTTGACTGCGTTTATCCGACACGTAACGGCAGACATGGACATTTGTACACCAATTTTGGAAAAATCAATCTGTTTAATGCCAAGTATGAGCTGGATACCCGCCCGATCGAGCCGGGCTGCCAGTGTCCGGCCTGCAGACGTTATTCCCGCGCCTATATCCGGCATTTGCTAAAGGCAAAGGAGATGCTCGGTATGCGTTTGTGCGTGCTTCATAATCTGTATTTTTATAATACGATGATGACCGAAATCAGAGATGCTCTCGATAGAGGAGAATTTGCCGCATATAAGAAGCAGAAACTTGACGGAATGCAAAGTATTGTGTATGATATACAGTAGACCTTACGAACATGGATATAGCTAAGGTTATCAGTACACAATGCAGGAGGAATGACAAAGAATGGGTACTTTACTGACAGCAGCGCAGGCGGCGCCGGGTCCCGGAAGCATGTTTCCGATCATTTTGATGTATGTTGTAATTTTCGGTGTATTTTTCTACTTCGTGCTTTATCGCCCGCAGAAGAAAGAACAGAAGAAAACGGCGGCTATGCTGTCTACGCTGGAGATTGGCGACTGCGTATTGACCAGCAGCGGTTTTTACGGAATTATCATCGACATTACAGATGACACTGTGATCGTAGAGTTTGGCAACAACAAAAACTGCCGTATCCCTATGCAGAAAAGTGCGATCGCGCAGGTTGAAAAGGCAGATGCAGAGAGTGCGCCGGAACCTGCCAAGAAGAAATAATACAGGCAAACAAAGGAATCGGGCAGCCGGTTCCTTTTGTGTATCTCGATATCGGGCGGAAAGGAATGGTTAAAATGAGAGTTGTAGACATGCATTGCGATACGATAGGGGCGATATTTGACAATCCTCAGAAAAACTGGACTCTGGCGGACAATGAGCTCCATATGCGTCTGGATAAAATGAAGGAGGGCGGATATTTTCTGCAGAATTTTGCCCTGTTTGTATACGCATCCAGGGGCGAGAGCTATTTTGAAAAGGCGATGGCGATGGCGGACTGCTTTGACCGACAGATGGCGCTGTTTGCGGATGAGATATGTCAGGTACGAAGCTGGAAGGAGATTGAGGAAAACAGCAGGACAGGGAAAATGAGCGCTCTTCTGACGCTGGAAGAGGGAGCGGTATGCGAAGGGAGTATGGAAAAACTGCATGCTTTTTATGACAGAGGCGTGCGTATGATGACGCTGACATGGAATTTCCCGAACGAGATAGGCTTTCCGAACATCCATATGCCTGAAAACGGGGGAGAACCCGATTTTACCGTGCCGGAAACAGAAAGAGGGTTGACAGAGTTTGGGTTTGACCTGATCGAAGAGATGCAGCGGATAGGAATGATAGTGGATGTGTCCCATCTTTCGGATGCGGGCTTTTATGATGTGGCGTCCCATGCGAAAAAGCCGTTCGTGGCGAGTCATTCCGATGCCCGCTCAGTCTGCAGGGCAGTCCGCAATCTGACCGACGATATGATACGCACGCTGGCAGAAAAGGGCGGTGTGACAGGTCTGAATTACTGCGCGGACTTTTTGTCCGATGGTGTGCCCGGCATATCAAATGAAGGTACGCTCGAAGCCATAGTGCGGCATGCAAAGCATATCGTAAACGTTGGTGGTGAAGATTGTCTGGGACTTGGAAGTGATTTTGACGGAATCCCTACGCATGCTGAGCTCACGGGGGCGGATAAGCTGCCGCTTCTGGACAGCGCACTGTCAAAGGCCGGATTTACACAGAGACAGAGGGAAAAAATATTTTCTGAAAACGTGCTGAGAGTTTATCGGGAGATACTATAGGAGCGGTGATATGAACATCAATGAAATTGCGGAGCTGGCAGGCGTATCGCGGGCAACGGTGTCGCGGTACTTTAACGATGGATATGTGAGCGCCCAGAAACGGGAAATGATACAGCGGGTGATAGAGGAGACAGGTTATAAACCGTCGGCGCAGGCACAGATGCTCCGGACGAAAAAGACCAGACAGGTCGGTGTCATCATCCCGAAGATAAATTCCGAATCTATCAGCCGTATGGTAGCGGGCATAAGTATGGAATTAAAGGCTGCCGGCTTCTGGCTCCTCCTTGCGGATACGGAAAACGAGGAGCGGGAAGAGGTGGAATATCTGAAGCTGTTTTCCCAGAATCAGGTGGACGGTATCATTTTGGTAGGCACGATCGTTACGCCTGCCCATAAAAAGGCGCTGCAGGCGCTCCGCGTTCCGGCTGTGGTTCTCGGACAGAAGGTGGACGGCTGCTCCTGCGTCTATCAGGACGATTATAATGCGGCAAAGGAAGCTACCCGCATCCTTTTAAAAGGAGCAAAAACAGCGGGCTGCATCGGCGTGACCAGACGCGATAAGGCTGCCGGAGAGGCGCGTTTTCAGGGATTTTTGGATGCGGTAAAGGAAGCAGGGATTTTGTGGGATGAGAGCTTTTACGAGGAAAGCGGCTTTTCCGCAGAGGACGGCTATGAGGCGATGAAGCGGCTCAGAAAAAGGCATCCCGATCTGGACGCGGTATTCGGGGCAACGGATACTGTTGCCCTGGGCGCGCTGGGGTGTCTGCAGGAGGACGGTGTGAAGGTGCCCGGGCAGACGGCCATCTCGGGCGTGGGCGATACCGTTCCGGGACGCATCATCATGCCCGGGCTTTCCAGCGTCCACTTTTTTTATCAGACGAGCGGGCAGGAGGCGGCGAGGCTGCTGCTTGAGCTGATGAACGGAAATCCTGCCGGGAAAGAAGTCAAGATGGGTTATCGGCTTCAGACGAGGGGAACGACCCGCTAAAGAAAGTTTTAAGAATTGCTTTGGAAAAGCTTTCTCAAATTCTAACGGTCATATTCAGCATTTCCATATATCCTTATCTCATCAAGAGAAAGGGAGGAATGTGGAATGAACGTTTCATGTGATACTTCGGACATTCAGACAAAAAACAAAAAAAGAATATGGCAGACGGTTTTGGTTGTAGCGCTGGCAGTGTGCGCGCTGCCGGTGCTCGTGCCCCTCGTAATCTGTCTTGGAGCCGGAGGGCTGGGAATCCTCGTTGCAGTCGGGGCAGGTATTGTAGCGTTGGCAGTCGCGGCGGGGAGCTGCGTGCTCGGTCTTGTGGTGGCAGGAGGAGCGTGCATTGCCGGCGCGGTCATCTGCATGGCAGCAATGTTCTTTGGCGGAGCCGCAGGGATAGGCGTCGGGATAGTGGCGATGTTCCGGACGCCAGCCAGCGGCCTTGCGATATTCGGGGCGAGCCTGATGCTTCTTTCGGGCGCCGTTTTAGGCGGCCTTGTGACGGCGCTTATCATCATGCTTTTGAAAAAAGCAGTGGTGTGGGCGAAAGGAAAGGCGGCTGTCAGAAGGGAGCGCAGGGCGGCGAAAAAAGCGATTTCCTGTGAAAAGCAGGACGGAGAAAGCGAGGGAGCATATCATGAAGAATAAATGGGTAAAACGGCTTTTGCTTGCTTCGGCGGCGGGGATTTTGGCGGGAGGCATCTGCGTTGGAGCAGGTACGGCGATGGGCGGTTCACCGATGTTTTATGTGAATGCACAGGGTATTCATGTAAAGGAGGACCAGAAGCCTGAGGACAGCGCGGACTACAGGCTGGAAGCGACAGAAACGGGAGCCCTGCAAAATATACATATCGATATGGCAGAAGCGGATATCCGGCTCGTTTCGGGAGAACGGTTTGCGGCGGAATATGTTTTGAACGGGCAGCGGCTTGCGCCGGGGTACAGCGTTTCCGGCGGGACGCTGACGATAACGGAAAGCAGCAGCTGGAAAAGCGGAGCAAATTTCCATTTTTGGGGAGGGATGTGGGAATCCGAAGAGGGGAGCGTTTCCCCGTATGTGCAGATAACGGTTCCGAAGAACGCCGTTTTATCGGATGTGGAGCTGTCAAATAAGTATGGGGATATCAGGATAGATACAAAATTAAACGCAAAAAACCTGACGGTCCGCGCGGAAAACGGAGAGGTGCGCATGGAAGACTGGAACGGCGGCAGCTTTGAGCTGGAAATGACGTACGGGGAATTCCGCGGCGGAAGCCTGTCCGGAAAGAACGTGGATATCCAGAGTGAAAGCGGCGGCGTTTCCCTCGGCGGATTGAAGGCGGATGCCGCCGAGGTGGAGATGGAATACGGGGAACTGGAGGCGACGCTGGAAAAGCCCTGCAGACTCAATATCCAAAACGGAAATGGAAATATCCTGCTTCTTTTAAACGGCTCTGAAAAAGAGTATGGCCTGAACCTTTATACGGAATACGGGGTCATTTCGACGCCGCGGAAAACGGTCGAGCCGTATGGGGATGAGGGGGGAAGCGGCGCAGAGTACATAAGGACAGGCTCCGGAAAGGCGGAGATATATGCAGATGCGGAATATGGGAACATCACCGTGCGGGAGCTGAAAAAATAACAGGAAAGACAGGAACGGAAAGGGATATCCTTATCCGTCCGGGACGGCAGGAGCCGGGAATGACAGCAATTCCCGGCTCCTGCCGTTATTGTTGGGATTTCACAAAATATAAAGTTGTATTTTGTCTAAAAAGCGGATTTACAAATGAGACTTGAGCGTTTTATAATATGAACATATAAATGAGAACGTTCTCATAAATGAAACACAGATAAATGCATGGAAAAAGTATTGAAAATATAGGATATATAAAGATGACACCCCGGATGCTCTAAGCTGAGAAGAAAAGATAAAATATGAGAACGATATCTTGCAAAGAAAAGGAGAGAGGATTATGGATTACAAAAAGGCTGCCCGTCAGGTTTATGACAGTATCGGCGGAAAGGAAAACATCGTAAGCGCGGCACATTGCGCTACAAGGCTTCGGCTGGTGATCGCAGACAATGGAAAATGCAGCAAGGAGGCAGTGGAGGATATTGATGGGGTCAAGGGCGTGTTTTTTGCGTCCGGACAGCTTCAGATTATTTTCGGTACCGGGACGGTAAACAAGGTTTATGACGAATTTATCAAAATCGCTGAAATCGGAGCATCCTCCAAAGAAGAAGTGAAGCAGGCGGCATCTGCAAAGACAAGCATATGGAAAAGGGCGGTCAAGACGCTGGGAGATGTGTTTGTACCGATCATCCCGGCAATCGTGGCGAGCGGTCTTTTGATGGGGCTGCTGGAGGGGTTATGCAAGATGTATCCGGCGATGGCAGAGTCGGGAACGTATACGATACTCCACCTGTTTTCCAATGCGGCGTTTGTTTTCCTGCCGGTGCTCATCGCAATGAGTGCTGCGAAGGTATTCGGCGGAAACCTGTTTTTAGGAGCCGTGATCGGTATGATAATGATTCATCCGGATTTGATGAATGCATGGAACGTGGCGGGGGCGGAAGCAGTTCCGAAGGCTGATGCGTGGTTTGGCCTGTATCAGATCAATCTTGTCGGATATCAGGGACATGTCATTCCGGTCGTTATTGCCGTATGGTTTATGAGTATGCTGGAAAAGAAGCTTCATAAAATCGTGCCGGAAATCATCGATCTGTTTGTGACGCCTCTTGTAACGGTGCTGGTGACGGGGTATCTGACGCTGACTGTGTTCGGGCCGGTATTTTCATGGCTGGAAAACGGCGTCCTGGCAGGAGTGCAGTGGCTCATTACCCTTCCTTTCGGCATCGGGGCTGCATTGTGCGGAGCGGTATATGCGCCTACGGTTGTCGGCGGGGTTCATCATATGTATAACGCATTGGAGGCCGGACTGCTTTCCGGGACAGGATTGAATACATGGATGCCGATCGCTACTGCGGCAAATGTGGCTCAGGGCGCGGCAGCGCTGGCACTTGCGCTGAAAACACACAATAAAAAGGTAAAGTCCATGGCACTTCCGGCATCCCTGTCGGCATTTCTGGGGATTACAGAGCCTGCGATATTTGGCGTTAATATCCGCTATATGAAGCCCTTTGCAGCGGGAATTGCCGGAGGAGCCTGCGGGGCGCTTATCGCGGGCTGGACAGGGATCGGAGCAACAGCCTACGGGGTAACGGGCCTGTTCGGTTATCTGATAACAACCGACTATGCGCTGCAGTATACGCTGGTAATAGCAGTTGCAGCGGCAGTGGCATTTGGCTTGTCATGGGTACTGTATAAGGATGATGAAAAGCATGAATGAAAAAAGTAAGCTTCTGTTTGAAAGGATAGAGCTGGCGGAAAAGAACATGGCAGGCGAAGTGTCGAAAGACCCGTGGAGGCTCAGGTTTCACCTGATGCCGCCGGTCGGATGGCTCAACGACCCGAACGGATTATGTCAGTATCAGGGCGTCTATCATGTATTTTTTCAGTATTCGCCTTTTTCAGCGGAAGGAGCTGAGAAGTTCTGGGGGCATTATACGAGCCGTGACCTGACGGAATGGACATATGAGGGCGCAGCTCTTGTAACGGATGAAGCGTTTGACAGAGACGGCGTCTATTCGGGCAGCGCGTATGCTGAAAACGGGAAGCTGTATCTGTTTTATACGGGAAATGTCAAGGAACCGGGCAGTCATGATTATATCCTGACGGGACGCGAGGGAAATGTGGTCATGACGGAGAGCGCCGATGGATATCATTTTGAAAAAAAGCAGCTTTTATTGACGAACAGCCAATATCCGGAAGATTATACGTGCCATGTGCGCGACCCGAAGGTATTTCAAAAAGAAGGGATGTACTGGATGGTGCTCGGAGGCAGAAAAAAAGGGGACCGGGGAGCGGCGCTTGTATATAAGAGCATGGATATGAAAAACTGGGAATATCATACCGAGTTGGGAGTTTCAGGGGACTTTGGCTATATGTGGGAGTGCCCGGATATATTTGAAATGGGCGGAGAGCAGTTTTTATCCGTTTCCCCGCAGGGACTTTTGCGTGGAAGATACGAGGCACAGAATATATACGCGAGCGGTTATTTTGCGCTGGACGGCGACTTCAGGAGCGGCTGTGGCCTGAAGAATTTTGAGGAGTGGGACAAAGGCTTTGATTTTTATGCGCCGCAGACCTTTTTGGATGAGGCGGGGAGACGTATTCTGATAGGCTGGGCGGGATTGCCCGATATCGGGGAGGAATACGGGAACCCTACGGTGGAGCGGGGCTGGCAGCATGCCCTGACGGTACCGAGGGAGCTGACGCCCAAAAACGGGAAGGTGATGCAGTATCCGGTGCCGGAACTGGAAAAGCAGCGAGGACAAAAAAAGGAGGCGCTTTTGGCAAAGAGGCAAGAGGCGCCCGCAGCGTTTGACCTGGAGCTTTTGATGGAGGAAAAAGCGGGCAGCCTGGAAATTGTTATTGCGGACGGCATGCGTTTTACATGGGACGGGAAGGAAGCGGTACTTGCTTTTGAACGCCCGGAGTGCGGAGATACGGATATCGGAAAAGGGAGAAACGTCCGAAGGGCCATAGTCAGCGGACTGACTGAGGTGAGAATACTGGCGGACACATCGCTGGCAGAGATATATCTGAACCGGGGCGAAACTGTATTTACGACAAGATATTATCCGGACGGCAGTCAAAACAGCCTGTTCATAGGCGGGGATGTGAAAAGAGCAGTCATGTGGGAAATGAAGGAAAGGAATTGACGGGACAAAAGACCGGCGGCAAAAAACCGCCGGTCTTTTGTCATTCGCAGGAAAGTTTTAACGTTATGGTTGAAAAAAACACAGTAGTACGTTAAACTGGTAATACATTGAGAAGAATGGAAGGAGATCGATATAAAATGAGAAGTGATAATATAAAGGAGGGCGTGCAGCAGGCGCCTCACAGAAGTCTGATGAATGCATTGGGAATGACGGCAGAAGAACGGAAGAGGCCGTTGATAGGTATCGTGAACTCTTATAATGAAATCGTGCCGGGCCATATGAATCTGGACAAGATAACGGAGGCGGTAAAGCTCGGCGTGGCAATGGCGGGCGGGACTCCGGTCGTATTTCCGGCTATCGCGGTGTGCGACGGCATCGCGATGGGACATGTGGGGATGAAGTATTCGCTGGTGACCCGCGATCTCATCTGTGACAGCACAGAATGCATGGTACAGGCACACCAGTTTGACGGTCTGGTATGTATCCCGAACTGTGATAAAAACGTGCCGGGCCTTTTGATGGCGGCGGCGCGGGTAAATATCCCGACTATCTTTGTGTCCGGCGGCCCGATGCTCGCAGGGCATGTACACGGCAAAAAAAGAAGTCTCTCCTCGATGTTCGAGGCGGTCGGCTCTGTGGCAGCGGGTACGATGGATATGGAGGAGCTGGCGGAATTTGAAGAAAAGGTATGTCCTACCTGCGGTTCCTGTTCCGGCATGTATACCGCAAACTCCATGAACTGCCTGACAGAAGCGCTGGGAATGGGCTTAAAGGGTAACGGTACGATACCGGCAGTCTATTCCGACCGTATCCGGCTGGCAAAGCATGCGGGCATGCAGATCATGGAGCTGGTGCGTGCAAATATCCGTCCGAGGGATATCATGACAAAAGAGGCGTTTTACAATGCGCTGACAGTAGATATGGCATTGGGCTGTTCGACGAACTCCATGCTGCATCTGCCCGCTATCGCACATGAGGCAGGTGTGGAGTTGAACATGGAAATCGCGAATGAGATTTCCTCACGCACGCCGAATCTGTGTCATCTGGCGCCGGCAGGACCGACTTATATCGAAGACTTGAACGAGGCGGGCGGCGTGTACGCCGTTATGAACGAGCTGAACAAAAAAGGGCTGCTGCATACGGAATTGATGACGGTGACCGGCAAAACGGTAGGGGAAAATATCGCAGGCTGCAAAAACAGGGATCCAGAGGTCATCCGTCCGGTGGAACATCCTTATTCCGAGACCGGAGGTATCGCTGTCCTGAAGGGAAATCTTGCACCTGATACGGGCGTGGTAAAGCGCAGTGCGGTGGTGCCGGAAATGATGGTACATGAAGGGCCTGCAAGGGTATTTGACTGTGAAGAGGACGCAATCGGAGCGATAAAGGGCGGAAAAATAGTTCCGGGGGATGTTGTAGTCATTCGTTATGAGGGACCCAAAGGAGGCCCCGGCATGCGAGAGATGTTAAATCCTACGTCTGCAATCGCGGGAATGGGTCTTGGCTCCAGCGTGGCGCTCATCACGGACGGAAGATTTTCCGGCGCGTCCAGAGGCGCGTCAATCGGTCATGTTTCGCCCGAGGCGGCAGTAGGCGGCCCTATCGCGCTGGTGGAAGAGGGGGATATCATCAGCATCAATATTCCCGAGAACCGTCTGGATATGAAGGTTTCCGATGAAGAGCTGGCGGCAAGACGTGCAAAATGGCAGCCGAGGGAGCCGAAGGGAACGACGGGATATCTGGCTCGCTACCGTGAAATGGTGACCAGCGGCAACCGTGGAGCGGTCCTGGAGATAAGAAAATAACCGCAATATAAAGGATGCCGGGAAATAAGGCAACTGTCGGGAGGGAGAGACATATGCTGTTAACAGGTGCAGAAATCATTGTCGAGTGTTTGAAGGAGCAGGGCACGGACATCGTGTTCGGCTATCCGGGCGGCTCGATATTAAATGTTTACGACGCTTTATACAAGCACAGAGATGAGATTTTCCACGTGCTGACTTCTCATGAGCAGGGGGCTGCCCATGCGGCGGACGGCTACGCGCGGGCGACCGGTAAGGTAGGCGTGTGCATGGCGACCAGCGGTCCGGGAGCAACAAATCTGGTGACAGGTATTGCTACGGCATACATGGATTCAGTTCCAATGGTAGCGATAACATGTAATGTAAATCTGCCCCTTTTGGGAAAGGACTCTTTTCAGGAGGTAGATATCGCAGGCGTGACGATGCCTATCACGAAACACGGATATATTGTAAAGGATATCAATATTCTGGCGGAAACGCTTCGAAGGGCGTTCCGTATCGCACAGTCCGGACGGCCGGGACCGGTGCTCGTGGATGTGACAAAGGATGTGACGGCGGCGGTATGTGATTTTATTCCTCAAAAGCCTGTGCCGATAGAAAAAAAGAGCCGGTATGAACAGGCGGATATAGATGCTGCCCTTGCGCTGATAGCGGAAAGCAAAAAGCCGTATATCTGTCTGGGAGGAGGCGTGATACTGTCAGGGGCATCTAAAGAGGTGCGCTCTTTTGCAAAGAAGCTGGATGCGCCCGTGTGCGATACCCTGATGGGAAAAGGGGCATATGACGGTTATGATCCGCTTTATACGGGCATGATAGGCATGCACGGCACAAAAGCATCCAATCTGGGGGTGAGTGAATGCGACCTTCTGGTGGCACTGGGGGCACGTTTTTCGGACCGTGTCGTTGGAAACGCGTCTCTTTTTGCTAAAAATGCGAAGATACTGCATATCGATATCGATGCGGCGGAGATAAACAAAAATGTCCATGCGGATGTTTCTATCGTGGGCGATCTGAAAGAAGTCCTGGAAAAGCTGACGGCGGTCATGGAACAGGCAGATCATGGGGAGTGGACAGCGCATATCCGGGAGCTGAAGGAGAGATATCCGCTGAAATATGATAAGACAGAACTGAGCTGCCCTTATATTATGGAAGAGCTGGACCGTATTACGGAGGGAAATGCGGTCATTACTACCGATGTGGGACAGCATCAGATGTGGGCAGCGCAGTATTACCATTATACGAAGCCCCGCACCTTTTTATCATCCGGCGGTCTTGGTACGATGGGATATGGCCTGGGTGCATGTATCGGGGCAAAGATGGGCTGTCCGGATAAAATCTGCGTCAATATTGCGGGAGACGGGTGCTTCCGCATGAATTTGCATGAACTGGCTACGGCCAGCCGTTACGGAATCCCTGTCATTCAGATCGTCATCAACAACCATGTTCTGGGTATGGTCCGCCAGTGGCAGACTCTTTTTTACGGAAAACGTTACTCTCAGACGGTATTGGAGGACAGCGTGGATTTCTGTAAAGTGGCGGAGGGGCTTGGCTGTGAAGCGATACGCGTGCAGACAAAAGAGGAGGTTGCTCCTGCCATCGAAAGGGCGATTTCCCTGAACAGACCGGTCGTGATAGACTGCCAGATTCCGAAGGACGACAAGGTGTTCCCGATGGTTCCTGCGGGAGCGGCTATCAGTGAAGTGTTTGACGGGGACGACTTGAAAGAGTAACGGACGAATACTTTTTTTGATTAATAGGTTAATGAAGTAGTTGACTAAAGCAAAAGATGCGGGTACAATAGGCGAAAAGGCTGTACGCGCATTTTTTGTTTTATGGGTATGCGCCGTTTGACAGGATAGTCCTTTTTTGATATAGACGTTGTTTTGAGAAGGAGGAGAGCATATGTCGAGAGTTTATAATTTCAGCGCGGGCCCGGCGGTTCTGCCCGAAGAGGTCCTGCGGGAAGCTGCGGAAGAAATGCTGGATTACAGAGGCTGCGGGATGTCTGTGATGGAGATGAGTCACCGGTCGAAAATGTATCAGCAGATCATCGAAAAGGCAAAAGCAGATCTGCGGGAGCTGATGGGAATACCGGAGGATTACGAGGTGCTCTTTTTGCAGGGCGGAGCCAGTCAGCAGTTTGCGATGATTCCGATGAATCTGATGAAAAACCGTGTCGCAGATTATATCATTACCGGGCAGTGGGCGAAAAAAGCATGGGAGGAAGCTTCTATGTACGGAAAGGCGAATGTGGCGGCATCCTCGGAGGATGGGAATTTTTCTTATATTCCGGATTGCTCTGACCTTCCGATAGATAGGGCGGCAGACTATGTTTATATATGCGAAAACAATACGATTTACGGGACAAAATTTAAAAAGCTTCCGGATACGAAGGGAAAGCCGCTCGTGGCAGATGTTTCTTCCTGTTTTTTATCGGAGCCGGTGGATGTGGAGAAATACGGCGTGATATATGGCGGCGTGCAGAAAAATATAGGACCTGCGGGAGTTGTTATTGTTATTATCAGGAAAGACCTTGTCACAAAGGACGTTTTGGCGGGGACACCGACGATGCTGCGCTATAAGGTTCATGCAGATGCGGATTCGCTATACAATACCCCTCCGGCTTATGGGATTTATATTTGCGGCAAGGTTTTTGAATGGCTCAAAAAGCGGGGCGGTCTGGCTTCAATGAAGGAGTACAATGAAAAGAAGGCGAAAATTTTGTATGATTTTTTAGATGGCAGCAGGCTGTTTTCCGGGACAGTACGAAAAGAGGACCGTTCGCTGATGAATGTGCCGTTTGTGACAGGAAACAGCGCGCTGGATGAAAAATTTGTTTCAGAGGCAAAAAAATACGGGCTGGAAAATCTGAAAGGGCATCGCAGCGTCGGCGGTATGAGGGCCAGCATTTATAATGCGATGCCGATAGAGGGGGTAGAAAAGCTCGTTGCTTTTATGAGGCAGTTTGAAGCCGAAAATCTGTAAAGCGGCGGAAGTGGAGGAGAGTATGAGAAAATATCATTGCCTGAATCAGATCGCACAGGAAGGTCTGGACAGGTTTTCCAAAGAGTATGAGAGGACGGAGAGGATAGAAGAGGCGGATGGCATTCTTGTGCGGAGCGCTTCCATGCATGAGATGGAGCTGCCCGAAAATCTGCTCGCTGTAGCGCGGGCAGGCGCAGGGGTAAATAATATTCCGCTTGAGCGCTGTGCAGAGAAGGGAATCGTTGTGTTCAATACGCCAGGCGCAAATGCCAACGGGGTTAAAGAGCTGGTCATCGCGGGAATGCTCCTTGCCAGCCGGGATATTGTGGATGGGATAAAGTGGGTAGAGCAAAACAGTCGGAATCCGGAGATCAGCAAGACTGCGGAAAAGGAAAAAAAGCGGTTTGCAGGTACGGAGCTGGAAGGAAAGAAGCTCGGCATCATCGGTCTTGGAGCAATCGGCGTGCGGGTGGCGAATGCAGCGTGCCATCTCGGGATGGAAGTATTCGGGTACGACCCGTATGTGTCTGTAGACGCGGCGTGGAATTTGAGCAGGGGCGTACACCATGTGCTCGATGTCAGGGAGATATACAGCCGGTGTGATTTTATTACAGTGCATGTGCCGTTAATGGACTCTACGAAAGGGATGATAGGTACAGAGGCTATTTCAGAAATGAAAGACGGTGTGATACTGCTGAATTTTGCCAGAGACCTTCTGGTAGAGGAAGAAGCAGTGCTGAAGGGAATTGCCGATGGAAAGATACGCCGTTATGTGTCGGATTTTCCGAATCCTGTGACAGCCGGGAAAAAAGGCTGCATCGTCATTCCGCATCTGGGAGCGTCCACAGAGGAATCTGAAATAAACTGTGCGGTGATGGCAGTGCGTCAGATGCAGGAATATCTGGAAAACGGCAATATCAAAAACAGCGTTAACTTTCCGGATTGTGATATGGGTGTATGTGCGTCCGCGAGCCGCGTTGTGGTATTCCACAAAAATATCGCGAATATGATTGCAAAATTTTCAGCGGTTATAGGCGGAAACGGTTTGAATATCGCAAATATGATGAATCGTTCAAAAGGTGCGGTGGCGTGTACGATGATGGATTTGGAAAGCAATGCGGAAGAGGAAATTCTGGAACAGCTTGGAAAAATAGACGGGGTGTTCCGGGTGCGGAAGGTCGTATGACGGTATAAAAATTTTCTTGTCGGATAAAAAATCCCTGCAAAAGAGCTGTCAGGCTCCGGCAGGGATTTTTTGACTGTATAGTTTGCGGCTTTACCACTGGGTATCAAATCTGGTAATGGAGCCGTCGTCTAAATCGCCAAGGGATTTTTTGAGCTTTTCTTCGGTGGCGATGAACGCACGGTTTGCCAGATCCATATAGCGGATAAAAATATCTTCTACGGCAACGCCTTCTTCTTTGGCTATTGTTTCAAAAACGGGCATCATCCGGTCAAGCTGTACGGAAACCTGCGTTTTCTGGGGGTCAAGGTCTGGCATCGCCTGATTTGCATAGCTGGTGATGCGGTCTAAGAACTGTTTTTCCTGTTCGGTCAAAGCCATATCGATTCTCCTTTAAATATAAATTTTAAATGTAAATATTCATTCTGTCCGTCTGTGTGATTCAGAGGGCAGGCCTTTTTTGCAGGGCAAAAATTTATTATGAGCCCGCGGATATTACTGATTGCCGGTTTGCCGGTGAGCAGTAATCAGTGTTATCAAATCGCTCAGCTGTTCTATAATAACACTTGCGTAATCTTCTGTCAAAATGTAAAATAAAAGTATGTATAGAAATGACGGGAGGGTATTGGTATTATGACAGATAAACTGTATAGACTGATGGACTGGCCGGAAATTGAGGCTGTCATCTATTCGGAAGAGGATGAGCCGCACCGTATACTGGGAGCGCATCGGGAAGGTAAGGCAACGCTGGTTCAGGCTTTTTATCCGAACGCGGTATCCATGCAGATATGCCTGCCGGACGGTGCGACGGTTGAGATGGAGCAGGCGGATGAGACGGGCTTTTATGCCGCGCTTGTTGACAAAGCCGGACTCGGGGCATACCGGTTGTGCGCAGAATTTCCGGACGGGACAAAGGAGGTTTTTGACGATGCTTATCGTTTCGGACCGGTGATAACAAAAGAAGATACAGCGCGCTTTGCGGCCGGTATCCATTATGAGGCGTATCGTATGCTGGGTGCACATAAGATGACGATAGACGGTGTGGACGGCGTGCATTTTGCGGTATGGGCTCCGAATGCGCTGCGGGTGAGCGCTGTGGGTGATTTTAACGGCTGGGACGGCAGACGGCATCAGATGAGCAGACTATGGGATTCCGGTATTTTTGAGATTTTTGTGCCCGGCGCAAAAGAGGGGCAGAATTATAAATTTGAGTTGAAACTGAAAGGTGGGCTGACGTACTTAAAGGCAGATCCGTATGCATTTGGACAGCAGATGCGTCCGGATACGGCGTCCGTGATACGGGATATCGATGGCTTTTCCTGGGAAGATGAAAGCTGGATAGCGGACCGGGAAAAGAAGGATTTTGATAAAGAACCGATGAGCGTTTATGAGATGTATCTGGGTTCTTTTGCAAAACCGGAGGACGGCAGGCTGTATTACAATTACAGAGAGCTTGCGCCGATGGTCATTTCTTATGTGAAGGAAATGGGCTATACCCATGTGGAGCTTATGCCGGTGATGGAACATCCTTTTGACGGCTCCTGGGGATATCAGGTGATAGGATATTATGCGCCGACCGCCCGCTACGGGACACCGCAGGATTTTATGTTTTTTATAAACGAGCTGCATAAGGCGGGAATCGGTGTGATTCTGGACTGGGTTCCGGCGCACTTCCCGAGGGATACATACGGGCTGTCCGCATTTGATGGAACCTGCCTTTATGAGCATAAAGACCCCCGTCAGGGTGCGCATCCTCACTGGGGAACGCTGATTTACAATTATGGAAGGCCTCAGGTGAGCAATTATCTGATAGCAAACGCACTTTACTGGATCGAGCAATTTCATGCGGACGGTATCCGGATGGATGCGGTGGCGTCTATGCTCTATCTGGACTATGGCAAGAATGACGGGGAATGGGTCGCTAATATGTATGGCGGCAATGAGAATCTGGAAGCTGTTGAATTTTTGAAGCATACGAACAGCATGATAAAAAAGCGCGGGCGCGGCGCGGTATCTATTGCGGAGGAATCTACCGCGTGGCCGAAGGTGACGGGAAATCTGGATGACGACGGACTTGGATTTTCCATGAAATGGAATATGGGCTGGATGAATGACTTTCTGGACTATATGCACTATGATCCGTATTTCCGTTCCTATCATCACAATGAGCTGACCTTTTCCATGGTCTATGCCTACAGTGAAAAGTTCATGCTTGTTTTGTCTCATGACGAGGTAGTTCATGGAAAAGCTTCCATGATAGGAAAGATGCCGGGAGAGGAAGCGGAGAAATTTGCAAATCTGCGTGCGGGATATGGATTTATGATGACCCATCCGGGCAAGAAGCTTCTCTTTATGGGACAGGATATTGCGGAATATGATGAATGGAATGAAAACCGCAGCGTGGAATGGGAGCTTTTAAAAGAGAAAAAGCACGAGGGTATCCGGCGTTTTGTGAAGCGTCTGAATGAGCTGTACAGAAGCTGTCCTGCTCTTTATGAAAAAGATGGAGGTTGGGACGGGTTTGAATGGATAGACTGCATCAGTGCGAACGAGTGTAACCTTTCCTATCTGAGAAAGGCGGAACGGGAAGAGGATACGCTGCTGGTATGTGTGAACTTTGCCGATGTGGACAGGGAGAATTATGCGGTCGGTGTACCTTTTGAAGGAAAATATACAGAAATCTTAAGCTCCGATTCCGTCGAGTTCGGAGGAAAGGGCAGGATAAATGAAAATGTCCTGGAAGCGGATGAAAAGGGGGCAAACGGCAGGGAGCTTTCCATTAGTATCCGTCAGGCGCCGCTGTCTGTGAGCATTTTTGCCTATGCGCCATATACGAAAGAGGAGCAGGAGGCGCGCCGGAAGGCGAAAGAGGAGGCCGCAAAAAAAGCGAGAGAAGAAGCTGAAAGAAAGGCCAGAGAAGAGTCGGAAAGGAAAGTAAAAGAAGAGTCGGCACAGAAAGAAGCGGCTGTAAAGAAAGCCGAACTGGAAACAAAAAGGAAAAGGGCGCGTTGTGCGGTAGCTAAAAAACGCAGCGCCGGGAAAGGAAAGAAGAAGGCATGAGGATGTCTCTTATAGTTTTGAGTTTGCTGTCCGGGACAACAGCAGCGGAAGAAACGATACAGGATGTGGAAAAGCAGCTGGGGCTGATACAGCGATATCTGGACGAGCTGCCTGACAAGCTTTTGAGTCTGGGAATCAGGGTGGTGCTTGCGCTGGTGATATTTATCGTCGGCAGCAGGGTGATAAGTCTTATCCGGCGTTTTGTGCGCAGGGCAATGGAAAAATCTACAGCTTCGGAAGAGGCGGAGGGGTTTCTTGATTCTGCGCTGAAGGTGCTTTTATATGTTATCCTCGTATTTATGATATTGCAGCTGTTCGGTGTGGATGCAGCGAGTATTGCGACTGTGATAGGTTCGGTCGGAGTAACGGTCGGTCTCGCGATTCAGGGAAGTCTGGCAAACTGTATCGGGGGCATCATGATACTGATATTAAAGCCTTTTCATGTGGGAGACTATATAATAGAAGATACCGGAAAAAATGAGGGCATCGTACAACAGATATCAGTGTTTTATACAAAGCTGGCAACTTATGACAATCAGGTGATACTGATTCCGAACGGTACATTGGCAAATTCCAGTCTGACAAATGTGACGGATGAGCCGGTGCGCCGTGTGGATTTAAAAATCGGCATTTCCTACAATGCAGACATCCGTACCGCGCGGGCCGTTATCGAAAAGATAGGTATGGAAAATCCCCTCCTGATAGCGGATAGGGGAATTTCGGTCAATGTTGATTCTTTGGCGGACAGTAGCGTGCTGCTGGCGATAAAGTTCTGGGTAAAAAAGGAGGATTACTGGCAGTCCCGGTTTGAAATGCTGGAGGCTATCAAGTACGGATTTGATGAAAACGGCATCGAAATCCCGTTCAATCAGTTGGATGTGCATATAAAATCTGGCTCTTGACTTTAAAAAAAAATGAGGGTATAATTCCATAAAGTATCGTTGGAAAGCGATGCAAAAACGGCAGGCGACGCAAATTCGCCTGCCTGTTTTGTCTGATGGGAAACCTTTTGAATGCACGGTTTCAGGCAGACAAAATCCGCTCTTTGAGCGGATTTTTGGCGTTTTGTATGCGCCTGACGATAAAAGAACACTGAAAGGAGAAATGACGAAAAGATGCTGAAAGTATTGACAAAATCGATTCGGGAATACAAACGTCCCTCTATTCTGACCCCTGTTCTGGTGTCACTGGAAGTGGTCATGGAATGTATTATCCCCTTCGTAGTGGCGCAGCTCGTCAATCACATCAAAGCCGGAAGCGGTATGGGCGTGATATTTGCCTATGGTGCGGTGCTGGTTCTTATGGCGGCGATGTCGCTGGCGTTCGGAGCGTGTGCCGGTTCTACCTGTGCGACGGCGTCCTGCGGCTTTGCACGCAATTTAAGAAAGGACATGTTTTACAGGATACAGGACTTTTCCTTTGAAAACATTGACAGATTTTCCACGTCGTCTCTGGTGACGAGGATGACGACGGACGTGATGAACGTACAGATGGCGTATATGATGATCATCCGTATGGCGATCAGAAGCCCGTTGATGCTGGTCTTTTCCTTTGTCATGGCGCTCATCATGGGCGGAAAGATGGCGCTTATCTTCCTGTTCACGATACCGGTGCTCGGCATAGGGCTGTTTGCGGTAATACATAAGGTAGGACCTCTGTTTAAAAAGGTCTTTCGCAAGTATGATGCCCTGAACAATTCCATTCAGGAAAATATCAAGGGAATGCGCGTTGTAAAAGCGTTTGTCCGCGAAGACTACGAAAAAGAAAAATTCGGGCGTGCGGCAGAGGATGTGTGTCAGGATTTCACCAAAGCGGAGAAGATACTCGCTATCAACAGCCCCCTGATGCAGTTCTGTCTGTATGTGGTAATGATATTCGTGCTGTCCTTCGGCTCCTACACTATCATTACGAGCGGCGGTGCAGACCTGGATGTGGGACAGTTTTCTGCGCTTCTTGTTTACAGCTTTCAGATTTTGAACAGCCTTATGATGTTTTCCATGGTATTCGTCATGGTGACGATGGCGCAGGAATCTGCACAGCGTATCGTGGAAGTCCTTCAGGAGGAGAGCACGCTGAAGAATCCGGAAGTTCCTGTGACAGAAGTGGCAGACGGCTCTGTGGATTTTGAAAGTGTAAACTTTAAATATTCCAAAGACGCTGAAAAAATGGCGCTGGCTGATATCAATCTCCATATTGCTTCCGGTGAGACGATAGGCATCATCGGAGGGACAGGCTCCTCTAAATCATCCCTTATCCAGCTGATATCCCGACTGTATGACGTTACGGAAGGCTCTGTAAGGGTAGGCGGAAGAGATGTAAGGGAATACGATATTGAGGCGCTGCGCGATCAGGTTGCGGTTGTTCTGCAGAAAAATATCCTGTTTTCCGGTACGATAAAGGAGAACCTGCGATGGGGGAATAAAAATGCGACGGATGAAGAGTTAAAAGAAGCCTGCAGACTCGCGCAGGCGGACGAATTCATCATGCAGTTTCCGGAGCAGTATGATACCTATATCGAACAGGGCGGTTCCAACGTATCAGGCGGTCAGAAGCAGCGCCTGTGTATCGCACGAGCGCTGTTGAAAAAGCCGAAGATACTGATACTTGATGATTCCACGAGCGCAGTGGATACAAAGACGGATGCTCTGATAAGAAAGGCTTTTCTGGATTATATTCCTGAAACGACCAAGATAATCATCGCTCAGAGGATTTCTTCCGTACAGGATGCAGACAGGATAATCGTAATGGACGGAGGAACGATAGCTGATATCGGGACACATGAGGAGCTGCTTTTAAAGAGTCCTATCTATCAGGAGGTTTATACGTCTCAGAACAAAGGAGGTGACCCGGATGAAAAATAAAGTCGGAGCTAAAAAAGGCACGTTAAAAAGACTTTTTAAAATGCTGTTTGAATTTTATCCGGTGCTTTTGCCTATGGTGCTGGTCTGTGTCGTATTAAACGCGATGATAAGCTCGGTCCCCGCGGTGTTCCAGCAGAATATCATTGCAGTCGTGGAACAGAGCTGGCAGACAAAGGACTGGGGCAGCGCATCCGGACCGATATTAAAATATGTTTCCCTGCTTATTGTTTTTTATGTTTTGTCATTGGCTGCAGGATATGCCTTTTCATATGGCATGGCGATCATCACGCAGGGGTCTTTGAAAAAGCTTCGTGTGAAAATGTTCAACGGAATGCAGGACCTGCCGATAAAATATTTTGATACGCACAATCACGGCGATATCATGAGCTATTATACGAATGATATAGATACGCTGCGCCAGCTTATCTCTCAGAGCATTCCGCAGCTGATAATTTCCTGTGTTTCCGTACTGACAGTATTTTGTATCATGATGTATTACAGTATCTGGCTTTTGCTGGTTGTACTGGCAGGCGTAGTACTGATGGGGGGCGTGACGAAAAAGGTCGGCTCCAGCTCCGCAAAATATTTTCTGCATCAGCAGATGGCTGTGGGAAAATCCGAGGGATTTGTGGAAGAGATAATGAACGGGCAGAAGGTTGTAAAGGTATTCTGTCATGAGAGAGAAACGGAAGCGGATTTTGACAAGATAAATGACGAGCTGTTTCATGTATCCGAGCAGGCAAACCGATATGCCAATATGCTTATGCCGATATTGATGAATATGGGCAATGTACTGTATGTCATCGTGGCTCTGGTAGGAGGAATCCTGCTGCTTGCGGGCGCACCGAATTTCAGCATATCAGGAATGGCGCTGTCTATCAGCATTACAGTTCCGTTTTTGAACATGACGAGACAGTTCTGCGGCAATATCGGACAGGTTTCCAACCAGATAAACTCTGTCGTTATGGGTCTTGCGGGCGCAGAACGTATCTTTGACCTGATAGACGAGCAGGCAGAGAAGGATGAAGGCTATGTGACACTGGTCAATGTAAAAGAGGAAAACGGCGAATTGGTGGAGTGCAAAGAGCGCACGGATATGTGGGCGTGGAAACACCCTCACAGCGCAGACGGCAGCATCACCTATACAAGACTGCAGGGCGATGTCCGCATGACAGAGGTGGATTTCGGATATAATCCTGAAAAGATCGTGCTGCACGATATCACGCTGTATGCAGAGCCGGGGCAGAAGGTCGCATTCGTAGGCGCGACCGGAGCGGGTAAAACGACGATCACCAACCTGATAAATCGTTTTTATGATATCGCGGATGGAAAGATACGTTACGACGGTATCAATATCAACAAGATAAAGAAGGCGGATCTGCGCCGTTCCTTAGGTATTATATTGCAGGATACGGTTTTATTTTCCGGTACCGTTATGGAAAATATCCGTTATGGCAATCTGGATGCAACGGATGAGGAGTGTATCGGTGCGGCGCGGCTTGCGGGAGCGCATGATTTTATCACGCGTCTGCCCGAAGGCTACAATACGATGATCACGGCGAACGGTTCTAATCTTTCCCAGGGTCAGAGGCAGCTGATTTCTATTGCAAGAGCGGCGGTGGCAGACCCTCCGGTCATGATAATGGACGAAGCGACCTCCTCCATCGATACGAGGACAGAGGCAATCGTGCAGCGTGGTATGGATGCTCTGATGCACGGCAGGACGGTATTTGTTATCGCACACCGCCTTTCTACAGTCCGTAATTCAGATGTCATTATGGTATTGGAGCAGGGACGCATCATCGAAAGAGGCAGTCATGACGATCTTATTGCTCAGAAGGGCAAATATTATCAGCTTTATACGGGAGCATTTGAGCTGGAATAAAAATGATATAAAAAATGCAGGGTGCGGAAGAAGATTTCTGTACCCTGCATTTTTGCGGAAAGAAATGAAAAAAGTGTGCGTCAGGGCGCACACTCCGCGTCGAGCGCAGTCGCGTCAGCGACAATTTCGCCGCGCGCGAGTACGCATAAACATGTTTTTTGTACGATAGGAAATGAAATTTCCTATCGTACAAAAAAATGCCGACTCGTTACGAATCGGCATTTTCATAAGTTCAGAGCTGGAAAAGGGACTCGAACCCTCGACCTACTGATTACGAATCAGTTGCGCTACCAACTGCGCTATTCCAGCGGACTCAACAATGAATATTATAACGGGTCTTATAGAATTTTGCAAGCACTTTTTTTGAAAATCGAAAAAATAAATCAATAGTTCCGTACCTTGACAATGTCAGGTGATATGCAGTCTGCGGCTGGATGGATAAGCTGATACAAATAAATTACTTGACAGCATTTGTGAATCGTGCATAATGAAATGAAGGGTTAATATAACAAATATAGGATATGTCTGCCCGGACACGAGGAAGGAGAAGGCAATGACTGCTTACAAGGACAGAAGTAAAGAGGAACTGTTGAGGGAGAAGAGTCTGCTGGAGGCTCAGTACAGGGATTTTCAGGGAAAGGGATTAAAGCTTGATATGTCCCGCGGTAAACCGAGCGCAGCGCAGCTGGATCTTTCTATGGGAATGATGGACGTTCTGGACTGCTTTACAGATTTAAAGTGCGAGGCGGGCATCGACTGCCGGAACTATGGCGTAATGGACGGGATACCGGAGGCAAAGCGCCTTTTAGGCGAGCTGATAGAGGTCCCGGCGGAAAACATCATTATTTACGGAAATTCCAGCCTGAATGTGATGTTTGATGTGGTGAGCCACGCTTATACCCATGGCGTGATGGGGATGACACCGTGGTGTAAGCTTGACAAGGTAAAGTTCCTTTGCCCGGTTCCCGGTTACGACAGACATTTTTCGATAACAGAGTATTTTGGCATTGAAATGATAAATGTTCCGATGACACCGGACGGTCCGGATATGGATATGGTGGAAGCGCTCGTAAGTGAGGATGAGGCGATCAAGGGCATCTGGTGTGTACCGAAGTACTCTAATCCTCAGGGTTATACTTATTCAGATGAGACTGTCAGGAGATTTGCAGCGCTTAAGCCTGCAGCAAAGGACTTCCGCATTTTCTGGGATAATGCCTACAATGTGCATCATCTTTACGGCGAGCCTCAGGATGTGATACTGGAGCTTTTAGCCGAGTGTGAAAAAGCGGGCAATCCGGATATGGTTTATAAATTCAGCTCTACGAGCAAGATAAGTTTTCCCGGCTCCGGTGTAGCTGCAATTTCTGCATCCAAGGCAAACCTGGACGACCTGAGAACACAGCTTACCATTCAGACAATAGGCCACGATAAATTGAATCAGCTCAGGCATGTGAGATATTTTAAAAATATCAGAGGAATAGAGAAACAGATGGAAAAGCACGCAGACATCATGCGCCCGAAGTTTGAGGCGGTGCTGGACATTCTGGAGAGGGAACTGGGTGGACTTGAGGTCGGAACATGGACGAAGCCGCATGGAGGATATTTTATTTCCTTTGATGCAATGGAGGGCTGTGCAAAGGCTATCGTGGCAAAGGCAAAGGATGCGGGAGTCGTGATGACCGGCGCTGGCGCCACCTATCCTTATAAAAAGGACCCCCATGATTCCAATATCCGTATCGCTCCTTCATTCCCGCCGATAGATGAGCTTATTCAGGCGACGGAGCTGTTTGTGCTGTGCGTAAAGCTTGTGAGCGTGGATAAACTGCTGGAGAAGTATTGAGATCAGGCTGAGGGAGGTATAAGGTGGAGGCAGAACGGATCGATCAGCGCGAGGTGCTGGATGCCGCGATGGAAGCGGGACATATTTTGCTGGAGAACGGCGCGGAAATCTTTCGGGTGGAGGAGACCATCGACCGGATCTGCCGCCATTTCGGGGTAGAATCAGAAAATGCCTTCGTTCTGAGCAATGGGATTTTTCTGACGGCGGGAAGCGATAAAGAAAAAAGGTTTGCCAGAGTGGAGCATATCCCGGTACGGGGCGCGCAGCTTCATAGAGTGGCGGCCGTCAATCAGCTTTCCCGAGAGATAGAGGAGGGAAAATATAACATCCCGGAAATCCGGAAGCGATTATCGGAGATACGGACCGCTCCGGGAAAGTCAAAGCGGATGCGGGTGTTTATGTCAGGGCTTGGGAGCGGATGCTTTTGCCTGATGTTCGGCGGAAATCCGGCGGATTGTCTCGCAGCATTTGGGATAGGCATCATATTGTATCTGTATCTGCTCCGGGTTGGAGGCCGCTGTTCCAAAATTGTGGAAAATATAGGCGGAGGTATCGTTATCACGGTGCTCGGTCTGTTTTTGATACGCCTCCCCTTTGAAATGAACATAAGTCATATCATCAGCGGGGCTATCATGCCGCTTGTGCCGGGGCTGGCATTTACAAACGGAATACGGGATATCGCGGACGGAGATTATATCTCGGGTACAGTGCGGATGATAGATGCTCTGCTCGTGTTTTTGTCTATTGCGGCGGGTGTGGGCTTTGTTATCAGCGTATATCATCATCTGACGGGAGGGGCAATGCTGTGACGGCTTTGATGAAGGTATTAGCGGCGGGCATTGGTACGGTAGCGTTCGGCGCATTGTTTGGCGTTCCTGCACAATATTATCTGTATTGCGGTTTGATAGGCAGCGCAGGCTGGGCTGTTTACGTGGGATTATGGGAAACGATGCATTTCTGGTCGGAGCCGACGGTAGTATTTCTGGCAACGGTGCTTGTTATCCTGCTATCTCGTTTTTTTGCGGTGCGTAAACGCTGTCCTGTGACGATATTTCTGATCAGCGGGATTTTGCCGCTCGTACCGGGAGCCGGGATTTATTGGACGGCTTATTATCTTGTGACGAATCAGCTGGATCTGGCGCTGTCGAAAGGATTTCTTGCGGTAAAAGTGGCGGTTGCCATTGTGTTGGGTATCGTCTTTGTATTTGAGATACCGCAGCACTTTTTTAAAAAAGGCGGATTGGGAAAAAAGCGTGAAAGAAACATAGTGTAAAAATAAGCCATCCGGCTTATTTTTTACAAGGCTGTTTGTGCCGGAGCGTCACAAACAGCCTTTGTGGCATACCTCAAATTAGTTGTACGCTCCGGATTGGAGATTAAGATGACAAATTGTGAAGCATGTGCATATTTTACTTATGATGAAGATTATGAATGTTATGTGTGCGAGATGGACCTGGATGAGGATGAAATGGTGCGCTTTTTGAGCAGCAGCTTTGATGCGTGTCCTTATTATCAGCCGGGAGACGAGTATCGGATCGTGCGTCATCAGATGTAAAGATAATATCTGAAATTTTTGTAAAATGAGCCTCAGATTTTTAAAGCTTTTATAAACTGTATTGAAGCGCTTGACGGCTGTACAGCAGCCGTGCTAAGATGCAGACATATCTTAAATTCTTATTTGAATACCGCCTTTCTAACGGGGCGGTCATTTTGTCCATGACGGCGGAAGTTCGCAGAAGGAGCTTTTGCCGGGCAGCTCAGAGATTCAGAAGACGTCTAGAGAATCCCTTATCATTACAAGTTATAACAGCATATCGGCAGGGTGCGCCGCAATCTTGGGCGGAAAGCATCAGACGGGAGGGCTATGCGCAGTCAGAGAGCCTGCAGACGTGAGAACAGGGCGAGGGATAGACCAAAAGAAGCCTTTTTTTCTGCACGTCGTTTCGTCCGGCAGTTTCAGGCCGATGTTCTTTCGGCAAAGTCGGACTTTGGGAAATGGGAGGAGGAATGTCCCATGAAATCTACAGAACACAAAAAAATCTTCCGTGCTGATACGGAAAAAGAAAATAAAAGGCAGTCAGATCAATCAGAAAAGAGGAAAATGATAGCGATATGCGCGGCGGCAGCAGCTATAGCGGTCATTTTATCAGGTGTCGGGATAGGTTATTCCGTTCGGAGGGCGAGCGAAGAGAATTCCTTGTCTTTTTCAGAAATGGAAAACAGCGTGAAAGATCAGATGCAGGAAGAGATGAAAAATGCAGCCTCTTATCTGGAAAGGCTGGACGAGAGTATCTCCGGAAACAGGGATAGGTTAAATGAAGTAAATGAGCGGCTGACGAAGAAGGAAGAGGCTTTTCTGGAATCGGAAACCTGGCGTGAGCAACTCGAAAAAAATACATCCGGCATGACGGACCGCGTGACTCAGCTGGAGAAGATAACGCACACAAAGGTCAATGAAATAGAGACGGATATGGAGAGCGTCCACGCAGATATACAGGCGACACTGGAACAGATTTCTAAGGTGACAGAAAGTCTGGAAGAACAAAAGGAGCAGGGGGCGAAAGAACATGGTCAGTCGGTTGAGGAGATAAACCGTGTAAACCAGTCTGTGCAGGAAATAGACCGGTCGGTGGAAAATATTGAAAATAAACTGACTGATTCCTATGCAAGTTTAAAGGAACTGATAGAAAAACTGAGGACAGAGGAAAATAAAAATCAGGAATCGCAAAAGGCAGACGGACAGGAAATTCTGAAAAATCAGGAGGAATTGAAAAAAGAATACCAGCTTCTTGTAAAAAATCTGTCCGATGTGGAGGGAAGCTTAAAGACCATTCTGGAGACAGATATGACGCAGATTTCAAAGGCGTTTTCAGATATGGCTTCAAGTTTTCAGGTAAAGGTCGATCAGCTGGGAAGTCTGTTGGAGACGCGGATGGACCGGATGGACGCGGGGATTATTGGTATTGATGAAGATTTAAGCGGGCTGGATCAGAGCATCGGAGGTCTGGATCAGAATATCAATGGTCTGGACCGGAATATCAGCAGCCTGGATCAGAATGTCAGTCAGAATCTGGCGGGTGTTACGGACAGGCTGGGGGAGCTGAACGTAGGGGTTCAGAACAGTATTACGCTTTTGGAGCAGAATTTTGCAAAACATATGAATGAACTTAGCCAGATGTCAGGCGAGGGGACAGGGGCACTCAAGGCGTATATGAGTGAGCTGAATGAGGCATTGAAACAAAATCTGAATCAGGTTTTTACATCTGTGAGTAATGGCAAGACCGGTCTGGCATCCGCATTGCTCACAAAAGGGGTTTCTGCAGATGATGATGCGACATTTGCAGAACTGAAGGATGCTGTTTTGAGGATTCCGCAGAAGCTGGTCATCGGTGTGCAGGAAGTTCCGGGTACGATCACATATCATTATCACTATCATGCGGATGCTTCGGGGGAAAATCCGCATACGGAAACCGGTCCGGTACAGGGAGGGTGCTATACGGTTCCGAAGCATCATGTACATAGCGAGGATGCGGGCTGCTATACGATAAGAAGATACCATGAACATAATGACAGCTGCCCGGGACATTCGGTGTGGGTGGACTGGGTCCCGAATCAGGAGCCCTACTGGGGCTGGGTATATGAGTGTAACGACCAGCCGATAAACGCAGCGGAAAAGGTGTTGAGCTGTTCGAAATCTACAGCAACAATAGATTATTATGGAGTATCCTGCGGCTGGGTGGATGGACAGATTACCGGGGCGGAAATCATATACGATAAAGACGAAGTAAAAAGGCGGGCTGAGGAGGCAACAAAGAATGCGGCGCAGCCTGTGGAGGAAGAGCGGCTGCCGGAAGAAAGCGTAGAGACGCTGCATCCGGAAGGGAGTCTTCCCTTTGCACCACCGGGAGACATCGGACATCCGGAAAACGGTGTGGAAACAGAGCCGGAAGCCGGAACAGAAACGGAGCCGGAAGCCGGAACAGAAACAGAGCCGGAAGGCAGTGTGGAATCGAAGCCGGAAAGCAGCACGGAGACCGGGACAGAGTGAGAGAAAGCCGTTTCCGATGGACTGACGGGGCATAACAAATATATTATGTTTTTATAAAAATTGCCACAGGGAATTGCGCAACGACTCCCTTTCTGATAAAGTAGAGATTAAAGCTAAGATAAGGGAGAACAAAAGTACGATGGGAAGTACAACGGTAATGTTGATCATTATTATTGCGTGTGTGATTCTGTCAGGATTTTTTTCGGCAACGGAAACGGCATTTTCTTCTATAAACCGGGTGCGTCTGAAAAATCAGGCAGAAAAAGGAGATAAGCGGGCAGAGCAGGTGCTGCGTCTGGCAGAAGATTATGACAGTCTGCTCTCAACGATTCTGGTAGGAAATAATATTGTGAATATCGGATGCACGTCTCTGGCGACGATTTTATTCGTGAAGCTTCTGGGCGAAGAAGCGGGGGCGGGTGTGTCTACTCTTGTTACTACAGTGGTAGTACTGATATTTGGCGAGATTTCACCAAAGAGTATCGCAAAAGAATCGCCGGAAGCATTTGCGTGTTTTGCAGCTCCGGTCATCAGTGGTCTGTGCATGGTGCTGACTCCGGTCAACTGGCTGTTCGGTCAGTGGAAAAAGCTTTTATCCCGCGTGTTTAAAACATCTGGTGATCAGAAGATAACACAGGAGGAGCTGGTTACTATCGTGGAGGAGGCGCAGCAGGAGGGCAGTATCGACAGTGATGAAGGAACGCTCCTGCGCAGCGCGCTGAATTTCCATGATCTGGAAGTTGGAGATATCCTTACTCCACGTATTGATGTGGAGGGAATTTCAGTGGACAGTACACAGGATGAGGCCGCGCAGATTTTTGCGGACACGGGATTTTCACGTTTGCCCGTTTATGAGGAATCGCTGGATCATATCGTCGGAATACTGTACCACAAAGATTTCTTTAATCAGATTTATGGTACGGGAGAAAATATCCGCAGTGTAATACGTCCGGTGGTGTTTGTAACGGAAAGTCAGAAGATTGATGATCTGATGCAGGAGCTAAAGAAGAGAAAGCTTCATATTGCAGTTGTGCTGGATGAGTTCGGAGGAACTGTTGGAATCGTGACTCTGGAGGATATTCTGGAAGAGCTTGTAGGAGAAATCTGGGACGAACATGATGAGGTCGTTCAGTCTATTGAACAGATATCCGAACGGGAATACAAAATCAGCGGCAGGGCGAGCGTGAAAAAGCTGTTTGAGCTTTTGGATGCAAATCCGGATACAGAGGTATCGACTGTGGGCGGCTGGGTCATGGAGCAGCTGAAACGGATTCCGGTTGAAGGAGATTCCTTTGAGTACGAAGGGGCGAAGATAATCGTCCTGGAAATGGATGAGAAGCGGATAGAGCTGATACGATTGATACTTCCGGAAGAAATCCGGGAAGAGGAAGAATAATAAAAGGGGTTGCCGCTGATGCGTCAACCCCTTTTTGTAAACTGTCAGATGGACAGAGTTACAGAATCGCCAGAAGAACAAAGTTTAATACGAACAATGCGGTGCAGACCCAAAGAACCGGATGCACTTCTTTTGCTTTGCCCTTGCAGACTTTTACGATGCAGTAGAAGATAAAGCCTGCTGCAATACCGTAGGAAATGCTGTAGCAGAGAGCCATAAAAAGACCTGCAAAGAAAGCGGGTACGGCCTCGCTGAAGTCATTCCAATCAATCTCTTTGAAAGAGGAGGTCATCATCACGCCGACAGCAACGAGTGCGGGCGCTGTAGCAGCAGAAGGAACTGCGCTGACAAATGTTGCAAGGAAAGCGGAAAGCGCGAAGCATATTGCAACAACAACGGAAGTAAGACCTGTACGTCCGCCTGCACCGATACCGGATGCGCTTTCTACAAATGTCGTTGTATTAGATGTTCCGAACAGTGCGCCGATAGAGGTGGCTGTGGCATCAGCAAACAGCGCTTTGTCCAGTCTGGACTTAAAGCCGGAATTCTGGTCCATCAGGCGTTCGTCCTCTTCGCTGAAGATACCGCTGCGGCGGCCGGTTCCGATAAAGGTTCCAATCGTATCAAAGGTATCGGAAATGCTGAAGGCAAAAATTGTTATCAGCACGAGAGGCAGCTTTGCAGGATCTGTAAACAGGCTTGTGATACCGCCTTCTTTAAAGATGGCAAGAAAGGTAGTCGGCAGAGCCTGACATGCTTCGGTGAAGCTTGTAGTATCCTGAGGGGCTGTCACGCCGAAAGGAATGCCTATCAGGGTAGTCGCTACGATCGCGATCAGGATAGCGCCCTTTACATTTTTAACGAGCAAAATAGTTATCAGGGCAAGACCGATGAGGAACACCCAGAATCTGGGCTGGTTTAAGGTGGACAGGGCAGGAACGCCGCCGTCAAAATTGATGATTCCTACATTTAACAGTCCGATATAGGCAACGAAGATACCGATGCCTCCGCCGATGGCATTCTGAAGACTGTTGGGAATGGCTCTGATGATAAACTTGCGCAGCTTTGTCACGGTGATGACGATATTTAAAATACCGCAAATAAATACCATAGACAGAGCCTGCTGCCATGTGAATCCAAGACCGAAGCATACCGTGTAAACGAAGAATGCGTTCAGTCCCATGCCGGGCGCCTGTGCGTAGGGAACGTTAGCGACCAGACCCATCACCAGCGTGCCGATAATGGACGCGATGATAGTTGCAAGAAAAACGGCGCCCCATTCCATTCCGGACTGAGAAAGGATGCTGGGATTGACGATGATGATGTAGGACATCGCAAAGAATGTCGTCAGACCAGCCATGAGCTCAGTGGAAACGGAAGTCCCGTTCTCCTTGAGTTTGAAAAATTTTTCCATAGCTACCTCCTTGGTATGTTAGAAAATAATAGTGTTCCAAAAGGAACTACAATTCTAATCATATAATAAACTTTTATAAAAATCCAGCTAAATTTATAAAGTTTTTATAAAGGCAAAAAAAGGGAGCAGATATGACACGGCTCCCTTGAGAAAATGAATATTATGCGGCGTTTGCTGTAGATTGTGATACAATGGTAATTCGTTCCTGTCCGTAAGGGTCGGCATATTCTTTGCCGACAGAACCGCCAAGGTTTTTGGTATTGCCCTGACAGAAGTTGTAGATGTAGTTTCCGTGTTCATCCTGAAAATAAGCAGGAGTGGATTTGGTAAAGCTTTCCGGGGTATCGATCCCGATATAAGCTATCTGCGTATCTCCGTAGTCAATTATTTTATATGGAGGGAATAGCGCAGTGGACGTCGTTAGGGTGAAGGATAACGATGTCGTTGTTTCCGGCAGTCTGCTTTGCATCAGGCGTGACCGGAGCCGCGGCAGCGGTCAGGTTCATGGAAAAGATAAGGGCTCCGGAAAGCGCAAGAGCAGATAGTTTTTGGTATTTCACAGGTGTTCAACCTCCTTTGCATGGAATCTGGTCAGATTGTTCTTATATCGCGGTCGTAACACGGCGGAAATGGAAAAACAACACAGGAAGCCGTATTTTACACAAAATTAATAGATATCTTACAGGCATTTTTTATAGCGGTGTTCAATGAATTGGACGACCTGATACAGTCCCATGGCGATAATGCATAAGATAAGGATAGAGGTAATAAGAACATCGAGCTGAAATACCTGACTGCTGTAAATGATAAGATATCCAAGCCCGCGTCTGGCTGCCAGAAATTCTCCTATGATAACGCCCACAAGAGCAAGGCCTATATTGACTTTCATGCTGCTTAGGATGGTCGGGATGGAGGCGGGCAGAACCACTTTAAAAAAGGTATCTCTTCTGGAACCGCCGAGCGTGCGGATGAGTTTCAGTTTTTCGGGATCGACCTGTAAAAATCCGGTGTAAAGGTTGATGATGGCACCGAATAAAGCGACAGAGATTCCTGCAACGATGATGGTATCGATGCCGGTGCCGAGCCATACGATAAGGAGCGGCGCAAGGGCAGATTTCGGAAGACTGTTCAGAACGACCAGATAAGGCTCAGTGATTTCTGAAAGGCGTTTGGAATACCATAAAAGAGTGGCGGCGGCAAGGCTGATGAGTACGATGAGAAGGAAGCTTACGACTGTTTCGGTCAATGTGACGCCGATATGCAAAAAGAGGGATTTGGTGCGGAGCATTGAGATAAAGCATGCTGCAACGCGTGAGGGACTGGAAAAAAAGAAACTGTCTATCAGCCCGTTGTCCGCACAGGCTTCCCATCCTCCGAGAAATAAAATAAGCAGGAATGCTCTTGTCCAGCGAACAAAGCGGTGGTGCTTCAAATGGGCGCGCACATATTCCTGTTGGGCAGCGGAGTCATTTTTATTTGCTTTCATCTGATAATTCCTCCCAAATCTGATTGAAGTAATTGCCGTATTCCGGAGTCTTGCGGGCGGCAAGAAGAGAATTGTCCGGAAGAGTCAATGAAATTGGAAATTCCGCTTTCACATGGGCGGGACGCGGTGACAGAACAAGAACCCGGTCTGCAAGGCTGATTGCCTCCGAAAGGTCGTGCGTGATAAGGATAGCAGTTTTGCCGGCTTGCCGGATGATGTGTGCGATGTCGGCCGAGACGGTCAGGCGGGTCTGATAATCCAGTGCAGAAAAGGGTTCATCCAGAAGCAGGATGTCTGGTTCCAACGCCATTGTACGGATGAGAGCAGCGCGCTGTTTCATGCCCCCGGAAAGTTCGGTTGGTTTTTTGTGTATAAAAGCGGACAGACCGTAATCATCGAGCATCCGGCGAACGCGTTCCAGATTCTCAGGAGTCATGCGGTGGTTTATTTCCAGCCCAAGAGTGACATTTTTCCAGATATCCCGCCATTCGAAAAGGTGGTCGTGTTGGAGCATGTATCCGATCCCGGGTTTCTGTCCGTTTTTTCCACAAAAAGTGATACCGCCCGAGGATGGTGTCAAAAGTCCGGCAATAAGTGACAGGATTGTGGATTTTCCACAGCCGGACGGGCCGACGATGGCAAGAAATTCCCCTTCCCGCACGGAAAAGGAAATATGGCTGAGAGCTGCGGTTTCCCCGGTGAGGGTATGATAAGAATAGGAAAGATCATCCACTTTTAAAATTTCGGATTCCATTGGGAATGTTCCTCTCTTTGTTGATATATAGTTATTATTATGCGCGCTGGCGGGGAAGGTGACGCCTGGGAGCGGACGGATTTGTGACCGTCCAGATGCCTGACTTCTGAAAAAAATGCTTTACTTTATTGCAATAAAGCGAAAAATGTGCTAGTATCGTATTTATTCATATATTTCTATAGAGAAATCATCACATCGTTTATGAGGAGGAGTGAGGCTCATGGCGCAGCTTTGGGGCGGGCGCTTTACAAAAGAAACGGATGAGCTGGTGTATCGGTTCAATGCCTCGATTTCTTTTGACAGGCGCTTATTACAGCAGGATATCGAAGGCAGCATCGCCCATGTGACGATGCTGGCAAAGCAGCAGATTTTGACGGAAGAGGAAAAAGAGCAGATAATCGGAGGTCTTACGGGTGTTCGGGAGGACGTTGAAGCGGGAAGGCTTCCGATCACGGCAGAATATGAAGATGTACACAGCTTTGTGGAGGCAAATCTGATAGCGCGCATCGGCGAAGCGGGCAAAAAGCTGCATACCGGCAGGAGCCGCAACGATCAGGT
>ENA-ORSX01000190-ORSX01000190.1-human-gut-metagenome-genome-assembly--contig:-NODE-190-length-76583-cov-220.150781_pt1 | contig 76583 bp, 86 predicted proteins | sample MGYA00241904_ERZ509172 | MGnify/ENA primary metagenome ERZ509172 (study PRJEB26280, sample SAMEA2338795) | human gut metagenome | biome: human gut; feature: human-associated habitat; material: faeces... | reverse complement strand
CCGTTGATTTGTTGTAAGCTTCTACCGTTGATCTATCGTAAGCTTCTACCGTTGAGTTGCCGTAAGCCTTTACCGTTGAGTTACCGGAAACCAACAAGAATCCATTCTTAACAGATACATTGTGATAAATTTTATTTTCAGAAAATATTTCCCCGTAATTGTCGATCAACTCGCCATCTAACACGTCATTACGACAACACCACCAGAAATTATTCTTGATAACATCGCATAATGTTTCTATATTCTCGCTTTGATAGGCTCTCTTGTATTGTCCGGAACAGGCTCTCGCCTTGCGCGCTCTTTCGAGTATTTCATTTTTTATTTCTTCAAACTGGTTCATCGTGTTTAGTTTTTAGGTGTTTTCTTGAAATATAATGCAATTTGCCGTACGGTTACTATTTTTTTTCATGTTCTTGTAAATGTAAATCAGATCGAATCTCTCTAGGTCGGTATGTTCAACCTTGTATCCCCACTTCTTGAACTGGTCGAATATCCGTTCAAGCCCCGATCTTTCCCACGATACGAACACGTCCTTTTGTCTCCGGAACCCTATCGTGGATTTACTTCTCCACATCAATCCCCTCGTGCATTGATCCAGTAACCCGGCCACGCATTCCGTTCGCTTGTCGTACCCGCACCCGCTACACCTGTAAGAGAAGTACTTGATGTTGCCGTTTTCCTCTATCACTCTAGCCGTGCCGTTAGGATTGTTCCCCCACGTTTTACTTCTTACCCACTTTATCTCTATCTTTATTTCAACGGGGATGAGTTCTTTCCTCTCTTCTCTCGCCTGTTCTTTCCATTTCCGTTGCTTTCTCTCGATCTCGACAAGGCGTTTCTCGTCATCGGTGAGGGGGTGTCCAAGGATTTTGCAGATAGTGGTAGTCGTTACCCTTTTCCCGCTCTTCTCTAGCTTGTTGAAAGCGGATTTAATTTTTCTTGCCGTGTATTCTCTAGTTTCCATGTCGTTTTCTTTTAACGCATCGTTTCCTTATAGATAAAAACTCGTACTTGCAATGGTGTTTCAGCTCGAAGAACAAGTCCTCCCACTCGTCCACCGTGGCGGGGTGGGTGGCTTTCATGACACTCTTCTTGCTCGTGGTGTAGTATTGTCCTTCATGCTCGTACGCTAGTATCTCGTCCCCGTTAATGGTGTCGGGGAATAGGGCAACGGTTGTTGCCTCTCCCCTTTTCCACGTTCTAAACACTACTCTAGTCTTTTCCATGATCACCCGATTACATGGATTTCACCGTCATAATAGTATTCCATCCCCCCGATACCGTACAACGGCAACAGGTTTACATGATCCCTTCGTCCGGCATCATAGAACCCGAGGAAAGTGAATTCAGTCTCGGTATCGATGATGTTCAATTCACGATGCCTGAAAGGGCAGTTTTTTCTAAGGTTCCCTCTCGGGGTGTAAGCCTTGTCACGAAGGAAGGCTAACCCCTTCTCGTTCTGCTCGGGGGTGAGGGGGATGCCGTAATCGAATTGCTCTAGTTCGAACAAGGTGTAGTCGAAAATATCTTCGTTCTGGTGGTTCCCCCTTCTTTTTAACAAATTGATTTGTTGCTCGGTGATATAACCTTGTTTCTTGATCTCTTCAAAAATTTGCTCGTTCGTTTTCATGGTATCTAAATTTAAAGTTAAAGTATCGTTATTTCCTTGCTCCCGATTCGCTCGTGGTCAACGTCCACGGCCATGTATCTCGTTTTGTTGTAATCGTATAACACCGCCACGGTATTGGCGCCGTTCATCGACTTGTGATCGTGCACGGTATTTATATACTCGTATATCTTGTTGTCTATCGAGAACCTGACGTTAGTAGCGTTATGGAATGTAAAAGCGACAGCGTGTTTAAGCGTCTTTTCCTCGTTAACTTTCTTTTTCATGGTCTATATTTTTTAATTGATTAAATGTGTTATTTATAGCGCCTTCCAAATCTTCAAATTTTAAGCGTGTTATCCTAGCGTAGTAAGACACGCTGCTAGTAGGGTAACAGCAATTGGTTACTAGCCTGCAAGGGTCACCGAATAACCCTTTAGTCTTGAAAAAGTCACCCTTTCTAACCTCGAAATATCTCGATAACAACTCTAGCGCCTTGTTGCCCTCTTTCACCGCCTCGTCTATCGTGTCGTAAATTCCTATCGTGATCGTCTCGGGTGCTAGGTCGTGATGGCTTAATTCTACGGTTAACAATTCTTTTTCCATGTAATTGAATTTAGGTGTAATAGTCAAGGGTGGGGGAATCGAACCCCGGTAAAGTATCCATACCCCTCGAAAAGTAGATAGTGAAAATTGATCTCTAGCGGTCGGGGGTGGGGTGGATCATCCCCGCCACGGGACGCAGTTTGTAACGTTAAAGCATCCGTCACCGTCACCCCCGAACCACTGATTTAAACGTACCGTGTGTAACACGTTGTGATATAACGCTTTACACCGTTTTGACACGTGCCAGTTAACTACTGTTAGCTGATCAATCTAGCCGTTTGCCCTAGGTCTGGCTACCTAGCCCGGTGATATCGCACCACGCCAGTAAATGTATGCAGGTCAACATAATGGCTCATCACCATCGATTCACGCTTAACGACCTCCAAGAAGCAAAGAACTATAACAGAGAAAGATAACGCAACGGGTTACTAGCGTTGTTCGCCCGGGTGGGGGTGGTAGTCTCAATCTCTATATATACCACCGACCCGGCAACCTCTTCACCCTAGATTCTAACCGTGTCCACCGTTTCACCATCTATATAGATGTTGTCCTGCTAGAATCTTTATGACTTCATTATCTTGAGAACTCTTTCGTTGTTTTGTTGATACAAATGTACGCAAAAGTTCAACACGAACCAAGAGATTCAACTATAAAAGTGTAAGCAAATGTAAACAACACATCGTAACTATATATAATTCAATAATATACATGATAGTTAAATATTGTAAAATATATATCCGTACACGAAAAACGGGGGTAAAACTATAAATTGTAGTTTAACTTTTAACACTAGAATATAACATCATGTTAAGAATTTAACAGAAATAACGGGAAAAGGCACGCGACAGGGAATGGGGTATAATACAGGTAACAGGAAAAAAGGGGAGGGGAGGGGATAATATAGAGTGATGCAACCGATCACCCCACACCCAGACAAAGAGGTGACAATATATATAGATAAAACATCAATAGAAGGCGATAGAGACACGATTTGAGGGGAGGGGAACATAATATACTCGAAGGATTACAATGTCGTTACAATCGATATATGAACGAATTTGCCACGCAATGACGTTGCGCACCCATCCACACCACACCAAACTATAACTAATAGTTATAGAATAAGTAGAATAGGTATAACTAAAAGTTATAGCATGATAGATAAACTGGGGGTGGGGGATGTAATTATATAATATTACAGACGTTGGGGGGAAGGGGAAATAATGCTAAACGTATGGAGAGAGGTGGGGGATGTAAATGTATAGTATTAAAACGTTGGTCGAGGGGGAGGGGGTGAAGTGTTAAACGTAAAGCGGGTGGTGGGGGAATGTATTATCCCCACTCCCCACCCCAAGTAATATGTTCCACGTGGAACATTTTTCTATCATACTATATATATAAGGTATAAAACCCCACCCCCACCGATCAATTACACCTATATATATAAGGTATGATTTCTTTTTTGGTGTGGTGGGGGTATGAATTTTGGTTATACCATATATATAAGGTATGAATTTTAGTTATCGTGGAACATGATACAAATTTTGATATGTTCCACGTGGAACGTTGTTAAAATTAGTTTAACACACCCCCACCCGAATACCAGTATAACCAGTTTACGGGGGGGTGGGGAGAGTTCAAACGAAAAGGTAAAAACTTTTGACCCCACGCCATTATAATATATAGAGTTGAAGGGGTTGGGGAGGTTTCGGATTTCATGGACAAGTGATTGAGGTGGGGGTATAATGCTCGATAGCTATTATAATTGTAATTTTTGATACCCCCTCCACCTCCCCCGTACTATCTTTTTATATAATACCCCCCCCCACCTCCCTATCTTATCTATTACTATACCCCTCCCCTCCCCTTTACTCTATCTATATAATACCCCCACACCCCATTTCTTCTCTTTATATATACCCCATCCCCTCTCTCTATATACCTGTTTGATGTGGGTTGGTTATCGTGGAACGTGTATCAAAAAAAATAGATATGTTCCACGTGGAACGTTTTGTTAAAAAGCATGATGTTCCACGCAATTTTACTTGGTGCAGGTAGGGGGTCTCGCTGTTTATAGACCCCATCCCGCTCGAAAAAAAAAGGGGTGTAAATTGAAAAATTGAATAGACGTGGGGGGGGTGTGGGGTTATATTATATATAGTATAATATATTATAATATATACGTGCGAGAAAAACAAATTTTTGACTATAAATAATGTTAACAGGTTTGGTGGTGGGGATGAATAGAAACCCCCTCCTTCCCTTGTTGAATTGGTTGCTTTATCTTGTTAACTATGGTTGGGTTGGAGGGGGTGGTGTTTAAATATAGATTGATAAAATGCTATTCTCGGGCTATTAATTTTCTAGGTACTTTTCGTGTTACTAGTACACAGTCATCAACATGTACCATGTCTTTAACGTCCTCTTTAGTTATTCTCGGGGGAGTGTCTCCCTCCCACCCGAGGTATTCCATGTCACCGGCAGATAGCTTGTAGTCTCCCAGAGCTTTCTTGACTAGCGAGGCTGGATCGTCACATCCTTCTTCCATGATGTAGTCGTTATTAGTAGTTAACGATGGTACCATGAAGTGAGGCACCGGTTTGCCTTCAATATCCTTGACGTTGAAGAACACGAACAGCACGTCGAGGGTGGGTTCTTTCTCCCCTCCCTTCATGTCTTCTCTCTCCTCCTTCTTCAACAGTTCGTTATACTTCAAAACTACCTCTATATTGATGATATTTTTACATCTACTGAACTCGCCTATCATCCTCGTGTCTTCCGTTATCCCTATCTTGTTAAGGTATCCCCTCCCCGCGAAATCGTTATCTTTCAGTTTTTCAAGGTACAGTTTTATCGCTTCCCCCGGGGTACTCGCTTGCGCTCCTATCCCTATCTTGCTGTCAAACACGTCCCACGCCCCTTCTTGAATCTCTCTCGCGTGAATCCACATCCTCATGTCATCAAGCTCGAACCTTGGCATTTTTATCCCGTCGGGGGTGAGTTCAAGAAACCCTGCCTCTTTTCCCCTGAACCTTAACGCCAGTCCATCATAAACGTCCGTGTATTCCACGGTACCGGTTATACCGTCTATCTCCACTTTCATCCCCGTGTAGTCTTGCTCTTTACTTGCAGGCTTGATCTGGTAACCGGTATGCACGCCTATGAAATCCTCCCCCTCCCCTCTTGTCGTGCATGTTGGGAACTTCTCTTCCTTCATGTGGATGGGTGGGCAGTAAGGTTGTATAGTTCCTAGTTGTAACTCGTTACTTTTCAAATATTTATCAACAATTTCCTTGATGTGTATCATTTCAACATCATCGAATAGCTCGTTCACGGGGAATACCTTGCTGTTGTTATAACTCTCTATCTCCCTTCTTATCTCCCCCACCTCTCTCATCAGCTTGTTATACTTGTACAGTTTCCCCGTTAACGTGTTGCCACTCGTCGTTTCTATCTCCCAGTTGTCCTCCCCGTCCATCATGTCAAGAAGTTCTCCCAGTCCAGTTATGAACTTGTCACCGTTATCGTCTTGTACCAGTACCGTTTTTATACTTCCGCTATCGTATACCTTCGCTTTCATGATCTTGAATTTTAAACGTGTAACGTTAGAAAACACTCGTTATCCATCGTGGAGGGGGTCGTTTTATTACCGTAGAACGTGACTAATTGTTTTACGTCGTTCAGTTTTTCCAGTTGAGTGAATAAATCTTGCACCACCGCGCTTAACTCGCTTCCCTCTATCACTCCCCCGGGAATAACTATCAAGTAAAATATCGATTCACTGAAAGTTTTAACACTCTTGAACTTGTACACCGGCACTTTCACGGCGTCCGCTTTACCTTCTTTAAAATAATCACCGTTATACATTAACAGGGATAGCTTGTCTTTTCTCCAGCACGAGAAGTAAAACCCGTTATCGTTTTTTAAAGTTACCAGTGATAACTCGTCGTCTACCGGGTAATCGTACCCCACCGCCCATGAAACCGGAACGACGGATATTGTCATGTAGTCGTAATCATCCCCGTTGCAACTAGCCAGCACGGTCCCTTCCTTGTCGAAGAAGTAGTACATCTTCCTCGAATCGCTGTAAGTCATGTAATCGCATTTCAGGTAGTACCGGAGCATCCATTTGCTAGTTTTCACGAGTAACGTCGTGTCCACCGCCTCGTTCATCCTAGCCGTGATGTCAGGGGAAGGGTCGGTTCCCATTTTCTTGTAAAAATACGTGAAGTTACCGTCAACGTCATACCATAACTCTCTATCTAGGGTCAATTTACCTTCACTTGAAGTAACTACCTCGTCATGGACTCCCTTCCCGTTGATGAAGTTAACCGGTAAAATAGTTTCCGGCTTCTCCCCCACCATCCCCTTGATGCCTTTCACGATGTCCTCGTTCTCTTTCAGGTTCAACTGGTAGTGTCTCACTTCCTTGGACACCACGTTGTCTCCTTCCACCTCTATCTCTTTCCCTGACTTTATCATGTCAAGGAGGGGGAGGACGGACGTTACCATCTTGTTACCTTCTTCATCTTGTAATAGCACCACGTGAGTGCCGTTGTCAATTTCAATAGTCGCTTTTATCATTGCCTTGAATATTAAATAGTTAGTAATACTTTTCCTCTTTCCTGCTTATAATATCATCCCCCACCTTAACGTGCGTGATGGAGGGTACTTCCTCGAAATCCTTCCCGTTACCGGAGAACTGTATCCCTTTTGCTTGTATGTTTGCTCTCGTGCAAATATCGTCATACTCGTCAAGATGACTCTTCGGGATGATAACGTAATTATCAATCGTGTGCGCCACGGGTGATTTCATCTCTCGAACACTCTTCTTTATCATCTCGATGTCCTCTCTCGTCTTGTCAACGACCGACCTGTTCCTTAACACGTCAATCGAGATGAACACGACCATAACTAACGTGCAAACCGATATTGATAGCATCAAGTAAATCATATCTCCCCCTCCTTCTCTTTTTTATCGAGTTCGATTTCCGCCTTTAACTTGGCCACGTTATCTATCACCTCCTTGTTAAATCTCTTCACTGCCCCCGCCCAGTTCACGTAAAACCTCATGCCTCTCCTCTCGCTCTTGGGTATCACTTTCATCCAGTCCTCCCCCATGTCCCCTGAATACGTGGGCATCTTCTCTAGCAACATGCAGTATCTCAGGTACCTGCTGTATATTCCCCTGCACTTCACCGTTAGCTCGTACGTCTTCTTCTTGTGCTTCGTGCCACCCCCGCCGTCGAAATCGGTCATCAACCCTTCCTCCTTGAACTTTTTCACCATCTTTTTTGACCCGTCCCTGCCGTACATGAACGGTATTTCCCTGAAGTCGTCTATCGACACCACCCTGTCAAGGCTGGATAGGTAATACACGATGGCAAGCTTCTTGTCATCCATCTTGTACTGTCTTCTCATGCACTCGTCTATCAAGTACTTGTGCTTTCCGAACGTGCATCCTATCATCGTTCCTTGCAACACCGGACCCAGCTTTCTCTTCCACACGTACTTGTACATCTTGCCGTTATCCTGCATCCTGTAATGGTGGCGGGGGGCCATCCAGTCAAATTCACTGTAATGTTGCCACACGGTCGGTCTTCCTAGTCTTTTCACCATATGATTCTATTTTAAATAGTTAAGTAATTGACTATCGGTTTTAGATTCCACTAGATCGTGATACCTCTTGAATATGGCGTCAAGGTTCCAGTCATCGTACTTTGACAGTATCTGCCTGAGGTACAAGTGAGCTAGGGGGAGGGTGTTTCTGGACGCTAGGTTCCTTAGAACTAGCCTCAGCCGGTGACCGTCCGTGAACTGTCTGGCGAAATATTGCTTCGCTTCATCGTCACCCTTCATCTCCACGTTGTTGTCTATCATGTATTCCTCTATCTCCTTCTTCACCACCCACAACACTAGGACGACGCTACCGCTCACCTTCTCGTCCTTCAGCATGCCACCGAGGAACACGTCATCACTCTTTTTCATCAAGCTCGACAACTTCCTTATGTTGATGTCGTCGATTCTCTCCGCGTCAGTTGCCTCCCTTACATCCTGCATGGACATCAGGAGCGCCATTTCTTCTATTTCAATTCCCATGTCGATAAAATTTAATATTTAACGGAACAAATATATATAAAATACTTGTAAACGTCAAAGTTTTTCCCTATTTTTGTCGAAACAAAAAATCTATTAGATATGAATAAAGAATTTAAAGTTAAAGACATCTTCCAGCCACAACAAGTGAGCGAGAAATTGAGAAAGCAAGAGGTATTATTCACGTGGAACGACGGGCGTTGGGATCATGACGTCGTGATCCAGTTCCTGAACGACCGTATCGACTCCCTCGTGCAATTAAATATAGGTGACACCGTGGAGGTGGGATTCGACGTTGAATCGAGACGGTGGGAGAAGGACGGTGTCGTTCGTTACTTCACGTCATGCACCGGTTGGAACGTGAAGATCGTTGGAAAGAACCCCGCCTTCCTTCAAGATCAAGGGCAGTTCTCACAAGCTAGACAGGAGTTCAGCCAGCAACCGTCAACCCCCCAACCCCAACCACAGCCGGTTCAACAGCAGCAGGGTGGGATAAATAACTTCCCTGACCCTGATGATAATTTGCCATTTTAGCAAATAATTTTTCCGTTTTAGCAAATTATTTATATCTTTGTGGTATAATTTAATTTGCTAAACATGGAAATAACTAAAATTTGTTTTAAATGTGGTTTGGAAAAGCCAATTTCAGAGTTCTACAAGCATCCTGCGATGGCGGATGGACACCTGAACAAGTGCAAGGATTGTACCAAGAAAGATGTTCATGAAAAGTACGAGGAGAACATCAAGAATCCTGACTATGTTGAAAAGGAAAGAGCGAGAGGAAGAGAGAAGTACAAGAGGTTAGGATACTACGATTCGTACATGAAGCAAAAGTCTGCCAACATGAAACATTTACAAAAGGATATGAGTAAGATGCTTAGATCAAGAGGGTACAATACTAAAATGAAAGAAGCGCATCATTGGAGCTATAATCATTTAAAATCTGTATTCTTGATAGGAAGAAGAGAACATAAGTTGATACACAAGTATCTAGTTAAAGATGAAAACACTAGCATGTTTTACTATAATGGAGAATTGCTTGACACGAAAGAAAAGCACAGGAAAGTGATGGAGATGATATTTGAAAAACATGATATAAACAAGGATATAGTAGATATAGAGTTATAATAATCAATAACTTCATTGATCATTTCGTACTTTTTGATTTATTTCTTTTTAGACATGTAGATTTCCCCTCCCGCTTGAACGGGTGGGGTTTTCTATTGTCATTATAATTTCATATATTTGATGTACAATTAAATACATGTATTATGGCATTAAAAACTTAGAATTCAACGAGACCGGGGACAAGAAGTTCAAGGTTTCATTTTCAACTAGCGGGAAGATTAACGTTTTCCTTGACAGGGTGGATAACTCTGACGTGATGATCTACTTGTACCCGAAGGGATTTGACCCAGTTCTTTACAAGGTGATCAAGCCGGAGAAAACTGACGTGTTAATAGACATGGAAATACCGGGGGATGGCGAGATTACAGTGGACATCGTTTCTAACAGCGAGGTGATCAACGCTTGTTACGTGACGAGCGCCGAGACGTTCGTTTACTCCGTCCCCGCCTCCTCCGTTATTTTCGATGACGGTAAAAGTTTCCAGCAAAAATTGGAGTCTGGAGAGTTGAAGGGGCAGAAGGGTGACAAGGGAGCCACTGGAGCCACCGGGGCGAAGGGGGAGAAGGGGGACACGGGTCCTGCCGGTCCTCAAGGTCCAGCCGGTGCGAAAGGTGCTACTGGCGCTGCCGGGGCGAAAGGAGCTGACGGTAAATCCGTTAAGGCAATCAGCCTCACCGCCGATTCTTCCGGCAAGATCACCGGTGGGAAATGCACGTCGTCTGATAACTCAACGCTTACCATCACCGTTACCACGGCTACCGTTTGATGATTTTTCCCGTTTAAGCCGTTTCTTTACATACTGGAGCCGTGGGGATACCCTCACGGTTTCTATTTCCTCGAAAGTGTCGTAATACATCTTCATGGCTTTCTCGGCCTGTTCCTTGTATTCCCTGTTGGTGGTGCTGGTGTAGATGTCGTAATTTTCCATAAGCGTAAAAAAAAGAGGGTGTGGTGTCCTGTGTTTTCCCCACCCTCGAACAGCTATTGTTAACAATGAAACCCTTGAAATTTCCCCCTCCAACACCGGTGGCGCGAGGGGGACAATTCACTTACTATAATTCAAAGCAAAGACATGCAAATATATCATTTTATCTTCAATTCTTCTATCTTCTCGACTATTTTCCTGTATATAAATTCCAACAGGTAAGCATAAGCCTCCTCCGATTCCTTGACGAGTGACATTCCCCTGCTCCTGAGTAGAATGCTAGTAGCGTGGAATACCTCGTGAGCCAGTATTCCTTTATATTCAGGAGTGGTGGGGGAGTGAAGTAATCTAATGAACAAGGCGTTGTTACTTAACAAACCGGTAGTACCTTGCGATCCAGTCTCGCAAGAAGACTTGACAAACTCGATGTCATCCTCGCTCACGTTCTTGTTCTCTAGCCATTTTATCGCCCCGTCAATATCTCCCACCACCACGAGCAAATCAGTAGAGTACAGTTCTATCTCGACGATGAAGTAATTGATCTTTTCTTTTTTCATGCTAGTCATCCACGTCTAGTTCTTCCCGATCCATGCCCGGGTGTCGTTTACAACTGTAAAATCTATCCCTGTCCTCGAAGAAAGCCTCGATCGGGTCGGAGGGGCGGGGACAGCAAGTGATCATGTTGCACAACCTCTCGTTATCCCTCTGGATTTTAGTTTTCAGTCTCTCCCTCTCAAGGTGCCTGATGTAAGCACCGTACAGGTAATTTATCACTTCTTCTCCTGTTGCCATGATTTTATTCTAAAAATATATTTTTAATTATCCATTTCCTAGCCCCCCTCACCCACTCGTGGTCCTCTATAACGAGTAGCTTGTCCGCCATCGGGTAAACGTCTATCTCCCCCCACCTCTCGTCAAAGAACTTGAACATGGTGGAACGATTGAAGGCTCTCACGTCGTAAGCGTCGAGGGAGGGGAGTATCTCTCTTTTGAACCTCACCATCCTTTTCAGCCTTTCAGCCTTGCTATCTTGCTTGACCTTCTCCATCTTGAACACCGTTTCTATTCTTTGTCTATCCATTTCGTGTAAGGACATACCTCCGACTTTTTCTTCCCCATGCTAGCTAACACTCACCGCTTTCTTGATAGGGCATCACCTTTAATATATTTACTATATATTAGTAGGTTATTAGTAATATATATGTTACTAATATACTACAATTAGATGAACTTTACAAGTGATATACATGAAGCATCTAGTGTAGTAGATGGGAGGAGACCTCCGCCGTGAGCATTAAATAACAAGAAGAATACTTAAGGGTGGGCAGGAACGTTATCGTTCGAGTGACTCCCACTCCCTCTCCATGAAAGCTTCCTATCTCCCCTCTATAACCTATGTTATAGATTCTTTGTTAGGAGCGATTCGGCTCGTTGGTGGTCCATGACCTCCACCTTGTACCTTTCGGCATGGGTTACTCGTCGTCAAGTCGTACAGACGTAGCGAGATTTCTTTGAACCTTATTCATGAACAGTTTATATTCCAGACACTCTAGTCTTGGTGAGCGTTTTCGGGTGTCAACCGGGGCGACAGGTCGCTCTGTCTTCAACTGCCGCTATATACCTCTTGTCGTGGGAATCTCTATAAAAAGAGAAATCCTTGACCGGACTAGTGTTGATGGGAGATCGGAAGTCAAGGATAAGCTCTCAAGTATCTATAAAAGGCACTTACATTTTCATGTAGGCACTTACGTACAATATTACACTTGTACGTATTGACGCTTCACTGGAACGCTACTTTTTAGGTCAATCTCTTGACGGTCATCCATAGTTGGAACCTCCACGTCCGAACCCCCGTGTGCCACAGGTTAATTTTTTTATCTAATAAATTCGTAGAACGCAAAAATTTAATGTTGCTTGTCATAGTTTCCGATCGCCCAATCAGTCCACTACTACATAGCAATGCAAATATACGGTGAAGTTTCGAGAAAACAAAGCGTGAAGGCAAAAAAAAATCACGTGGACGGGGAATTTAGTAGAAGTATATGTTTGTAGTGCGGATTAGAACGGATGTTCTTGGTGTTAAATATCTGTTCTTGGAGATCGTCCACGTGATGATACAAAGGTGAGTATTTTATTCTTAGAATCAAAATATTTTTTATATATTTGCCTAAGTATTAAAGATAATCACCATGAAAAGCAAAAAACGCAAAGGATGTGGCGGCAAGCCTAAAAAGTAGTTTGACATGAGCGACGAGAAGAAAGAGATACTGTTGGGAGCCAGCTCAAGGGCGCTTCCCAACTCCATAAAGTTCCCCACGGGGATGAAAGAGAACCCCTCCCCGTCACTGGCTGATTTCTTGATGACGCAGAGGGCCGATAACCTAGGTGGTGACCCGGAAACGATAACCCTTGAGGCTCTAGGTAAATTGCTTGGAGTGGGGGAGGGGAGCGGGAACCCGTCCACCGATCCTATCTTCAACACCGTCACGATTTCAAAGTGGTTGAAGGTTGGTGAATCAATCACCATTAACGACCTTATATTCAGAATTTTCAGGGACGGTTTAAAGACTTACATACGTGCCGAGGACCTCAAGAACCCGGAGGCGGAGATATGGATTGACCTGTTCGCCGGGGCGTTCACTAGGCTTATCGCCACGCATTACGACACCCCCGGGTGGCAACAGGGTATCGCCGGCGGCTCGTTATGGAACGACGAGACCGGTAACTCTCACCTAGAGGTGGATTACGCTTACATTCGCAAGAAGGCCACGTTCGTTAACCTAGTTATACAACAGTTAACGGCGCAGGCCGGTCAGGTGATCATCACCCCCACCAACATGAAGATAGGCAAGGTAGAGGAGCTTGATCAAGGTTACAAGTGTTACGCCGAGGACGGTGACTTGAATAATTTCATCGTTTACGACCAAGCTAGATGCCAGAAGTTCACGCTAGAACACCAGAAGTACTACTGGCGTCTCGTCATAGCCGTGGGGGCGGATTACTGTATCCTGTCCAAGACCGATCAAGACGGTAACGGTGACGTCCCGGAGGCGGGAGACGAGATCGTGTTGTTCGGGCATAGGGACGACAAGAACAAGCCTAGACAATCCGCCATCATGCTTGACGCCGCTTCCGATCAGGCTCCCGCCATATCCATATACATGGGTATCAACTCTTACGACCTCACGGGTAAACGGGTGGGGGTGTTCGGGAGAGACCCGCTAGACGCCGCCGCCGCCGGTATATTCGTGCAGAACGGTCGTTTCGAGAACATCATGATAGGCCCGGGATGTACCGGTCTTGACAACTTCGCCGAGTATGACAAGTTGATTAACGATATAAACAAGGCGGTGTCCAAGAGCGTTGACATCATGCCTGACCCATCCCCCGCCTTCATGACCGACAAGGACGGTAACACCACCCCTGACGAGATCACTATACGGGTGTCGGAAAACAACTTCAACTCCGACCTAGGTGGTTACAGGAGATGGTATTACCTTTCAGGTGACGGTTTCAAGGAGATAGAGGGAGAGAGCCAGAAGACGCTGGTCATCACGCCTGCCAGCGAGTGGTGGGCTGGCAAGAACACGTTATCCGTCATGTACGAGGTGGAACTGGACGGGGAGAGGTACTCGGACGTGTCCTCTCTCATCAAGGTTTCCGACGGTATCAACGGTGCCGGCGGATACATAGCCGTTCTGGACAACCCTTACGTGGGCATAGCTTCAGATTACAACGGCAAGATCAAGGACGGTCAGCTCGGCGAGAACGGGAGGGCGAAAACGGGCGTGGTCGCTTACGCCGGTACCACGTTGCTATCCCCCAACCCTAACCCGGGGAAGGGGCAGTACAAGCTATCCATAAAGAAGGTATCCGGTTGTACCGCCGCCATCACCCAAGCGGGAGGGGAGATGTACTTGCTTGACATGTTCCAAGACATGGCATCCGTCACCCTCACCGTTAACTTCGAGGGGTCGAGTATCACGATGGACCTAACGTTCAATTGTAGCAAGACTTTCGACGGTGCTTTAAGCTCCGAGGAGATAAAAGGTGAACCGGGGGAGGCCGCTTACTCTCTGGACCTAGATAACGACGTCTGCATAGTTTCCACGCAACCGGACGGTAGCGGTGGTTACTGGGGTGATAACGCCAAGTCCACGGCAATGGTAACGAAGGGGGGAAAGGACATAAGCTCCAAGTACAACTTCGCCACCGAGGCAACCCCCTCCACGATAGATTACCTAGCAACAAACAACGGCAAGACCGTTCAAGTGAAAGGCATGGAAGAGGATGACGGTTTCATCCTGTTCACCTGCATGCCCAAGAACACTATGGACCCGGAAACTATAAACGCCCCCACCTTGCAAAAGAGGTTTAACATCTCGAAGAACAAGCAGGGAGAGCAGGGACAGCGTGGCCCCGGTGGTTACGTGTGGATCGTTTACGCCGATGACGAGGCGGGGACGGGAATATCGCTCACCCCGGAAGGCAAGAAATACATAGGGCTGGCGCACGACAAGGAGACGCCGAACCCGCCGTTACCGCTTAACCCGGCCGATTACAAGTTCTCCCTGTTGACCGGGGAGGGAGTGCCGGGACCCCCGGGAAGTGACCGTTTCATATGGATCAAGTTCTCCACCACCCACCCGATCACTGACCTTTCACAAGTCACGAACGACGGGTCGGCTGAAGGGCTTAGGTACATAGGATTCTCTTACAATCAGGTTAACCAGCAAGAAGACACGTTCCCGCCGGGGGAGGAGCAAACGATTGACGTGGCTTACTACAACCGCGAGTACGAGTGGTCGGAGTACAAGGGGAAAGACGGCGTTGGATTGCAGGTGCAATACTCGAAGGACGGGAAATCCAACTGGCACTACCCGTTCCGGGTGGATGACGTGTTCATGAGACAGAAGATGGATGACGGCGTTACTTGGTCAGACCCCATGAGAATCGTGGGGGAGGCCGGTCAGGACGGTACTTACGTTGAATACCAGTTCGCCAAGAACACGTCGATCGAGACCCCTCCCACTACCGGCTGGCAGGACGGGCCACCAACCACTAGCGGGAACGAGTTCCTGTGGATGAGAAAGGGTACTGTTGAGCCTCCAGCCACCGAGGTACCTGAAGACGGGTGGAGTACCCCGGTAGTGATCACCGGGCCATCTGGAGCCTCTTACTGGATCGTTCCGGACACTAGGTTCATCAACATGCTGAACGGGTCTCCTAACCCCCCTAGAGTGCGTTTCACGGCCAAACGTGGATCGGTTGCCGACGGTGTTACCGGGTGGTCTCTTGGGTACTGGAGAACCGCTTATTCTAAAGATAATCAAAAGACTTGGACCACGATAAAGTCGTGGACTTCACAAGTTCCTTACATAGACGTTGACATCGACCCGTCTTGGACGAATCTTAGAGCGGAGCTTTACTTCGATCAAGGTTTCGTTAATATATGCGACAGCGAGGTCGTGTTAATACAGGACGTTTCCGGTATCCCGGGAGAGTCCAACTACGTCATAGACCTTGATAACGAGGTCGGTTCAACTAACACCAAGGCTGACGGTAGCGGTGGTTACTACGGTAACAACATGCTAACGAGGTTGCGGGTGTTCTACGGTACCGAGAACGTCACGAATCAGGCCACCGTCACGGTGTCGGCAGATTCAGGTATAAAATACACCAGAACGAATAACGCCGAGTACGTTCAAGTTCAAGTGACCGATTTTACCGGTTCTAACATGACCGGTTCAGTCATATTCAACGTGTCAAGTCAAGGTGGAGCTTTTCCCCCGATCCAGAAGATATTCAAGGTCAACAGGATTCCTCAAGGTGAACGTGGGCCGGAGGGTGATTCAATATCGGTTCAATTCTCCGTTAACGGGACGTCCGGGTGGCATTACCCGTTCGTGGAGGGTGACATCTACATGAGACAACGTGTCGGGAGCGGGGCATGGTCAGACGCCATACGAGTGGTGGGCGAACAGGGAGAACCGGGGGCGGACGGTGAATCCGGTGGTTACACCGAGTTCCAGTTCTCCATAGGTGCTTCAAGAACTTCTCACTCTGATATAGCTGAAAGCTCGTGGACAGACGGTCCTCAAAGCACGACTGTTGCGAAACCTTACGCATGGATGCGTAGTAGAACCGTTGACAAGTTCGGCTCCGTTTCAGGATGGACGTACGGGTCTTACGGCGCCCCCGGTAACGACGGTGCTGACGGTTTACCCGGCACGGCTTACTGGCTATCCACCGATTGTTCTAGCGCTTCGATTCGTGATGATAGCGCCAATCCTGCCACCGTGACCGCTACCGCCCACAAGGGTGAGGGAGGGGTAGGTGTTACCGATTACTCTTGTTACTGGTACGTGGCCGTGTCTTACGACTACATGAAGAACTGGACGGTTATAAAATCTGCCGGTGGTTCTGCAACCACGAAGTACACGTACACGCTGGCGAAAAGTTCAACGAAAGGTTGGCCTACCAACATTCGTTTCTCCGCCTTTTTCGATCCCGACGGTACCAAGATGATAGACACGGAGGACGTTCCAGTTATCAACAACGACCTTAACGACGTGACGACCCTCGACTACCTCAAGCACGCCTTGCAACAGAAGACGGGAATAGATGGAGGTTTAATATCAACCACGTACATCAAGGTTGGTTATTCCCCCTCCCTCCGTGACGGTAGTTCCGTTCCTGACGAGATACCCAGTGACTGGGTAGAAACCGGTGGGATGTACGGTGGATCAACGCTAGCTCCCGGTCAAGGTGACGTGTGGACGATAAGACAGTTCAGGAACCGTGTACCTAGATTTTATAGCGGGGGAGATTTTGAAAAGGCAAAAGAAGCGTTGAAATACGCCACCACCCAGCTCGGGGCTGACAACTACGATCCCCCCGCCGACAAGGTAACGTTCGCCGTGAGTGACTCGGGTATATTGTACGCCCAGAACGCCTTCATCGAGGGTACGGTTATGGCTAGTGGGGGGAAGATAGGCAACCTTACCATAGATTCTGACGGTTTGGCTTACAATCAAGTTACAGAGAACGGGAAAACGTATTACAAGTCAAAATTGTACAATGGAGGTCTTGTATATCGTGAAAATTGGAACGCAACGGATAGCGACTGGGATAGACAAATAGCTATCGGAACATCAGTTATCCCATCTTCTGCCGGAATTAGACCAATGTTGTACGGTAAAGTTAAACAGAGGGGTAGTTATGATACCACCACTTTCATGTACTTGTCTATCACGGGTGGAACTAGGAATTTTTCCGTTAATTCAGGTCCTCAAGCTATTAGAATCCAAGAAGGAGATATTCATATTAATAAAGGGTATGTAACTTACAGTGGTAATTCCTATTCTTATTATTCTGGTATAAACGGTTATGGTGATGTCAGGATAGGTAACGGATGGGTTGATATAGGTCCTGATCCTAATTTTAGTGGCGCTACAAGAACGGAGCCGGGAGGTATTAACTTGGCGTCGCAAAGAGCAGCGTTAATTTTTAACGGTTTACGAAGACATTCCTTTAGTTCAGATAGACAACAAATAAGTATTGGAACTGATAACAACATGGTTGTCTTGTATGGTGGTGGATCTAACAAGATTGTTAATATAGAATCTAGGTTAGCGATAGGATCATGGTTTTTTATCATGTCATGGGCGGACGAGAAATTCTGGATATACGCCCCGTGGTCTTCAGGAGAGTATTTCATAATTGATGACTTGTATTATAAAGGAGTTTCTTCTGCCGGTCATGATATAGTATTTGTTATAAAAGTTGATTCGAATAAATGGATAGCGTCTCAAATGCCTAAAAACTGGCTTTCTTTTGAAGAAAGAGTTTAGTTATTATTAATATATTAAATTTACATTGAAATGAAAATTAAATTGACTATTTTAGACCGCATGATGTTGTTATCAAACGTCATTGAATCTTTTAATTCACAGAACGGAACGAAAAAAGAAATCGTGATGTGTCAATCCGCCTCCCTCGCCCTAGGGTTGTCGCCAAAGGATTACGAGGAGTTCGAGATCACTTCTGACGAGAAGAAGGGAACCGTGTCATGGAACAAGAAGGGTCAAGAACCTAGAGATTACGAGTTACATCACATGGTGGTAAGTTTCATCTGTGACGAGATCGTGAAGAAAATGCAAGGTAACAGCCTTAACGGTCCTGTAATGTCATTGTTCGATCGTTTCATGACCATGATCGTCGAGAACCCGGAGAAAGGATTGCTTGACCCGGAGACCTTGAAGAAAGTGGAAAAGGAACACGAGGAACTGGAAGACTTGTATAAAACGTTTAACCCGGCCCCCGTCGAGGAAGAATCCAAGGAAGAATCTAAACCGAAAGGGCGGCCAAGAAAGAACTAGAAAAAATGTCAAAGAAGATTACCCTAGAGAACGTGGATTCATCGGAGTTACCGGAGGTCCCGGTGATCGGGGAAGTCAAGCAGATAAGGTTCACGCAAGACATGGAGTTGGTCAGCACGCTGGCTGACTCCGACTTGTTTATGATACAAGCGGGTGCCGACCTTGAAGCTAGACCGAACACGATCACGTTTGATTTAATAATAAAGAATTTATCCGGTCCCATCGAGGAGGGAAGTAAAAAGTTCGTTACCGGTGACATGATGTTCAAGGTTATCGGGGACATGAATCTTCTTGACACGTGGGACAATACCAACTTGGTTAGTTCCCTGAACGCCACGTACGTTAACGTGAGAAGGATAGAGGAAGAGTTACGTCGTGAGATCAACCGTTCCACGGGGAAGGACGAGCAACATGACGAGCAGATAGCTAACCTCCGTCAAGACCTCACCTCCACCAACGAGATGTTGAATCAAGAGATCAACAGGTCGGTGGCTAAAGATAACGAGCATGACGAGTTACTGGAAGGGTTGCGTGATGACGTGGATTCCACTAGCTCCAAGCTAGACGCGGAGATCGACAGGTCAACGACCAAGGACGCCGAGCATGACACCTTGCTCAAGGGGTTACGAGTGGACGTTAACGCTAACAAGAGCGCCATAGACTCGGAGGTTGCCAGATCGACAGCCCGTGACGAGGCTCATGACGCCGCCATATCAAAGAACGCTAGCGACATCACCACCGAATCCAGCAGGGCGAAAGCGGAAGAGGCGAAGATACGGCAGGAGATGCAAGCCGCCGACACTAACCTTCAAAACGCCATAACCGCCGAGACCGAGCGAGCCACGGGCGTCGAGGAAGACCTGCAACGACAGATAACGGACCTTTCAGGATCAACGGACGACAGGCTCGAAGCGCTAGAGGCGTTGTCCCACGAGCAAAACACGGACACGGGTACCACGAGCAAGACGTTCGTTATAGACTCCGGTAACACGGGAGCCATGTTGAAAGCGGAAGGTGGGGGATTGTCTACCCGCACCAAGGGAGACGCCGGTTACGCTAACTTCACCGTGCAGAACCTCGTTATAAAAGGTGACGTCACTCAAGAGGGAGACACTTTCATAACTCAAGCGGAGAGGGTTGAAGTGCGTGATAACATGATCCTGATTAACGAGGGAGAGACCGGTGCTGGCGTGACTGCCGGTTTCGCCGGTATAGAGGTGGATCGTGGAACGGAACAGAACTTCATGTTCGGCTTCAACGAGTCGGACGGGATGTTCAAGATCGGGAAAGAGGGGAACATGTTCGACGTGGCACTTAGACAGCCGGTGGGGGACATGATTGACGGGATGTTCGCCTCGTGGGACGCCGCCACCAAGACGTTCAAGACCACTAACGTGATACCGTATAACAAATCGTTAGATTTCAAATTTGATCCGGAAATCGTTGACGCTACCCTCAAAATGAAGTTTATGGAAGCCGGATTAGGATTATCCATGAGTGGCGATGATTCCATCTTGGCGTTATTACCGGGTATGCTACAGGATGAAGTCAAGTATTCCTTAATTTCAACTAACACGAATGGTATAATACTTGGAGATTCTAGTGGTTCTAATGACAAGTTTATTCTTGATATAAAAAAACCTTCATTCATTAGTCCCGTCCTTGATAAAAATGTTATCATAGGGGGTAAGAATGCTTATTTCTCGTATTATAGTCACAGTGTGGGGAGTTCAAACACTATAATCGCTTCTTGTGGAGTTAAAGCACCTTCTTTTTATCGTGCATCAGACAATGCCGAGGTGTTGTACTCTCTTGATCAAGCGAGACTAACCGATGGAATGTTCCTCTCGTGGGACAAGACTAACAAAAATGTAGTAACCACGAACCTAATCCCCCCCACCCAACAGTTGTACCTTGGAACAAGTGATGTAGGTATAAGTTATAACGAGGCTGATGGCGGTAGTATAAGATTAAGAACTAGCGAGCAATCATTAAATATATTCACGAGAAGTGGTTATACTAATTTCAAGTCAACGTTAAACAAGTTCCAGTTTACCGGTGATGTCAGCATTTCCACTGGTAAATTGAATACTGTCGCCGCCACTTTTAATATTAGCGTGGCGGGTGGTAATAGCATGGTGATAGGCGGTACAGGCTCAACTTTAAGCACCCCCCTCACCTCTACCACGTACTACCGTTCTTCTGACAACTCTGAGGTACTGTATCAAGCTGACCTCAAGAGCGTGTTAACAGGGAAAGAAACGAACTACGCCCCCACCGTCAAGGCCGTGTCAGACGCCATAGACGCCGTTAATACTGGAACCACCGAATCACTAAAAGAATACTTGAAGTTGAGTGGTGGAACCATGACAGGTCCTATAGTTATGAATAATAGTATAGTACTTAAATCTAAAGATGTTAATGGTGTTGAAAGAAGATTGATTGGTAAATCTAGAGAAGGAACAACACATATTGGAGATATTGACGGGAAGGCTCAAATATACACATCAGATACTGATGTGATTCATTTCAGATCAACAGGTGCATATACAATACTAGATTCATACAACCTCCCCGACCCCGCCACCAAGTCAGGGAATAATGCTTTCACTGGAACGAATTCGTTTGTCGCCAACAAGTTCTCTGTTGGTAATTTTAAAGTAAATACAAATAGTAACCTTGAAGTAAATATTCCATATAAAGAAGATGTGACGAAATTGTGGAGGTCATTGTATTTCATGTACAATAGTCTTGAAGATACGAAAGTGACTTTTGGTTCGATGATTTCAGCTACTGCTGCTGATTACGCATATATTGGAATTGGAAGTGTTAGTTATAATAATGCACAATACAAGTTTCGTACAGAATCCCTAGATTTAAATACAATATTTAGAATTGATTTTGGTGACGCATCAGCTATTTCAGCTAATGAATCAACTATTATTTTTGGTAGTAATAAACGTGGCTGTTATGTTAGATCAAATGATACTGATTTAGTACATATCAAGAAGAATAATAATTACAAGATATGGGACGCTAGCAACCTCCCCGACCCCGCCTCCACCTCTGACATACCAGACGTGTCTGACATGGCCAAAAAGAGCGAGGCTAACACCTTCACCGCTCAAAACACTTTCGTGGCTGGACGGTTTAACGTGGGTCCATTTAGCGTGACATCAACTGGATCACTGTTAATCGATATTGCTAATACTGGGAGTTGGGTAAGAAGTATCGTATGGTCAAATAATAACAAATCAGAATCTGCAATTAGATTTGGTGCGCGTGGTATGGGTGATGTACCTAATTGCGCGTGGATTGGAATTGGAGATGTAAGTTATGATAATGCCCAATACATATTATCGCCAACAAAAATGACAGTACCAACGGCTTGGTCATTAAATGACAAAAGTGGAAACGCGTTTGTTTGGACTCAATCTTGGGATTTGGTTAATTTTGGACGTTCAGTAGGAACCACCAAGATACGTAGCGGGGCAGTAGACCTTATTCACACTAAAGGATCAACTGATTACAAGATACTTGACGAGTCAAATTACTCTCAATACTTGCCTACTACATCCAAGTGGACTTACGGATTCGTTCATGAACCCAAAGAAGTCTATGATTTAAACACGGATTTGGTAGGTCCGGATAAGGGTAAACTTGCGTACAATTACACAGGGCCTTCTTATTGGACAAACGGACCCACTGGTATGGATTATGGGACGGTTATCCAAATATGGGGCAGTGGAAGTCCAGCAAGTACACCCAGCTTGATGCCTCAATTGGCATTTGATGTTAACCATAATGCCGCTAACAGTACTCGTTACATGTACTTTAGAACCGCCAACAATCTAGGGTATGGTGATTCATCCAACTGGAAGAGAGTAGTGACTGCTGATGAGGGCGTGGCTGTGCTGGTGATGGATGCGAACACGTATCCATCTATCGCCAGAATAGATGGGGCTACCTACAATTGGCTTAGGACGCCAGCCCAAGGACTATTGCCTAACACTCAAGTAACTCTTGATTCGGGTGGCACCTCATACCTTGGTACCAAGGACTGGGCATTTGGTTACGCAACAATACACACCATATGCTCTAAAAGGTATATGTTCGGTGATACGGGTGTTGATTTCAGACTGGACACGAATAACAAGATAGCAGCCACCATTTCAGGATCAGCACGAGGGATAGAGATAGGTGATTTGCTTGTTTCCAGTAATTACGGTGCTGATGCGGCAAAGGTACCTACTAACGGTATATTCGCATCAGGAAGAATCCAATCGAATGATAGTATGCTAGTTGGATATTCAGGAAATGTCACTGGAGGGATGCTAGGGTACGGGTTGTATTATGATGGAACTTTCGCACAAGGGCTAGGATCTGAATATTCTTCTGGGGCATTAGTCTTGTACAAGATGTTAAACCCCAATAAGGGTAAGGCAGGATATAACGTTCCTAGAGCGGTAACAGGAACTCCTACTTATTTGAAAATTTCAGATGGTGTGTTGAAATTAGGGGTTGGGGTTAATAAAGCGTACACGGCAGGAGAAGAAGTCACAGTGACTGAACATATCGTTCTACATCAAGGCAACGGGTTTTATTTAGAAGTACCTACAACTTATGTGCCTGTACGGATGTCCGCAGATAAAGCGGCACTTGCAACGGGTAGTGGGTACCTTGAATGGTGGAACTCAGGAGCGGGATGGGTGAACCACAGGGCAGGGAAATACATCGTCAACGGTGGTTCATCGTCACAATTCTTGAAAGGAGACGGGTCCTTGGACAGTACCGCCTATTTGCCGTTGAGTGGGGGAACCATATCAGCAGCAAACCCCGTGCCTCTAATTATTAATAATTCAGTCTCAGGTGGAACTGACTGTTTCGTGAGATTCAATTTAAATGGAACTGCTAGTGGTGCAGTTGGATTCTTGAAAAATAAGGGTACTTATCTATATAATTATACTGGCAGTAAATATTTGTTTTTGAGGGGTGATGGGGCATATTTTGGAACAAATCTAGGTGCTGGATCAAAACTCCTTACTACAGATGATAATGTTATAACTGCAGTTGGAGAAGAAAATTATGTAAATGTAAGTTTATCTAAAGCTGCACAAGCTTCAGCAGGAGCTGCTAAATACTTGGAATGGTGGGATAGTACCACAGGATGGTATAATTTTATAACTGGGTATATCATAGCAAATGGATTTATTAGGGCAACCACATCACTCCAGTGTGATGGGCAAGCCATATTACAATATTCCCACAATGGGTCATATCATAATGCCATTAATGTAAATAAGTCAGATGGTGCTGGTTATGTAATGATAGGTAATTATACTAGTAAGATGAGAACTTTCCTTTTATCTAATGCTTCTGATATATTACACTATAGAAGCACGGATAAGGTTAATGGAACTCCTTATAGGATGTGGGACGAGTATAATCTTCCCTCTCCTGTGAAATCAACTTCAACGAAGAAAGTGACTGATATTCAAGTTGTCGATGCTTTACCGGCAACACAAGAAAGTGGGGTTTTATATTTGGTAGTAAAATAAGGATATGGGAATAACGTTAGGAACATTAGGCGATTTGGCGGCTGGCGCTTTTGAAGGCGGGAGTTTACAAGAGGCTTGGTATGAGGGGGTGAAAGTATGGCCAGTGGCAGGTATAAGCACTATTCTAAAATTGAAACCCACGGTATACCTCCCGTTAGGTGGAGACATTGATGATTACTCCGGGAACGGTAATAACCCGGTTGATCACGCGGGGAATATATCTTATTACATGATCGGGTTTAACGGTTCCCCCTGCTTGGACTTGTCTGGTGGGGGGGTAGCCCTTCGTTTACCGGACGTGGTAAAGGGAACGCGATCATTCACCATATCCGTGTGCGCGTATAGTCGCGCGGAAGCTAACACGACTTATGATGGGATCATGGGTGGTGTTATAGATGGTAATGGAACGATGGGTCTTGGATACGCTATGGGTCTTGATTCCCCGGGAACCCCCATGGATAAAGTGATGAGGTTCCAAGTGTACAATGGAGCGTCAAATCAAGTATGTAAAGCCACGGTTACAAACTGGATAGTAGACGGTTGGAATCATTTGATAGTCGTGTTCGACTGGCCTTCAAAAACTTTTGACTTTTATTTAAACGGTAAAAAATACGGCTTAATATCCCCTTCTGACCATCCCATTAATGGACCTGTCGATTACGGTAGTACTGGCGTGATGGGGTGGGATGGGAACATATGGCTTGGTAGGGCTTTCCACAACACGACAGAACCCCTTGACTGGTGGGACGGTTGCTTGCAAGAGTACTCGTATTTTAACAGGGCGCTTGCCGGGATGGAGCTTCAATTATTGCACAGGGCGTACAAGGGGAATATGATCGTAAGCTCGTCTAAATCGCCATCAATAGATTCGTGGGGTAGTATCAAACCTTACGTGTGTACCGGTGGTACTGGAACAACGATAAACAAGATAGTTCCTAACATGGTTGAAGCGTCTACAACGAACAAGTTAACAATAAGTAAAGCGAATAGCTCGTGCTTATATTTAAGTAGGTCCATGTCAAAAGACGTGGGTGTTACTGATGATTTGGGGGGGTACGATTTAGTGGCCACGGGAGCCATAAGTGGTACTAATATTCCGATTGCATTGGGTGATTGGCATAAAAATATTGTTAATAATCTTGATGGGAGTGGTTGTTATATTCCACTCAATCTAAATTTAATTCCACCGAATGTTGATGCAACTTTTACCTTTACATTTCAAGGGGTTACTCAAACATTCGGTGCTACGATAAAGGCTTAATTATTTAATTATTATGTACATGACAAAAATTTACTACAACAACTGGTTGGCGAGGTTGATACTTTTCAAGGGGTATTCAACCATAACGCTAGGCCCTTTCATATTAACGAAAATGAAAGAAGGGCAGTTGCCTGATTACGCCATTAACGAGGAACGTATTCACGTTCGTCAATGGAAAGATTGTTTCACGATGGGTATGATAATCGCTTATTTCGCTAGTTTTCTTTTCAGCGCCCCCTACCACTGGTACGCGTTCTTGCCGTTCCTCTTGCCTTTCACGTTGTACTACATCATGTACCTCGTCGAGTGGTTAATATCGTTCATTCACCACGTTATAAAAGACAAGGGGAAAGAGGTTGGAGAATCCAACAGAAAGGCTTACTACGCCTCGTCGATGGAGATGGAGGCTAAAGAGAACCGTGATAACATGGATTACTTGAGAACTAGGCCTTTCGGTGCCTTTTTTAGATACTACGGAAGAATTTAATTCGTATATTTGTGTTATGGAACGAGTAATCAAACATATAAGAAAAGAGTTCTTCGACGATGCCACGGTTGGCAGGATCGAGATTGAAGGCGAGGACTTCTGCTGGGTGCTTGAAGACGCCGTGAGGGAAACCAAGATACCCGGCAAGACGGCCATCCCCGCCCACAAGTACAAGGTTGCCATAACTTACAGCCCGAAGTACGAGAGAGACATGATCTTGTTATACAACACGCCGGGACAAACCGTTGACGTTAACGGGATGAAATTCTCTGGCATAAGGGTTCACGGTGGCAACGACGTGGATGATACCGATGGATGTCCACTTGTCGCTTACAACCGTACCGGGGAGAGAACGATACAAGGTCGTGCCGACAGGGACATACAGGCTCTAGTCGAGAAATTTATCAAGGATGGTGATGAAGTGTTCTGGGAAATTATAGAAGAAAGGAGTTAGTCATGCAAGCTAGCGTCAAGAACTGGAAGAAACCCACCCCACGTAAAATAAAGATGATAGGCGACATGTGCGTCTACACCCTTCCCATGTGGCAGGGGTTGATAACCACATCCCCGTTCTCTGACACTTGGAAAATATGGCTTAACTTCATCATAGGGGCGTTATTAATCATGGCGAAGGCCATAACTAAACTATTTTCTGAAAATGAGCAACTGGATAGACAACGTGACAGGCAACGTTGCCAAGGCGGTGATGGGGGCGGTAGCACTAGTGGTAACGACAGCTATGGCGACTAGTTTCAACAAGCCGACCAAGGAGTACGTGGACTTCAAGGATAACGAGATCAGGAAGGAGTTGTTGAACTTGAGGGAAATCCATAACGCCGAGTTCAAGAGTTTAGAACGCACCATAAAACTGGAGATGGACGCCCTCCGGAAGAATATTGAGGATTGGAGGGAATCGGACAAGTCTAAATACGAGCTTATACTTAAACTAATTGAAAAACAGAATAATAATTAAAATTTAATTGATATGAAAAGAATCAGGCCGATCAACGATTACGTGATCATCAAGAAGACAGAGCAAGAGATGCGAAAGGTGGGGAGTATATTCATCCCGGAGACGAGAAACGAGCTAACACGGAAGAGCGATGTTGTCGCCATGAACGCCGGTAGAAACGACGTGAAGGTGGGAGATACCGTGATTCACCCCTCCCATGCCGGTACACCGTTCTTCCTCGGTGATGACGAGTTCGTCGCCATACATGACAAGGAAATAATCTGCGTGATAGACGAGGTAGATGAAGAGTAACTGGAAGATAGCGATAGCGTGGATAGCCACCGTGCTGGTGGTGTTTATCATCTCGAACTCTATAAGTCGGAACCGAGAGGTGGGGGGAGAGGTGTATAACGCCCGTGCGATGGAGGATACCGTCAGGTTTTACAAGGACAAGTACAACCGGGAGGTGGCGGAGAAGCTATCCATGTTATCGGTTTCCAGCAAGGTGCTAGAAGAGAATGATTCCCTGAAACAGTTGATCAAGGGGATGAAGCCGGAATTCATCGTCAAGGTGAACACCGTGTACAGGGATACCGGGACTATAAAGTTCGATACCGTGTACCGGAACGTTTACATCCCCTTTCACGAGAGGAACAGGTACAGGTACGCCTCCGGCACGGTGATGGAGGATGGCATCCACTTCGACAACTTCGAGGTGTACGCATCCCAGTACCTCGTTTCCGGGAAGAGGAAGAAGTTCATGGGCAGCACGGAATACATCGTGAGGGTGGTTAACGAGAACCCGTACGTTACCACCACCGCCATTCAACCCCTCGTCATCAAGGAGAGGGACAGGTGGTACGAGAAATGGTGGGCGTGGGGATTGGCAGGATTAGCGGGTGGAATATTAATAAGCAAATAATAATTGAGATGGAATTGAGAGAATTTAGCTACATGGATAACGGCAGGAAATTATGTTTCCGGGTGGGACAATCCCTGTCGTTCACGTCACGGGGTGGGGGTTTAACGAGCATGGTCATACACTCGATCAAGAAGGAGCGCCTTAAAAACCGTGACAAGATAACCATACACGTCCGGGAGAAGGACGGCAACGAGGCTGTGGTGTGGAAAGAGATATACCGTCACGATGACGGGAGTTTAACCATTGACGTGAGCGATTATGAAAAGGAACTTGAAAGGGATTAACGGGGTGATCGTTCACGTCCCCGAGACGTACGAGACTACCATAACCGCCCCCGGTGGAACCAAGTTTTACGTGAACAACACGATAGATGACATGACATACGTGGTGAGACACGGGGAGGTGGTCACGTCATCCGATCCTAGAATAAAGGCCGGGGACATCGCTTACTTCCATCACAACATGGTTAAGCGCCGTAGCGTGGAGTACGCGGACGGGAAGGTGGGTAGCAGTAACGAGCTATTCGATGACATGTTCATCATCCCGGTGGAGTTCATATACCTCGTGAAGAGGGGGGAGGATCATCTAGCGATTGACCCGTGGTGCTACGTGTCCCCCGTCCCCAACGACAAGTTCAAGGAGGGTAGCTTCGAGATAGCGAACGCTGACAAGTACAAGAAGCAGCACGGGATCATGGTATACTCTAACGACTCGTTACGAGAACAAGGGGTAAACGATGGTACACCCGTCGTGTTCAACCTTGACTCGGAGTACGAGTTCAAGATAGATGACCGGGTGCTGTACAGGATGAAAACGCCGTGGATAATAGGAGAGCTTGAAGATGAGTGACGACAGATTCATACAATCGTGCAAGATCGCCGTGGGAGAACTGATGAAGGTTATCACGGCGGACATCGACACGGCCGTAATGGAGAAGGAAACCACCGTCAAGAACGCCATTAAATTAAAGAAGAAAGCGATAACTAGCTGCAAGAACATGCTTGGCTCCATCCTCAATCACGACAGGAAACAGGAGAAGTGGGTTCGAGCGACGCTAGACAAGATAGTAGAATCCAGCCAAGGGGTGGTGGAATCCCTATACTCCGGTTTGGAAGATGTCGTGATGAGCAATGACGTTATCGGTAACGATGCCGATAGCATATCCACCATGATAGACACCAAGCTAGTAGCCTTCAACGACGTGATGGAGATAGAGGACATCGTTCATGACGTGAAGAGCAAGCTGGAAGAGGAAGACATCATGCTTGAAGAGAGCGATTACAAGGGAGGGTACGCGGAGAAATACGCTGACAAGTTCGCCAAGATGAAGGACAGGTCAGGGTATCGTGCCGACATTGATGCCGTGGTGATAGACCCGGAAGGCACGGTGGGGGAGATCATCGAGATAAACGATATAAGGATAGCCCTCCCCAAGAAACCTCTCAAGGCGGATATTGACTGGGGGAAGAGGTTCAGGCAAGACCAGTTCTGGCGCAGGCAAGCACCTCCAAGAGAACTGACTTCCCGGACTGCCAAGAAACACGAGGATTACATAGATTCCGAGTACATGAAGAAACGGAACGGGTACTGGTTCATGAACAACGGGGTGGCAACGTACATAACCGGCGCGCACTGGTTCATGATGACCCATTGCTACACGGGAGCGGACGGGGGGTATTACTACTACTCCGCCGCCCAGAGGAAGTTGTTCCTGTTTCTTGAAGCGATGTACAGGGATAACCGGTGCCTCGGTATTATCCTTGAAAAGATTCGTCGTTTCGGGGCAACGGACTGTATCATGGCGTTCATACTTTGCAAGACGATAGAGCAAAGAAACAAGCTGACCGGGATGACTTCCAAGACGGATACCGATGCCAAGTCCAACTTCGTGAGGTTAACCACCATGTTCTCCCACCTCCCGTTCTACTTCAAGCCGATGTGCATGGACGAGAAATCCAAGTCTGAACTTGAATTCGCCCAGCCGGGTAACAAGCTAAAGAAGGCGGGACAGGAGAAGGAAATCGTGGACGTGGCGTTGAACACCCGCATAAACTTCCGCCCCACCAACGAGTCAAGTTACGACGGCGAGGCTTTGCTTTTCTACTTCGGTGACGAGTTCAGCAAGTGGAAGAAGCAGAACGGTAACACGTTAACTCACTTCACGATGGTGAGAAAATGTCTCACTAAAGGTCGTCGTATTACCGGGAAGGCTATCCTGATTTCCACCGTGGAGTTCATGACAGGGAAGGACGCCAACGATCCAGAGGCCTTGGCTGGAGACAGGTACAAGTACTTGTACTACAACTCCGATCCGAGAAAACGTGACGGTAACGGTCAGACTGTTACCAACCTGTACAAGATATTCATAAGCTGTTTCGAGCATTACGAGGGATTCATTGACAAGTACGGGAACATGATAGTCGAGGACCCTAAATCCCCGGTGAGGACGATGGACGGTGAGAACATGTCGATAGGCGTCAAGACGTACTTGAGCAACGTGGACGAGGCTTTAAAGAATAACCCGAAGCAATTGCTAGAAGAACACAGGAAGAACCCCCGCACCGAGGAGGACGGGTTCAAGCTAGCCCTTAACATGTGCATGTTCAATCAAGCCAACATACTGGCCCAGATAAAGCACAACGATAACATGGATGGAACTCATCTCCGGAGGGGGAACTTCGAGTGGTATCAAGGGATTGCAGATAGTGGACACGTCATCTTTATCGACAAGCCGGATGGACGGTTTCTAGTTAGCTGGATACCCGAGGAAGGCCTCAAGAATAACGTGAAATTCGAGAACGGTTTGTGGTTGCCGCTTAACAGGCATATAGGTAACTTCGGGATAGACCCGTACCGTGTTAACAAGACCGTGGACGGGAAGGGATCAAAGGGAGCGATACACGGGTTCTCCGGCATAAACTCTTCCGGGGCGCCCAACTTCAACTTCTTCCTAGAATACATAAACAGGCCGGATTCCAAGGAGATATTCTTCGAGGACGCCATCAAGGCGATGGTGTTCTACGGGATGCCAGCCCTCATAGAGAACAACGTCAACAACCTCATAGACGAGATGTATCGCAGGGGTTACAGGAAGTTCTCCATGACAAGAACGGACAAGGAACGGGACAAGCTGTCTGAAGACGAGAGGGTGAGGGGTGGTATGCCTTCCACGTCCGAGAACGTGTCGCAGATGATAAACGCCGCCATCGAGTCGTTCGTGGAGAACAACGTTGGTAGCTCCGAGATGTATTTTAACGCCACGCTAGAAGACTGGCTGGCTTTCGATGACAAGAACAGGACGAAACGTGACGCCTCCATATCGTCAGCCTACGCTCTCATAGGATGCACTCGCAAGAAGAGACGCAAGGTGGAAGCGATAGAACCGGTGCCAACGAGACCCATGTTCAGGATATACGAGAATGTTGGAACTTATGGAAAGTTAAAAAATGGATAAACAAAGAAGAAACGTCACGATCCCGAACAGGGAGGCTTCCAACGAGGAGAAGGAAAGCAAGGATTACGGGTTAGAATACGCCCGGTACATAGAGTTCGAGTGGATCACGGGCAACGATTACGCCAGCAGGAAGAAGAAGTTCGAGGAACTGGAATCGCTTCGAGATAACGAGGTGGATATTGACCGGTTCAAGAACATGCTTAACATCCCGAAAGATCAGGCTTACCTGTCGCTCAACTGGGAGTTCACGTCCGTGGTTCCAAAGTTCGTTAACGTGGTAAAGGACAGCTTCCCCGCCGACATGTTCAAGATAAAGACCAAGGGCGTGGACATCATGTCAAGGGAAGAGCGGAACATGTATCGAAAGAGACTTGAAACCGAGATGCTAACCAAGGATTTCACCCAAGAGATGACGATAGCCACCGGTATCAACTTCGTGCCGGATTACGTGCCGGATTCCAAGGAAGAGCTGGACCTTCACATGCAACTGGAATACAGGCAGAAAAAAGAGATAGCCTCGGAAATCATCATTAACAGGGCGTTTGACTTGAATTATTTCAGGGAGGTTCAAAACAGGATCGCCGAGGACTTGGTAACGATAGGGGAGGCCGCCGTGCGGGTTGAGGCAGACCCGAACTACGGGGTCGTCATGAGAAGGGTGGACTGCAAGAACCTTCTTCACTCGTACGACCCCCTCTACACCCGTGACAAGAAGGGATGTTACTACTTCGCCGAGATGATGGAGATGACAGCCGGCGAGATCGTGAGAAAGAGCCGTGGAGAGGTATCGTACGGTCAACTGGCTAGGGGGGTGGGAGATAGAAGGTTCAAGCCTGACGAGGTGGCTAACGAGGACGACTTGTTCACCGTGATGTATTTCACGTTCAAGACCACGATGGACGAGGTGTTCAAGCGCAAGCGCAACAACCTTATACCCAAGGACAGGGATTACGTCCTTCCGAAAGAATCATCTTCTAGGATGATAAAAGGTAAATACGACGTGTGGTTCGAGGGGTACTACGTGCTTGGCATGAACCTCGTGTTCAATTACCACATGATGCGAGACATGATCAGGCCGGTGAATAACGCTAACACGGTAATGCCACCGTACATCATGTACGAGCTAACGGTTCCCTCTATCGTGGAGAACTTGAAGTCTTACGCCGAGGATATACACCTTATAGTATTGAAACTTAGACACTTGATTTCCAAGATGAAACCTGACATGTTCGAGATCAACGTGGACGCATTGATGAACATAGACATCGGTACCGGTGCCAAGCTCACCCCCTCCGACGTTCTTGACATGATGTACCAGACGGGAGCCTTGTTGTACAAGGGTACGGCTTACGACGATGATCAGGTATTACAGGGAAACATCTTGCGTAACATCCCCACTTCTGACGGGCAGAAGCTCATGCAGCTTATAAACGCTTACAACCAGAACATGAACATGTGCTACGAGGTTACCGGCGTTAACAGGGTGCGTGACGGTTCGGCTCCCCTTAACGGGGCGCTGGTAGGCACGCAGCAGATGGCGCTTAACATGAGCAACACCGCCACCAAGCATATTTTCGAGGGGTTGATGAGCATGAAGAAGGGGATAGGAGAGGTCACGCTTAACAGGGCGCAACAGATGTCAATGTACAAGGAGTCGTTCTCGGATGACGTGATGTCTTACCTGATGGAAGATGACGTCATAGATGACTACAAGACGTTGTACAAGTATAACCTAGACGTGATCGTTGACGTGGCTCCTGACGCGGAGGAGAAAGCCAAGCTAGATCAAGTGATACTCGCCGCCGTTCAAGCCGGGCAGATCACCCTATCGGACAGGATGGACATACTTTCTATCGACAACGTGAAGATGGCGTCAAGGTACTTGAAGGTCGTCATGAAGAAACGGGAGGACGAGGCGTACAGGAAACAGAAGGAGATGGAGGCGATGAAGACCCAGATGCAAGCTCAGGCTCAAGTGGCCGTTGAACAACAGAAACAGCAGTCCCTGATGATGGAGATTCAAGCCAAGGGTCAGGAATTGCAATTCAAGACGCAATCCGAAATCCAGATAAACGAGAAGAAGGTGGAGGGAGAGATCATTCTGGAACGTGTCAAGCACCAGTTAAGGATGGAGGAACTAGGGTTGCAAGCACGGGTAACTGCCGAATCCAACCAGTACAAGGAACAGGCCAAGGACGCCCGAACCTACAAGCAAGCGCAGCAACAGAGCGCCATGATAAACCAGAGACAGAGGGGAGGGGCAACCATACCTTTCGAGAGCATGAACGCCATGCAGGACGTTCAAGCGGCCCCACCCGTCGAGATTCCATCAATGGAAGAAGTTAACCAAACTCAAAACTATACAAATGGCACCACCGAAGAAGGACAGGTCGGAACTATCTAGGTCCGCCAAGTATTACCGGGATCACCCGGAAGCTAGAGAGAAAAAAAAGAAAACGGACACGGAGGTTAACCGTCGCCCGGAGCAAAGGAAGAAACGGGCCGAGCTTAGCCAGCGTAACCGTGAACATGACAAGAAACACGGGAAGGCGTCTCGTGCCGGAAAGGACTACGATCACGCCACGAGAAGGTACACGTCATCTTCCGCCAACCGTGGCAGGAAGAACGGCACGGAAGGAGACAGGAGGGCGAGGGGATGAGAGGGAAGTCTAAATACGGGAACGTCAAGTCGGGTGGTCACGCCTCGAAGAAGGAGGCCGCCCGTGCCGCCACCCTAAAGCTACTGGAAAAGGCCGGCAAGATAAAGGACTTGCAAGAACAAGTAACGTACACGTTGATACCGGCACAGTTCGAGGGGGAGGGTAAAAACAGGCATTGCGTGGAGCTTGCTTGCAAGTACGTCGCTGATTTCGTGTACACGGACTTGGAGACGGGGGAAACCGTGGTGGAAGACACCAAGGGATTCCGCACTGACGTTTACAAGATAAAGCGCAAGCTGATGCTTAAAGTACACGGGATCAAGATAAAAGAAACGTAGAAAATCGGTTAACGCTTTGTTGTTATAGATTTTCTCTATATATTTGTATAACAATTTAAATCAAATCGAATGGGAAAGTTAGATGAAATACTGAAGGACATAACTTTCAAGCCGGGAGAACAGACCCCTGCCGTCAAGGAGGGGGAGAATGAACCGACAGCGAAAGTTGAAGACAAGGCAGACACCACTACCATCGACAAGGTAGAGGATGGCAAAAAGGTCGATGATCAGGAGATAGATTTCTCGAAGATACCGGAAGACAAGATTCTGGGATACCTAGCCGGTAAGGTAGGTAAGGAAGTGAAGACGTGGGATGATCTGGTAGAGGTTCGAGAGGTGGAAAAAGAGGTTGAGAAACCAGTTGATTACGCCAGTCCTGACGTGGCTAACATCGACAAGTTCGTCCGGGAAACCGGGAGGGGAGTTGACGATTACTTCAAGGTACAGAAAGACTGGGACAACGAGCCTAACGAGAAAGTTGTCAAGGAGTACCTGAAGACTCAATACCCGTCGCTAGACAAGGAGGATATTGAAGTCATGTATGAAGACTACTTCCAGACCGAGGAGGTGACCGAGGACATGCTAGATGACGAGAGAAAGGCAATTGACCGTAAAAACAGGTCAAAGCTGGTTAGCTTGAAGACAAAGGCCGAGGAAGCTAGAAAGTATTTTAACTCCCAGAAAGAGCAATACAAGACTCCTCTAAAGCGCATGGAGGAGAATCTTGACAAGGGCAAGGAAGAATGGGTGAGGGGGGCGAAAGGAGCCTTGTCAAGTCTTGATAAGATCGAGATTGATGGTTTCAGCTACGAGATTCGTGACAAGTCAAGATACGATAAAGTGTTTGACGGGATCGACTCCCTGCTAGGGACTTTCAAGAACGAGGACGGTACCTTCAATTATGGCAACTTGGTAAGAGTTATCACCGCCGGGATGGAATTGCCGAAGATACTAGAAGAACACGCGAAGGCGGTGAAAGCGAATACTGTCGAGGAGGAAATGAGGAAGAAATCCAACGCCACCCAAGATGTATCCAAGCTAGGAGAAGTCAAGGGTGCATCGGAGGAAGAGTTCCGTAGGTTCCTGAAGGACAATAACTTTATAAGATAATTATTATGTTAGTAAACGTACCTAGTAGTTTTTACCTTGACCCGAACATCAAAGTTCAAGCGATTTCGGGTAACTACATGAGTCTTTATGACTTCACGACAAAGTTCTATCCTTCATTGAAGGACACGATTATTGATCAATACGGGAACCAGACTATCCGTGGGTTCCTTGATAAATACGCTCAAAAGGAGATGATCTCCGCCGACACCCAGTTCTTCGGGATGACTGGACGTAGACGTAAATTGCTGGAAGGCGTTACCCGTGCCGGTGACGTGTTCACTTACGCCGCTCATACCATCCGCCCCAACGAGAACTTCATGGTTATTGACAAGGCAGGGAAGAAAGTTAATTACGGTATCTGCGTGCCGGACGATTACGATGCTGGAACGTTCACCGCTAAAACTTATGATGGTTCTGACTGGACCGTTGGAACTAGCGGGTTGACCATCATGGCTGCCGGTTACGAGTTCCAGAAAGGAACGCCGGGTATGACCCGTGCCTTGACCCGTGATGTAGAAATTGGTAAAACTTCCCTTATCATCGGTAAGGACATGTTCGAGATCAACGGTTCCGACATGTGTGATGCCACTTGGTTGAAAACACCGGATGGAAACATTTTCTGGTTCAACGCTGAGGTAGAAGAGGCTAGAGAGAGAATGCTGGATCAAATGGAGATTCAAGCGTTCGTTGGCAAGAAGGTTGCCGATGATTCCACCGCTAAAACTGCCGGGTATCGTGGTATCGAGGGAGTGTTTGACCAGATCAGAAACGGTGGTAACAGCTTCGAGGGTAACATCTCCGGGACTGCTGACATCGAATCAATCATCAAGCGTCTTGACAAGGTTAACGGCGAGACTTACAACTTGTTGTACTTGTCTACCGAGGCATCGTTGTCAATCGACAACTGGCTCGCTAAAGTTGGTGGCGCCGGCTCTGCCACTTGGGGTTACTTCGATAACAAGCAACGGATGCTTGACTTCGGTTTCGACGCCTTCAAGATGGGTGGGTACGAGTTCTACAAGACCACTTGGAAAATGTTGAAAGACCCGACCGTTTTGAACCCGGATAACTTCGCCGCCGAGAACCAGATTCACGGTATCATGGTACCGCTTGGACGTGCTTCCATCACCACCGGTTACAACGGTGACTTGAGCGGTCAGAACAGCACGATCAACGCCCCGTACTTGACCAAGTTGTACAAGGGAATGCCGGGATACAGCCGCGAGCTTGTAACCACTTTCCACGGGTCACAGAACGTGCCTGACGCTACCAATACTTGGGACGTGTTCGGTATCGACTGGTTGTCTGAATGGGGATTGCGTTGCGTTGGATTGAAGAAATGGGCAATCTTCGAGGGCGTGTCAGCCTAGGCTTAATTGACCTTAAATATTAAACCTCGGGGGAAGGGAATAATAACCCCTCCCCCTTTTTATTTGAAATCTAATTTTAATTTAATCGAATATGGCAACAGTAAAAGAAACAAAGAGAATCACGGAAGAAGAGGCTAAAGAGCAAATTATCGCCGACCTAGAGAAGAGGGGGTTGGGGAGGAAGCCTTTAACGTTCCTGCTTACAGGAGAGCGTAACAATCACTCGTTAAGACCGAAGACACGTCACGTGTACACCGGCAAGAACGGTGAGACTTACGTTTTCAACCTCCGTTACACCCCCGTTTCCCCGACGGCGATAGAGAGTGACCAGAACATTGATGGCCCGGTAGAGCTTAGACGGGTAGATTTCCCGGGAGACCGTTGGACCGTTTACCCTGAAGACAGGGGATTACAGATGTTCCTCATGCTACACCCTTTCTACGGGAAGAACAAGGTGTTCTACGTGGAGGACTTGGAGGCTGACGCCGCCATCGAGGAGAGCATGTGGACTGACATGGGTACCGTGATCGAGCTTTGCAAGACATCAGACTTCGAGGTGTTACAGGCCGTTTACGCCACCTTGAAGGGAGTCACCACCGAGATGAATCCCACCATCCTTCGTGCCGGTATCCTTGACAAGATGAAGACCGGGACTAACCCCCGGGAAATCATCGAGATGTTCGGTGACAAGAGAAACACGATCAAGTTCAAGATTCAGTCCGGTATACGGTTGAACATCTTGAAGATGAACGCTAGAAAGACGGAATTGAGCTGGACTAGCGGTGGCGTTATCTACACTTGCGCCCCGGGTCTTAACATCATATCCGAGTTCGCCGAGTGGGCCATGACAACCGAGGAGGGAGGGGCCACTTACGACAAGATTATAACCAAGTTAAACGCTTAGAACAAATGATAGACGAGGTGTACAAGGTAGTCAACGTGCTACTCAACAAGAACGGGTACGGGGTCATAACTCCCGACGAGTTTAACTCCGTTTGCGGGCTAGCCCAGTCAAAGATATATTCAGAGATACCTAACAGGTTGAGAATGAAGTATAACAGGGACAAGCAAGGATACTCGGCAATACCGAAAGACATTCTTGAAAGCACCTTGTACAAGCTCGCCGTGGTGGAAGATTTGGAGAAGGGGGAAGATGACCCCTTCTTCCCTTTCCCCCCTACCGAGAAGTTAAACGCCGTGTACAGGGAGGGGAAAGAAGCCACCTTGATAGACGTGGCACGGCTAAGAATGATAGGCAACTCTAGGTACAACAGGCCTTCCGTCACGTACCCTAATTACTCGGTATCGGAAGACGGTATACAGGTGTTGCCGGACAGCACTTCCATAGAGGTGCATTATTACAAGATACCACCGGTGCCACGGTGGACTTACGTGGCGGTGGAGGGGAAACCGGTGTTCAACCCTTCAGACAAGAGGTATCAAGACTTCACGCTGACGAGACACTTCTTTAACGTCCTCGTGGTGGAGATAGCGTTATGCTTCGGCGTCCACTTGCGGGAGGCTGAAGTTATGCAAGTGATGGCGCAGGATCAAGCTAACGAATTTCAAAAAGATAACGCCCTATGAACGTTAAACTAACAGACATTATCGACTCGGTGTTAATAGATGCCACTGACCCGGACAGTTACGTTCACGGTGTCAGCAGGGAACTGGTCATAAAACACGCCCAGAGAGCGGTCGAGGAACTGCGATACGTGGGTGACAAGCAATACAAGGAGGCGGAGGGGGAGATGAACGCCGTGGGCAAGTTCAGGATGCCCAACGACTTCATCGACTACATAGCCATCTACTTCCTGCATGACGGGTACAAGATTCCCGCCCTCTACAACGATAACATCAACACGTGGTACTCGTACATGCTCAAGAACGATGACGTGTACGCCGCCCAGAACATCCTGACGAACGATGAAGAAACGGTGATCGACAACAACGACTACGAGATCGTGAAGGGGGTAGACCTCAACGGTATGAAGTCAGCCGAGTGCATGCTGCCGTGCCGTCACAACTCTTTCCTCGTCAGCAAGAACGGTTACCAGTTCGATTACAGGGACAACACCCTCACCTTCGACGACGTGCCGGAGGGTTACGATCGCATACTTATATGCTACGTGTCTAACGTGGACCTCACGGACATCACGAAGATTAACGTTCACCCGTACTTGCAGAAATACCTAGAGTCTGACATATACTGGCGGCTCATCGAGAGAAGACGTAACGTGCCGATGAACGAGAAGATACGGGCGAAAGCCGAGAAGAACCGTCGCTACAAGGACGCGAAATTCGAGATGAACTTCAAGAGAGAAGAAATTATTCAAGCGTTATTGAGAGCTTTATGAAAGTGATACAAGATTTCTCGGGGGGAAAGATGAACATGGACATCGACCCCCGCTACATGCCGAAGGGGCAATACCGTGAGGCTCGAAACGTCCGGGTAATAGACACCGATGGCGAGAACTCGGGCGTGATAGAGAGCGTGGACGGGACGAGGGTTGTCATTGACGAGCCACTGTTCACGGCAGGATCGGTCACCGCCGGGATGTACGAGTACAACAACAAGATATACCTGTTTACCGCCCTCAAGCAAGGCGGTTTTTCTATACTAGAATACGATTCGGTAACCGGGAAGGGTAGCCATATCCTAGTTGACCAGCTATCCACCTTGCGAGAGGAAGACGGGTTGCGCAACACGATATGTTTCCTGCACAACAAGAAGGACGAGAAATCCGTGTTCACCCAAGCGTACAATCAAGGGTTCGGGTGGTACGTGCCGTCCAAGGAAGAGATCAGGGACGTGATAGATAACATCGAGGAGACATGGAAGTTCCTTATCTCCGAGAGAGACGAGGACATCATCACGTTCAACGACCAGTACATCGGGGTGGGAACGGCGGTAGAGGTTCAAGGAGACACCCCCACCACCCGTTCAAATCGTGCCTTGTCAACACCGGTGCCGGTATCCGAGGAACAGGGAAGCTCGGGTAATTACTACTGGACGTCCACCGAGTACGACAAGGATCAAGCCTACGTGTACGGTTTCCTAGGATTACAGCTCGCCCCGAAAACTAGCAGGTACATGTGCGTGGTTATAAAGAGGTTCCGTTTCGATATTCCCCCCAAGAAGGGAGATTCTCATGATGGCGGCACTATTTACAAGGTTGACATGGAGAAGATGGAGGCGAGGGCCATGAAGATGCTCCCCACCACCTTCGTTTACGATTCAACGCCGGAGGTACTCACGCAGGACCTTGTCACGCCGTTTAACCTTCAAACGAGGATAAGCGGGTTCGCCATGCTTAACGACATCATGGTGTTTCATGACTGGATGACCAACGAGCCGGTGGAGATAGATACATCCAAGACGAGGGGTTACTTCAAGTTCTACGACTGGACTGCGATGAAGCTGGTTAAACGCCCACCTCTTTCCGTTGGCGTGGAGATAGCCGAGAAATCGGAGCTGGGGGAGATGCGTAACATCAACCCGTTATTCGCCGCTAGGTACGTGTACGATACACGGGAGACTTCAGCCATAAGTCCTTATTCAACGTCAACCTCCGAGCTTGATGACGAGGACTCGAAGAAGGTAGAGTATGACATGATGGTGGAATGTTACGTGTACAAGGACAAGGTAAAGTTCGTTAACTCTTACATGGACCCGGTGTCCGGCGTGAAGACGTACTGGACATCTCACGAGCTTTCCATGTCGTTATCGAACACTAGTTTCTCGAAGGCTTACTTGAAATCTTTCAAGACTAGGTCATTTGACGCTAATGACACGAGCTTTCACTCGGAGGGCGTTATAGCGTTCACCGGCACGAATGATAATTACCTAGACCCCGCGGGGAGGGGGTATTTCACTCACTTCAAGACGAACGCTGATGCTATTGACGTGGTGGGCGACATGTTCATAAACAAGAACGACGGTGGTGACATCAACAAGAACGGTGATCAAGTATACTATGCAAGGACTCACGGTGCCCCGGGAAGTAATAACGGGCAGTTGATGTTGTTCGAGTACAACAAGAACGATAACTCCATTTCAGAGATTCAAGGGTTCGTGGGGGATGGGGACCGGCTAGAGGGAGGTTTCTGCATGTCTGATTCCGGGAAACAGGTGTACGTGGTGTACAAGAGCGAGTTCGCTTACAGCTCGGAATACGGGAAAGGTGGAACGTTCACTCAAGTTAAACTGAATGACTTCATAACCATCATAAGCAAGCCAAGGGGGGTGAAGATCATATGCGACTCTGACGGTAGCGTCGTGTACATATCCTGTAACCAGAACTTCGATACCGAGAACAAGTACACTCTTGTATCCGAGAATTACGGGAAGAACTTCACCACGGTATCCACCTCCCTCGTCAACGAGTTCATGTGTTGCTCTTCTAACGGCAAGTTCTTCGCTATCGCTGGCAAGACCGTTGACACCATATATTACTCGAAAGATTCCGGGAAAACGATGTCAAAAGTTACCCCCCAGTACGTGAGTGACCCGCAGAACTATCAAGTGACCGGGATGTCAATGTCCCCTGACGGCAGGACGTTCTACGTGACGGCTATCAACGGTAACACCGCTTACCTCTTCGCCTCCCAGAATTACGGGTTGTCGATAACCAAGATAAACAACTACTCTCACGAGGGAGTGGTTGGGGCGTCAGTTTCTTACGTGCGTGGATCGTACTCGAACGAGACTTTAAACGAGATCAGTAACGCCACCTCCGCCGTGAACGTGACGGTTAACACCGGTAACGAACACGTGGAGAAGATAGAGATACTCATGAAGACGGGGGCGGGAATGTACAAGGTGAAAACCATCGACAAGAAGAAGCTGGGGCTTGAGGACAACGTGGATTACACCTACAAGTTCTCTTACTCCGGCAACTACCCCCTCGTTCCAATGAAGGACGTGAACAAGCTGTTCGATAACGTTCCCTTGATGGCTAGAAGCTGCATGATCATACAGAACTCCCTGTTGTTCGGGGGATACGTTGATGGCTTTGACATTGATACCGACGTGTCGCTAGAGGTGAAGGTGAACAACACCCCCACCACTTCCACCACGTACTCGCTTAAAACGGGTACCACTCAAGGGTACGGGATCATCTTCATGGATGACTTCGGTAGATGTTCCCCGGTTCTGGCTCCCGTTGACGTGACCGTGCCTAGGATAAACGCTGACGCCGCTAATATCGGGAGGGTGGCTACCGTGACGGTGAAGGGGAAGGCCCCGTCTTGGGCGACCAAGTTCAAGTTCGCCAGACGTAACCCGAAGGTGTTATTCGACGTGATCGACGGGTTCGATAACGCTTACGTGATAAACGGGAAGTTTTACCTAGAGATAACATCCATGCCGTGGATAGTCCCCACCCCCGGTGACAAGCTAGAACTGGTATCGGAGATGGAGACGATAGCCACCGAGGTATCCACGAAAGGGTACATATTCGAGGTGAAAGACAAGGTGATCGTGCAGGGAGAACCGGGAAAATTATCTGTAACGCTGTCAGACGGTACCAAGGTTGACATGGGAGACCCTGACAAGGTGGACGTTCCCAACGGTCGTTACTTGATTATAGAGCCATCCGCCAAGGAAGGGTACACGGAAGACGACATCCTCAAGAAGGAATCGAGATGGACCACGTCCGTGTTCTACCTTATCATGTACGAGACCAAGGACGATACCGTGGTTTATCAAGAAATACCCGGCATTCATGACGTGGCGGCGGGACTTGCCGGTTCCTACGTCCTAGACAGTGACGGGGACGTGATGATTACCACCGGTCCGGCACGAGAGATAAACAAGTTCTCTAACGGGACGTTGTTCACCACTCTGGGAAGACCGAACGCCATATCGGATAATTACAGCCGGGAGGACAGGTACGCGTCTCTTACCGTGTCAGAGCCGTACGTGGAGGACACGAAAGATAACGGTCTAGCATCGTTCAACCAGTCCCTGATCAATTACACTGATCTTTCCAAGAAATACGGCGAGATAGTGAAGATTGATGACATAGGTTCCGATATAGACGTGTACCAGAGGAACAAGTGCAGCCGGGTGATGTACAAGAAGAATATACTTAATTCCGCCACCGGTAGCCCGATCGTGGCTAAGTCGGAAGACACTTTCGGCGAGCAACAAGAGTACGCCGAGGATTACGGGATGTCTCACTACGAGACCTATTCACGTTACGGCAACTCCCGGTTCTTCGTTGACACGAACACGGGTCAGGTGATACGGAAGAGTATCAACGGGTTGTTCCCCGTCAGTTCTTACGGCATGCTTAACTATTTCCACGACAAGTTAACCACGAGCGGGGTGAAGTGTGGCGCTTACGATCCAAAGACATCCTCGTACATCGTGGGGATGAAAGATTGTTGCGTGAACTTCATGGAGCCGGTTGACGGGTGGACGTCATTCTACGACATGGCGCCTGACCTCATGGCTAGAGCCGGCGCTTACTGTTTCTCCACGAGGGATACCATCATAAGAAGGATGGGAGGGGAACCGGGATACCAGAACCTGTTACTGGGCAAGCCCGTCACGAGCAAGATTCACATGGTGAACAACGAGTACATGGATTCAAACAAGGTGTATAATAGCATTGTAATGGAATCCAACACCCCACCCTCCACCACCACGTTCAAGACGTTTGACTTGGAGAGAACGATAGATCAATCTTACTTCAAGAAGAAGGAGAACTTGCTAGAATCGTTCATCCCGAAGGCGGAAGGCACGTCTCAACCGGTATTGCTTTACGTGGCGGCTGGAGACGAGGAGGCTCTTGACACTTTCAGGACTTACACGGCGAACCTCGTGGATACCGGGCTTGACGTGTTCAAGGACGGGGAAAAAGTATCTTGCATCAAGGAGATAAACGATGACGAGATAACTCTTGAAGACCCGGTGAATATCAAGGAAGGTCAGGTGCTTTACGTCAAGGTTGATGACGGGGTTAACGGTGACGCTATCAGGGGGAAATATCTCGAAATAATTTCGTACTTTAGCGTTGACAAAGAGAAGTTACTCGTTAAATCAATACAACTAGATATAGATGAATCGAAAATTTAAAATTAGGAATTACGAACCGTCCGATCATGCCATGATAAGCGAATGGTGGGAAGAGTGGGGGTGGAAGCCAGTACCCCCATCCTTCCTTCCATCTTCTGGCTGTATCGTGGAAGACGATGAAGGCCCGTTGTACGTGGCTTTCGTGTACATGACAGGAACGGGAATATGCTGGCTAGAATGGTTATTGACAAGCAAGAAGATCGACGTTTCCCGGAAGAGGGGGGCGAAAGAATTCTTGGTTGGGGAATTGGAATCCATGCTGCGGGCAACGGGCGTGGAAGCGATATTTACCACTTCTAACGATGCCGGTCTCGTGAACGGCCTCAAGAAATGTGGTTTCGAGATTAGTGACACGAACATGGTTCAAATGATTAAAATTTTAAAGTGATGGCAGCAGCGACATCTATCATCCTTGCCGGAACGGCGCTAGCATCAACGGGTTTAGGGGTAGCCAAGTCCGTGAAAGAGGCGAAGCAGGCGAGAGAAGCGAAGAAGAACATTGACAACTACCAGCGTCAAGAGATAGATTTCAACAACTATCTCATGGCGGTAGACACTCCAACCGACCAGTACGTTCAACAATTGAAGAGGGTACAGCAAGAGTCGGCTAACTATTCAGAACAGGCATCCTCTGCCGGGGCGAGGGGATTGTCTTTATTACCCGGCATACAGGAGCAAACTTACGCTCAAGAAGAACAACTGGCGGCTAATTTCCAGAACCAGTTGTACGAGTTGCAGAAACAGCAAGCCATCATGGCAGCCGAGCAAGAGAGCAGGGAATTCCAAGCTAGGGAGAACCGTGAACAACGGGAGCTTGCTGGATATGGTGCCTTGTACGAGGCCGGAAGGCAGGGACAGTACTCTGGAATGACGGAGGCACTAGGTGGCTTGCAGTCAATAGGCGGGATGTTATCAGGTCTTGACTTGACCAGAAGAAAGAACGTTGATCCCATGACGTCAACCGGATCACTGGGAGTGAATGACCTTGGTAAATTCACGGGTACTGGAACCCCGGTAACATCAGTAATGCCACCTCAACCAACTTTAAAATTGAAGTAACATGGCGAATCAATATACAGGAGAGGCTTACATGGGGGTGAAACCCATAGAGGCCGACTTCGGGCAAACCGCGATGAATTCCCTTAACATGGGGATGCAACTAAAAGCTATGGAGCTTGAGCAAGAAAAGCTGTACGCCAAACGAGCGAAAGAGGCTCAAGATGAATTACAAGCTAACTTGAAAGAATTTGACAAGCTGGCTACCGGAGCGCTAGACCTTCAACCACAGGCTTTCGACAGGGACAGTATAGCGATATTGATGGAGCATACCCAGAACGAGATAGCTGACATGAGAAGGGAGCTGGCGAACCCGCTTATCACCCCCACTCGCAAATCAGAGATAATGGTAAAGATCGGTGACATGAAGAACAAGGCTGCATCTTACACCAACCAGATGAAAGATTTTCAAGGGTTCCTTGAAGGCCTTGCAAATACGGGGAAGGGGGGTATAGATGAAGTGATGAACGCCGATCTGGTGAACGACATAGGATACGCTATCATGTCTGCCGGCGAGAATGGTGTTAAACAGAAAAGCACCGGTATTTATAGTATTGGAGATAGTATTGACATGTGGTACCAAAACGGGATGTTAAACTACACTATATATGACAGGAAAGGTAGGCCGATAGCGTCAGGTTCTCCATCGGAGCTAAAGGCTAAATTAAGCGGAAAACTGAAACCGTTCGTGGACCTTGACGGGTTGATGAATAATTCCATCAAGCAGATAGGTGATTCCGTAGTGAGAAGTTTCCAGAGAACCCCTGACGGCAACATACTCAATATAGAGTCCACTAACCTTAATAATATAAAACAAAGGGCGGGTGATTACTGGGAATCGACGTTCCGTAATAATTACGAAACCAATCCTTACATGCAGAAAGGGGCCACGATAGGGTTGTGGGATACTCCAGAACAAGCCAAGGCTTATTTCGTTGATCGTGTGGCTATGGCGGCAGACCAGAACGTGAAACAATCGTTGCAGAAAGACCCGAACTACGTTAGTTACTCTGAGAGTAGAAAGATGGAGAATGTTGATGTGGCTCTTGATTACATACAGAGAGCGCTTAATGGAGAGAAAGATGCCATTCAAAGGTTCGTTGGTACTAAATCTATATCTTACGTGAACAAGGATGGAGAGAACGTGAAGGCTCAACTTGAAGGTATATCTTCCGCCGGTGATGTCACTACATTACATTTCGTTAGCGAGGGTAAGAAACGACAAGGACAGGCGTCATCTAAATTTGATCAAGGTTTTGACATTAGCTTCAAGATGGATGATCCTGAATCTGTCAAACAAGCCACTTTATATCTCAAGGACTACTGGAACGGTGGCGCTCAATCTGGCGAGAAGTTACTCGATTCTGACATATTGAACGGGTTTAATTTTAACGTATCTCCTAGGGTGATTGGTAAACGTGTTAACGAGTATGGCGACATAGAGAATGACCCCGTAATATCTCCTTACATAGAGAAGATACGTTCTATATCTAACGATATAATAGAAGGGAAGAACAAGGGGACATCAACCAAGGAAAGTATCAGGGAAACGTTGCAAGAAATGATTAATAGCGGTGCGCTTCAAGGTAATGTCAGGACGGATGACTTGTTCTTTTGGAGGGGACAGGATTTAGTGCTTGAAGACAGGGAAGGTAACGAGGTGTTCGCTATACGGTACAATGATCCAGAGAAATTTGCTGGAAAGATAATTAACGAACTTGGGAAGATTACCTCAATGGCCACTTCAACTGGCGGTGCAAGAGTGAATAATCCTCAATTCTTGATCGGGGCTAGAAGAGGCGGGAACCAAACTAGTAGAAGTATCACGGTTAGAAGTAATAACGGATCGAGAGGACTTCCTTCTTTCGGTCAAAACTAGAGCATCATGAATGACGGTAGAAAGGTAGACAAGACATTATACAAGGATATACTGTTAGACTTCGCCAACGATCAGGGTATTGACACGTCTAACGTCACCGATGATTACGTGAACAGCGCTTGGGAAGGGACGGGAGGAGACCCCACCAAGCTCATGAAGGCGCTTGCCAAATCGATAGGTTTTCCCGAGGGGTCCGTTAACGACAAGTACATGGAGAAATTATATGACAATTACGATGTCATAGACCCGAAGTACATGAAGTCAACGTACGGTTACTTCACCCCCGACGAGCGCAAGTTGTTCTTGCCGGAGAACGCCGATGAAAGGCAAGAGTTCAGGCTGGAAACGTCTCTAGGCGCCCTTGATGATTATTACAAGTCTCAGGGGGAATTGACCCCGTTCCAGAAGGAGAGGATGTTCTCTAGTCGTGTCCAGAGACGGATTGATGATGCCGGGGGAACGAACAACGAGATAAACGATTACGCTAAAAGATTGGCTAGTAACCTTGGGATGGTGTACGACCCGGCACGGAAGACTTACGTGGTTCCGGGGGAGGAGCGAGCCAAGTACCAGTTGTTGCTTAACGAGACGTACCTTGATCCCAACGAGGTGGAGAGGATGAATCCCACCATCTCCGACATGAAGAAACAGAACGAAGAGATATACAAGATAGCCGAGGCTGAAAGTGACAAGTACTGGGATCGCAGGGAGAAAGACCGAAAGGAGAATGTATGGAAGTCCATGACGTACGATCCCCTCGCCATATCAGGAGAGAACATGAGGGAATTCGGGGAGGCGAACGCTTCCTTGATATTAAGTGATAACACCCGAAAGACTCTCGAACTGGTGGAGAAGGTGGAAGAAGGAGGGGCGAACATGGCACTCGGTATCGGGGAGGGGTTAAAAGATTACGCCTCCAACTTGATATTGCTGAACCAGCGCCTCGGGCAAAACGAGAGGGTAAGGAACGTTAACCAGAGGCTTGAAGGAATTTACGAGGACGTGATGTCACGACACCCCGAGTGGAGGTACCGGGATCATCCCGTGTACTCCGACGGGGAAATGTTACCGCCCGACAGCGCTGCCGAGGTAGCCGTGAAGCAAGGGTACATTAACGAGGAGGTAAGAAGGTTGATGGACGAGCAATTCTCTCAAGATGACATTAACTTGCTTAACGCGTTCCAGTTAAACATACAGGCTCAAGAAGAATTATCGAGAGCCACGAACACGTCGTTCAGGGTTGGTTACGGCATGGGACAATCGCTAGGTTTCCTGACCGAGTTTGCCCTTACCGGTGGTCTCGTCGGGCTGGGGAAGACCGCTATCAGGGGAGGGGCCACGATAGCTGGAAGGAAGATCGGTGCCAGCTCTCTAGTTAAATCATTGTCCAACTCCAAGATTGTTGACAGGGCGATAGATTTCAGTGGCAAGATCGTGTCTTCAAAAGCGGCTAACGTTGCCACTAAAGCTGTCGAGAAGGTAGCCGGGACGAGAGTAGGCAAAGCTGCCGGGAAATTCAGCACGTGGGCGGCTAAAAACTCTACTGAAGCTGCCGCTCAAACCCTAGTAAGTCCAACGTTCATGGCTAACGTTGCCAACGACATAACGAACGGGGTGGACGTTAAAACCGCCATATTTAACAATTTTGGTGACCAGTTCGTGGAGAATTTCTCCGAGCGATTGTTCATGCCCGGGAAACCGGTGAACACCATCAGGGAATCCATGAACAAGAGCGCCATTCGTCGTGGTCTTGACCAGATCATGTATCGTGGAGGTTTCGCGGGTTACGGGCAGAGAGGATTCACGGGTTGGATAAAAGGTATGGCGGAGGAGATGCTAGAAGAGAAATTCGGTGACGTGGTGAGAGGATCGTGGACGGCGATAGACAGGGGAGAATCTGAATACTTGACGAGAGAGTTTATAAAACCGGATGACTTGGAGATGGTATACTCGATAGCGTTAATGTCCACCGGGTTGTCAGGATCGGGATGGATTGCTAACAAGGCTAGAAAAGCCCCTCCCCGAACCGAGGAAATACGATTCCGTGCCAACAAGTACGGGAAGATGATCCCGTCCGAGTTAAAAGAACGGATAGATAACTTGATAGCTGACGGTGAACTTACCGTGGATACCAAGGTAGAAGACGCCACGAACGAGATAAACGGGGCCATAAACGGGCTGTATGACGAGTTCACGGCGGGTGGGGAGAAAGTTAAAGAGCAGAAGGATTTAGCCACTAACGCTTTGAATTACTTCAAGAACGCCGTGGAACTTGATTTGCGTGATCACCTGACGGGATTGCAAGACGCCATGAGTGATGCTAACTTCCAAGCGGAAGGAGAAAGGTTCATGTATCAAGGCAAGGAAGTGCAAGCTACTGATACAACGGTACAAGAGGAGGGGAAGGTAGAGGTGGAGGACGCCGGGGGAAACCGTGTTATCGTTGATTATAACGACCTCACCCCCATCCAAGAAGAGGTCAAGAGTGAAGATAAAGAAGTTGAACAAGGTAAAATTAATCAAGATGCCAGCGAAACTAGAGAGGTGCGTTCGGAAAGTGAAGGCACAGAACAGCAAGTCGGGGAAGAAAGTGAACCCGTGGGCGGTGTGTCAGAAGTCAACGGGACTGAAAGTACACTCCAACAACAAGAAGAGGAAGTAAGTAAGACTCCCACCCTCGACAAGCTGCCCATGCAGGTGGCGAGAGACTACTACGATAAGTACAAGGACGAGGGTATAGCCCCCAAGGAACTCGCGTGGGAAGAGGTGAAGAAGAGTGACGAGTGGAAGTCGTTGACCAAGGAAGAGAAGAAAATGGCCGAGGAAGAGTTCAACGATAACCACGAGGAGATATTCGGGGACGAGGTAACTCCTTACATACGAGAAGCCCCGTACAAGATCAACAAGAAACCGGTGACTACCAAGGAGGCCACCGCTCGATTGAGGAACAAGGTTCGACAGCTAGGGATAGGCGCTTACAGGAAGGGCGCCGGTGACCTCACCAGTCGTCTCAAGAAGATTCGTGGGGTAATCAGGGAGGGGCAGAACCTGTTAACTCCCGCCCAGTACCGGAAGATAATGTCCAAGCTGGCGGGAGGTATAAAGACTCAGGCAAAGTACCAGAACCTTGTTAACGAGGTGGAGAGGATGATTAACGAGCAACAACAGAAGGCAACGCTTGAAGAGCGTGGTAACGACGTGAAGAAGGCGAAACAGGCCGTGAGACGTTCCAACATGACTAAGGCAAAGAAACAGCAATTACTAGATTTCCTTGACACTCCCACGGACAACATGACCCCGGGAGACCTCGACATGTTCAACAACGTGGTTGCCGACATTCAGGACGGGAGATTCTCCGAGCTGACAGAATACCTTGTGGACATCTACAAGGTTGAAGAGGGGGAGGGGAAGAACAAGCTGACCCCGGAATCCGTGGATAGATTCTTGCAAAACGTTGACAAGAGAATAATCAAGATGTCTAACGAGCTGGACGAGGCCTCGTTCAAGGACATGAATAGATACCTGAGGTCTATAAACAACATACGAAACAAGGCGTTCAGGTTATACGAGAACGATCAAATATCCGAAAATGACCTGCAATCCATCTCCGAGAAGATTGACAACTTCATGACAGGAGAGAAGGGATTCGAGAATATGAACCAGAAGGTGCGTGATAACGTGGAAGAGATGGTAGGCATGGAGCTGGAAGACGCTTACCAGATGTACCCGATGGGTACTTCCCCCCTCTCCGTGACGGTATCTAGTATATTATCTAACGCCGAGTATATACCAACCCTGACTAATTTCCAGCTTAACAGGCTATACAACGCCCTGTACAACTTGAACAACGGGTATATCACCCGCGAGCTGGTACAGGCTCAAGAGGACCTCGCCCGACACGACATGTTCGAGTCCTTCAAGAACGAGATTGATCCTAAACTAGACGCTCTAGTTAACAGTGGGAAGATGGAGAAGTGGCGGGATCGTGCTTACAAGTTACAGAAAGCGCTTGATATTCGTGACTTGAACACCGCAGAGTACATGCTGTGGGATAACTATTCTACCCCCATCTACGACAATATAGTGACAAAGTACATAGAACCGGCAACCATACAGGCTCACGTGACTCAAGCTAGAATGTTGAAACCGTGGGCGTCGGCGCTAGAAGAGTTCAGCAAGTATTACGTTCTCCCGGTTGGCGTGTTAAACACGAGAGGTAGAACCATGATGGACCTCGCCGGGATGCTAATGATAGAGAATAACTACCAGAAGAACGACCTCGTTGGTAAGGAGGGGGTCTCCAAGCTGAATCACTCGTGGTTTCTCACGGTCAAGAACGACATCGCCAACAGGGACGCCGTGGAGACCAGAAGGATCAATAACGCCACGGAACTGTTCGTGCTTGACGAGGACGGGTCGGTTAACATCGACAAGACGATTGACGCCCTCCCCGCCCGTGATGCCAAGGCCGTGAGAACCCTTATCAACGCCGCCCGCCAGATATTCGACGGCGAGCTAAGAGACATGAACATCGCGAGCGCCGCCTTCCGTGGGTACGACACCGGGTTCGATCAAGTTGATTACGCCCCCCGTCAATCCACCGGTGGTAGCACGGACATACAAGCAATAGAGACCATACAGGAGATGGCCAACGAGAACTGGGGTGGACAGTTACCGGCGGCACACGCCATACATTCGAGAAGGGGAGGTATCCACAAGGTGAATTTCGACATAGCCTCGATGGTCACTCGCTCGATAGAGGAAGCCACGATGGAATTCAACGTGGTACACCCGTACAACGCCGTGGTGAAGGCTTTCAAGGACAGGATGAACAGGCCCGGAACGAGCAAGGACGAGAAGATGATATTAAACGCGTACGTCAACACGATAAAGGATCGTATAATATCCACCTATCACCTTGATAACTTCCACAACCGGACGAATAACAACTGGAACAAGTTTAACAAGTACATAAGTAGTGCCGCGCGTACGGCCTTGCTAGTGAACCCCGCCAAGATGGCAACCGAGATAGTGACTAACGTCGGGGGAGCGATCATAAGTGACGGTATCAGCGTGAACCCCGTGACGATGGTCAAGAACATCCAGCAACAGCAAGCCATGAGGGACATGTACGAGTTCTATTCAGTTCCTGACGCAGAGATGATGTCAAAGTACAGCGAGCTTACACGTGACGCTTACGGGAAGAAAACCGGGAAGAACGCCAAGATAATAGACGCTTGGATCAGGTTCCCGGACCTTATCACTTCTTCCAACATGTACATCAAGATATTCAATAACAGGTTCAACGAGCTTAACGGTTCCGGGCTTGATATTGACAGGTGGCAAAAGGATGACAAGTACCGCAGGGATATAGCCAAGGATTTCAGGAACGCCCACCGTGACGCCATGAAGAGAACGCAGGAATCGTTCAACACCGTGGCTCCCGTGTCTCAAGCGTCCAAGACCCGGTTGACCCCGTGGAGCAAGAACATATCCCGTGACGAGGTACTAGGTAGGTGGGTTGGATTCATGATGTCCTACTCTATCAAGGAAGTCGAGATGATGAAGGTGGGGTGGGGACGAATGGTACAGGGAGCCAACCAGAACAACTCGAAGATGTTTCTTGACGGTCTAGGGATGCTTACCAGCCGTTTCACGCGTAGTATCGCCTACAATATCACCAAGCCGTTGATCGGTGCTTACCTAGCATCCCTCGCTTTCGGTGGGGACGATGACGATTCGGTATGGGATGTCATGCAGGAGAGAACGTTGAAGAGTGGTGCCATCGGTCTAGCTGGTATATTCCTAGGGAGGTACGGTACAGTCGCTAACATGGCGGCATCGTTCATACTGGGTGGTGTCAAGTTTGCAGAACAGATAGGGGCCATAGATGAAGAGACGTTCGAGGGCATAACCAAGATCGCCGGATGGGCTACTTACGCCAGACCGCAGAACCCGTATAACATCAAGCTGGGAGAGTTGTTCGAGGAAGTGTTACCGGCTATCGGTATATTCATGAACGCCATCGGTGATAACGCCAGCATGGCATGGAAGATATACGATCGTGCGGAACATAACGAACCTCTAACGGACTCGGAAGAAGAGTTCCTCCGGGCGTGCGGGGCGTTCTTCGAGCTGATGACTTTCATCGTCCCGAACGTGTTCACGGCCAACCTTAGAACCATCCTCAAGGATGGCGCCAATTACAAGCGCCGGCAGGAGGCTAACAAGGAACGTGAGAGTAACACTAGAAAGGCGTTTAAAAGTAGCGGTTTAGCTTTTTAAAAGAGAAACATTTCGTATATTTATGACATAAATATAATCGTATGGCTAGAAACACGAAAACGACATCAAGCAAGGCACTAGGAAAGAAAATCAAGTATTTCTCTGTTCCCGCATCGTTTCCAACGAAACCGAACATGGCGAAAAGATTAGGTAAAAAGTAAAGTAAGTAACTATGGCTAGAAAAGCAACATCAGTTCGTAAGCCTATAATGAGGCCAGCAACTGCGATGAGAAAAATAACATGGGATGGTAAACCTAGAAGAAGTAGTAAAAAGAAATGAAAGCTACTGTTAGATTAATAAAACTAGCTCCGATACTATTGAATATCTATATAGTTCTGGTGTTATTTCTATCAGCTCTAAATATAGAAGTAGTTTCTTTTGATTACGTGTTAGGACATTCTATGTACGTTGACATGATGCTATGGCATTTGTCGAAACGATTTAAATTTTGTTCATGGCACAGGGTATTAATAATCAACTTGTTAATACAATGTACCCTACAATTAATTGACGTGCTTACAAATTGCACGATTGAGTTCTGGACAATATTGACTATCGCCTCGGTATCCGCCGTAACATCTGCCATAGTTTCAACCATTTTATATTTCAAACATGGCTGTTGTAAAATTGACGAATCTAAGTAGATTGTTCAGGCACTTCGCCGACATGATTGATAATGGTTATTGTGACAACATCACGGAGGATGATATAGATGCAATGACCGAGGTACTTAAACCATACCTCAACGTTAAAGTAAATTATGAGCAAGCGAAGAAGATCACTGGTAAGACTGACAGTGCGTTTAACAGTAAAATATCAAGATGTGGACTCAAGCCAACGAAAGAAAGGCTTTATCGCTACATTGACATGCTTAAAATCAAACACAAGAAAGTTTGAGTGGTTAGCTAGTTTCATATTGGTAATTATCAAGTATGCCCACCCCCACCAAGGGTGGGTATCTTTTTTATTTCCCGATATGTGAATTCCCATATCGGCTGATTATCAGGCGAAGCGGGTAAAACCGTTTCGGACTGCCGTCGGGATAACCGACGTTAGGTACCTGACCTCGGAATTTTCGAGGGCAGCTGACCTTACTGGTGGGGAGGGGAGGTGTACCCCGTTTCAGGGTATACTGTGAAATAAAGTATACCACACTATTTTAACTAATTTTAGCTTTTACTGATTATCAATAAGTTACGATAAAAACGGGAATTCCCGTTTTTATAAAATAGTGTGATTCAGTTAGTAACAATACATATATATTTTTTAATCTAAAAATTAGGTGAATATAAATATAATTCATATATTTGTGCAGATTAATTAATATATAAAACATGAAGACAAATGTTACAATGAAATCGAAAGACAGGGAATTATTCGGTGTCGTGATAAAGCAAGACACGAAGAATAGTTTTTTATCCCTCACCGATCTTCAAGAAGCATACGCAGTCGGTAGGTTGAATGAAGGATGGAAGGATAAAAGAGTTAACGAGGTGTTATCTTCTAGGGATAATGCAGAAAGAATGTACTACATCCTAGAGAGAAGGAACATGACAAAGGGGATGGGATACCACGAGTTCATGAATATGGTAGAAGAGAAAACTCTTGTTAAAACATTGAAGTATTGTGGTGCTTATAAAACTACCGGGGGGAGGGAGAATAAAAAAGTTACATGTGATCCTTATATATGGGTACTTGTCGCTATGGAGATGAATCCAAAATTGTACGCTCTAGTGATAGATTGGTTGACAGATTCGTTAATCATTAATAGAATAGAAGTAGGTAATACGTACAATATTATATCTCGTGCTGCAAGTAAATTTAAGGATGTAGATTACGTGGTAATAGCCAAGGCATTGAATCATATAGTTTTTGGCAAACATGAAACATTGCTCCGAAACAATGCCACTAAAGAACAACTCAAAGAACTTGAGGATTTACAGAAAAAATTAGCATTTGCCATTGATATGGGATATGTCAAATCGTTTTCTGAATTAAGGAACGAGATGCTTAGAATATACGATGCTAAATATGGAACTCGTTTTGCAACACCAAAAATTAAATAAAATGGAAACGTACAAAGTATTTATAGATTATGTAGAAGGATCGGGAGAAGTTGAATGGAATTGTCCTCATATCCTCCTCCCCCGCCATGTGGTTACATCCTGTACTTGCTATCGAGATGCTTATGATGGGTGGGGGTCCAAAAGCTAAATTGTGGGTGTTTGAAAATTCTAATATATTATCAAAATTAAAATAGTATGAACGAGATTATTAAAATTACAGAAGTAGACGGAAGACAGGTTGTATCAGCTAGAGAATTGTATGCTTTCTTAGATATACAGACACCGTTTACAATGTGGGCGGAAAGAATGTTCGAGTATGGATTCTCGGAAAACATTGATTACGTGAGTTTATCACAAAAAAGTGAAAAACCTCAAGGCGGTAGACCTCAACTAGATTATGCGTTAACTATTGATTGTGCCAAAGAAATATCCATGATCCAGCGCAACGAGAAGGGGAAACAGGCTCGTCAATATTTCATCGAGGCGGAGAAGAAATTCAGGGCAATGCAACTGGGTGGGGGAGGCTTCCAGATTCCTCAATCCTTCTCTGAGGCATTGATGCTTGCGGCTAAACAGGCAGAAGAGATAGAGAAACAACAAAAACAACTGAAAGAACAAGCCCCTAAGGTATTATTTTCCGATGCGGTAGCCACTTCAACTAAATCATGTTTGATTCGTGAACTAGCTAAGTTGATCAAGCAAAATGGCGTGGACACTGGAGAGAACAGGCTATACGCATGGTTGAGAAATAACGGGTACTTGTGCAAGTTCGGTGAATCATACAACCAACCCACCCAAAAAGCGATGGAGATGGGATTATTTGAGATCAAGAAGACATCTATCACCAAGCCTTCTGGTGATATTCTAGTTACTACGACCACGAAAGTAACGGGGAAGGGTCAGATTTATTTCGTGAATAAATTTCTAAATAGGAAATGATACCATGAAAGCGCTAACGATTAAACAGCCGTGGGCATCGTTGATAGTCCACGGGATTAAAGACATCGAGAACCGGACGTGGAGAACGGATTATCGTGGCCCGTTATTGATTCATGCCTCCAAGACGATATACGGTGGCAACCTGAAAGGGTTTCTCAATAAAGAACAGTTGGAAGCGGTAGGAGAAGGGTACGATGAAGTGGTGAGAGAGCAATTGACTCACGTGGGAGCTATCATCGGGAGGGTTGATATTGTTGATTGCGTGGTAGACCACGAGTCGGTGTGGGCAGAACATGATGAAGACTTCTTGAACGAGGTCGCCCCCCTCTACCCGTGTAGACCAAAGCGTACCGTGTACAACTGGGTACTTGCTAACCCGGTACAATTTGTGAAACCAATACCATGTTCCGGCAAGTTATCATTGTGGGATTTCCCAATAGAGAGATATGAAAAAATTTGAATACAAGAGGATATATCATGAGGTTGGTTACAGAGAGCTAGATATGATAGGAGAAGCGGGGTCGGAACTAGTGGCTGTCGAGCCATCCAAGACTGACACCCCTCCCACCCTGTGGTTCAAGAGAGAGAAACAAGAAGTTAAATACGAAAACGTGGTAAGTTATGGTGGATTTCAAGTATGATATAGTAAGGAACATGAAACAACGGGTGAGAACCCCGCAGTTTCTTAACAGGGTGATCAACGTGTACGACTTCACCACCCTGTTTTCAAGGTTGATGATGTACAGGAGAGCTAAGGGTTCACTGGTACAACCGAAAAAGGAGGGGGAGGAAGAGACGACGTACAACATGTATAATTCCATGTTCATAAGAATCAAGGAAAAGAACAAGTTGAACGACAGGAAGATGAAAAGAATACTCAAACGATTCTACAACATCTCCCCCACCGCCACGATTGACGTGATGCACACCTGCATGGAATACCTGTCATCCCTTGAAGGTTCCATTCCTAGAGATTTGTTCGAGGAAAATCTAGACAAGAGGAAATACATTGACCAGTACTTTAATAAAATAGAAGAATTCATAAACGAGAAATAGGGATAGATATTATAAGTTGTTAATTTGTCGCACCTGATTACTTGATAGTCAGGTGCTTTCGTTTATTATGCAAAGTAATTGAACCCCGATCTACCTTCCCGTAACTTTATCGAGATAAAATATTCGTTTAACCAAAAAAAACTCATTTTTATGGGAAGTGAAAAGATTTTCATGTTCGGCGAACCTTCTACCGGTGGGCGTGCCGATCTTACCGCCATTTTACCGGCGTTAATGAACAACAACAAGGGTATTGACCCCAGTATCTTGGCCATGCTTGGCAACCGTGACGGTAACGGTCGTGACGGGTTCGGCAACGACTTCTTCGCCATCTTGTTACTGTTTATCTTGATGGGATGGGGTGGAAATAATAACGGTGGATTCTTCGGAAACCGTGGTAATGGCGGGGGAGAGGGATTAAACATCCTGAACAACGACTCCACTCGTGAACTGTTGATGTCAGCTATCCAAGGTAACGGGAACGCTATCAGCCAGTTGTCAACGCAACTAGGATGTACTACCGGGCAAATCCAAGACGGTATCAACACCTTGAACATGAGCTTGTGCAACGTGGGTAACCAAGTTGGTATGAGCGGTCAACAGGTTATCAACGCTATCCAAGCCGGGAACTGCACGCTTGCAAACCAGATCGCCTCATGTTGCTGCGATGTTCGTACCGCTATCGAGCGTCAAGGTTACGAGAGCCAGCTAGCGACCGTGAACCAGACGAACACGTTGCAGAACACGATGAACCAAAACTTCATCGCTTTGAACAATGCAGAGCGTGATAATTTCCAAATGCTTGGTGCTAAGATAGATAGCCAAACTTCTTTGATCCAAGATAAATTCTGTCAATTGGAAATGAGAGAGTTACAAAACAAGATTTCAACTTTACAACAGGAGAAATCAACGTTGGAAACTACCGCTTTACTGCAACAACAAACTCAGAACTTGGTTGGTCAGTTGAAAACTCCATGTCCAGTGCCTGCGTTTGTAGTGCCTAATCCAAATTGCTGCTATTCAGCACCTTATGGATATGGATACCCGTATGGAGCGGCATATAACAACGATGGATGTGGTTGTGGTTGCTAATCATGATCGGTTGAACTAGAGTTCTTTGACTTGTTGATAAGATTTTCGTAATCAGATAAGAAATACCATTTGTATCCTTTGTGGTGAGTTCTTTCTCCCCTACATACCGCAGACACGTTGCTTTCGCAAAATCCATCATTTTTTGCTGATCTACACGATTTGTAAAATTTGATTTCTTCGGCATTTTTGGGATTAATCCTAATTACAACTTTAGAATTTATTTCTTTTAATTTTGGATGGTTTTTCTTTGAAATGGAATTTCTCACCCTAGTAATAGGATTATTCTGGTTCATACGCCTTGTGCACCATTTTAGATTAGATATTTTATTGTTCAATCTATCGCAATCTATATGGTCTACTTCTGCATATTCATGTTCATTTGGAATAAATGATATAGCCACTAATCTATGTATATAGAATTTTTGTTCTTTATTATTTTTCCATAATCGAACCATTCTATATCCAGAATTAACGGCACAAGGTACTACTATATGTGGTTGTTGGTATCTAGTACCTAGATTGTTAGTTATTGATCTACCTAGAGATATTACTTTACCTAAACTAGATACCATGTAGCAACCTTCATAACCGGCTACATCCTTCCACATTTCACCTTCCAAGGTGATACTTTTTAAAAACTCTTCATTAGTCATTTTATCTGTTTTTAAAGTGACACTGGCAGTAAAAAAAAAGAATGGGAAGGAGGCCAGAAAACTCCTTATCAACAAGTTAATTACTCTTGTCTATCCCGGTGCAAATGTAACAATTAATTTAAAATAAATTATGTACCCGATGAATTATTATTACGGACCTTATTTTAGAAGACCAGTACAGAGACTGGATCAAGGAGGAATTCCGGCGATAAGAAGTGTCGCCGTGACAACCGACGCTACTAACAGCGAGGTTATTTATAACATTAGTCCGTGTCAGTTTCGCTCCCTCCCCAAGACAGGGATACTGTTATTGAATATAGCTCATTCCCCGGCGGCTGGATCGGAAGGATACCCGGTTTCGATTGCCACTACTCCCGCTAATAGCACGACAACCACGTCATCCAAGACGCCGTTAATAAACGGTTCAGGAGACCAGATGTTATCTAGCGAGATAACGCAAGGGAATCGCTACTTGATCTTTTACGACAAGTGTAACGGCACGTTCCAGACTATTAACCACATAGTACCGCCAACGGCTGCCGCTAGCAACAGTGGAGAGTGATTGAACATTAAATTTAGAAACAATGCAATTCAAGGATTTACAGAAATCGTATCAAGTCTACATCCTGTACAAGGGAGAGAAAATTAGACACAAGATGGGGACGGTGGTGAGTATCGCCAACCCTAGGTTCCAACCGTTACAGCCGGGGCAATTATCTTACCAGCAACCGCAGGACAAGATAGTTGACTTGGAAGTTTCCGTGGATGGGGTTAGTTCAACGTTCGTGGTGAGGGAGAACATGACGGTAGAAGTTAGAAATGACATTACCATATCGTGTGACAGGGACCCGATCCTTAACGAGATCAACGCCATCATGAGAAATAGTAACGACATTCTGAATAGCGTGGACAAGCACAAGTCCATACTGGAAGATTGCGAGCAAATAGTCAAGGATTTGAACCCCGTACTTGCCGTTGACAAGAGTCGTGACGAGAAGATCGCCAACCTTGAAAAATCGGTAAGTGGCATTAATGACAGTATAGAGGGCTTGAAAGAGTTGATACTTGGATTGAATAAAAAAGAATAGACATGGTAAGAATAATTGGTTTCAACAGAGACGGTTACAACAAGGATATTCAGGAAGAAGAGTACCGGAGACGCCAGAGAGAGGACCGTAAACGCCAGATGATGGAGGAAGAAGAAAGAGAGAGACGTCGCAACAGGCGTGATCGCTACGAGGAAGATGATTACGACGATGATGACGATGATGACGAGGAATACGAACGTCGTGAACGGGAGAGAAGAAGACGCGAACGTGAAGAGGAAGAAGAGGAAATGGAGAGGGAGAGGAGACGCAAGCGCAAGAGAATGATGGAGGATGAAGATGACTTCACCCGCCCCGAGAACCGTTATGACAGGTACGATCGTTACGATGACGAGCCTGAAATGCGTCGTGGTAGAAGAAGACGGAGAATGTGATGGGAAGGGATCGTTATTATTTCAGTAGCAAGACGTTCGAGGATTACCTTGACGAGCATGGTCCTCACTTCTCCAAGAAGTTATGCGAGCTAGCTGTTAGCTGCATGGAGAACGCTGACGGTTCAAAGCACAGGTATTCCAAGGAGGAAGTCAAGGAACTTCTGAAAAGGAACGGGGTGACGGTAAAGAAGGCGAGCGAGTACGATTGTTGCTTCGTGGCCAACATGGCTTACGCCGATTTCTTTCCCGAGCCGTTGCGTAACGAGTTCGATATAGCGATGTACGTGAAAAAGTACATTGACGACCCGGACGGTTACGATGGGATAGCTTTTTCACGGTATCTTGCCGACTTGAAAAGAACGGGCAAGTATATTGACTGGGAAGAGATGATTTAAAAAAACAAGACCTATGGACAAGATCATGTATTTAATAGAACTACTCGATGACGAATGCAATTTTTACACCTGTCAGGCGGTAGTGGTAAGACTTAGAGATATGGTTTGTGAATGGGTCAGTTAAGCGAGAAAAGGAGTGGTTAATTCCACTCCTTCTTTTTTCTTGCCAGTTCCTCCCCCGCTTTTTTCGCCTTTTCTACCAGCGTTTCTTGAGAGAACCCGCTTGCCAGTATTCGAACGATAACCGGGAGGATGTTAGGATTCTCCGAGAAATAAGATGCTATGGCGGGGGCCATGTCTCCCAGCTTGAAATCCGAGAACACGGACGATCTTAATTCTTGGAATCCCTCGTCATCAACACTCTTCTCGAAAGACGTCACGAGTAAATACCCCACCCCCATCTCTTTCAGTTCACCTACCAGTTCCTGTAACTCTTTTAATTTTTTAGCTATTTCCTTTTCTTTTTCCATATTATTGCTGTTTAGTGATTAACAGGACCATGAGGTCCCCTATAATGTTGTTTATTATCTCCTTGGCGTCCATCCTCCCCCTCTTGTTGGAGACGGATTCTTGTATGGATGCAAGCCTGTTGTTGAATTCTGTCATCAGGCTGTTGTTCAGGTCTATTGATTCCTGCAACCTGTCCATTTTACTTGCAAGTTCCTCGCTCGTCATTGCCTGAAAGATTGACCCGTGAACATTACCCTCTTGCAGCACGACTTGATCCTCTCTAGCGTCCTTTCCCCGTACCTGTCGATTATCCCCCTCGCGTTAAGGTTGGTGGACACGAGAACTAGGTTCCCGTTCTGTTCCGCCCTGTCCATGAGTTCGGGAAAAGCGTGCCTCTCGTTGCCGTAAGTCATGATCTTGGATTCCATCCCCACGTCATCTAGGCACACGATCTTCTTCTTCAACACGTCATCAAGGTTGTCTCCTATCGAGGTCATCGTGTAGTAAGATGCCACCTTACCGTGTCTCTCGGCGAGGAGGGGGAATATATCACGAATAAACACCGTTTTCCCCCTCCCGTAAGTCCCGTACAGGAATAATCCCCTTCCCTCGTTGTCAGACAACCATCCGGCAATCTCGTCATACTCGGGTATCCACTTGAAAGAATCTCCTATAAAGTGCGAGTAAGCGTTTTTAAGCCACTTTTCGCTATCGGGTATAGAAATGTATATCCTCTTCTTGAAAATGGCTCCATGATTGTAAGAATAGCCTCTAGCGATTAATTCCCTGTCCATGATTAAAACCTCTCGTAAATGTTGTTCAATGACGGGTAGTATGGAATCCACACCTTGTCGAGCTTACCCTTCCAGTTCTTGACCTCTTTGCCGTTAGAATCTATCCACTTCCCCTCCACCTTGCCCTCGTACGTGGTCCTTATTTTCTTCACGGTCTGTGACGTGCATACCTTTCCCCTGTCGTTGAAATACTGGATTATTTCCTCGTCAGTCGGGATAGTGAACGCTGCCATTCTCTTCTTGCACCCGGCAATCCACCTCCTGAGGTTCTTCTCCACCAGTTCCTCGTTTTCCTCAATCAGTTTCCTCGTCTCTTCCGAAATCATGGCTTAACTTGTTATAGGTTTCACGAAAAGTCTTGTCGGTTAACATGAGCGATTCGAACTTGGCAATCGAGTGGTAGTAGTATTGTCTAGTCCTGCCCAGAATCTTGCAGGTCATGTGCCTGTTATCGTACGAGTCATCGGCTAGCTTTATGAACGCGGTCACGGCACGCAGGACGGGCAACTCGGCCCTTCCTCCCGCCATCGCTTCCATCGTTGTAACCCCGAAGGCCCGGCAACAAGCGTTGAGCAAGTCCATCATCTTGTCGTACATGGATGGTTGTTTCTCGTTCTCGCCGTACATTATGTCTCCCACGTCTTGCTTGAAGTCATCGAACAGCATCTTGAAGTTCCCCTTCGGGTGCTTCATCACGTCCTTGTACAGTAATTCTATCCTGTCATCCAGTTCCTTTATCATTTCAATCCACTTAACTCGTTCAACAAGTTTGAAAACTCTCTAGCGTACATCATGACGATCCTTTCCGGTTGATCTTTCGCCGCTTTTAACCATTCCTGTCCCAGCGTGTCGCACAGCTTGCAGAATAACAGGGTGGCGTTGTTCAAGGCAACGTTGGCGTTGATACCAGCCTCGTTAACCTTTCCTTTCCCACCCCCACCCCCTCCACCGAAGGATGAAGGTGCCGCCGGCACGATCTTCACCTTGAAGCTGTCCGGCCTGTTTCCCGGTTCTATCGTGTAGTCAACCGTCTCGCCCACCTTGAAGGCGCAGTTGTTACCTTGTTTCGTCATGTTACCCCCCACGTCACCGTTCTCGAAACGGACGGTCCACGTGTGGAAAATACCTTGTTTCCCTACCCAGTCTTGTCCTTGAACGACACTGGTCACTTTTGATTTTTTCTGTTCCATTCTAGTATTTTTTAGCTTATTTCACCATGTGATATGCAATACCCTTGATTCATCAAGAATACAAGGTACTCGTGTTCTTTCGGGGAGGGAGAACCTTCTTTCAGTAACACGTCCCTGCCCTTGGCAACGTACCCGTGTCTCCTGAGGTACGCCATTGCCGTGTACCTCTTGTTGCGTGTTTTCTTGTCTATCCTTAACTTTAAACCTCTTTTACCCATTTGCTTAATCTTTAAAACGTTCAACGTGCCTTCCAGATTTCCCGATAAACTTCAATATAACCTCGGCGTGCAAGTCTTCTTTCGCCTTGGACTTCATCTCTTCCCACGACGACAGGGTGACGGGTATCCTTCGTTCCTTCTTCCCGTTAATCTCGATGTACCAGATGTTGTCGTTATCTATCTCCCGGTCTATCGTGTGGTGGTACTTGCTGTAAGCTGACACCGGTCGTGGCGATTCGGGCTTCCTCACCCCCGGTCTCTTATATTCTTTTGGTTTCATTGGCTATCTTGCACTTGAAAGGACAGTTCTCGCAAGACGTCTCGTTGGGAGAAATCTGGTCCCACCCCTGCAAGACCAGCGTGTTGTAAACTATGGCCGCTTCTCTCGCCATGTCTTGACACAATCCAAGTCTCTCCGCCGTGCAATCGAACCTGTAATCCCTAGTGTTAACTATGCCTTCCTTGTCAGGTCTAAGATCGGCCACGATGTAGAACACTTGCGGGTCCTTCATGGCGGCGTTCCAACCGTTATAGAACAACTCCGGGTGTCTCCACTCGTTATACTTCCTAGTCTGGTGGCTCAACTTGAACGAGCGGATGATATGATGGTGCATCAACCCCCTCACCTTGTTCACGAACCTCGGGTCTCCCCAGCAAGATTCCGAACACTTGTCCGGGAAGGAGGGGGAGAAGTACGTGCTATCAACGTTACTTGTCAGGTACAGGATCAGGGAGGACAGTATCCCCTTGTAGTTACACGGGAAAACGTCAAAAGTGTCCTCGAACCATACCTTTATCCCGTTGAAATCGTTCACGTAGGAAATCAAGGGCATGTTGGCGTTCACGTCATTAACGATCGTCCCCCCCCTGAATAACACGGATTTCCAGAACCTTCCCCTCTCTAGTATTCGTAGCTCGTTCGTTGACTTGTCCCCGTTAGATAGTCGTTTCATCCTGCACTGGCTGCCATCACCCGTTATGATGGACTTGAAATAATCCTTCATGGCCATCACCTCCCCGTTATCGTGCAGGACTATGGTCTTGTCGAGCAATCCCCTTATCTTCTTGGGACAGGCACGATGCGTGCTTATGATCTGGTCATCGCAAACGTGTATACCGAACTCCTTGAAGAGCCTAGGTGTCATTATCAACTGTTCCATGTCACTCTTCCTCCTTGTTAAAGAAACCACCGTTCTTGCCCACTAGCTCGTAATACACGTCAGTTTTGTCACGTCTCTCGCTAGCGTTGCAGAACGGGACCTTGACGCAGCAATGATCGTTATAACCGGAGATGGAGGGGAAGAACCTCATGTCACATCTCAAGCACTTGTCGATATGATCCGACTTGTTGTACCTCTTTACCTTGAAGAGTATGCCCTTGCGCTTCAACACGCTCCCCACCGGGACGTGAGAGTTCCTGTACGCGCTCCTTAACACGAGGAACAGGAATACCAGCAAGGCAATGGCTATTACAATGAATATAGTTATCATGTTTTCCATTTAGTTTAATTATAATACAAATATACGTACTTTATTTGACACGTGTAATGATATAGATAAATACTATAAACTACTTGATATCATCTACTAGATTTATCTTTACATGAGACAACTTGTAGTCAAGAATGTCCCATGCTGCCTGAATATCAGGCTCTTTCTCGAACACTAGTTCCACGTTATCGTGCTTGAAAGAATTAAGGAACATGGTGGCGTGTCGAGCTATATTGGATATGTAGTTACTTTTCATTACGTAGTGACACTTGAATTGCTCGCTGACGTAATTGCTGAAATCCTCCTCCTTGATCTGGAAGTACGTAGCCATGCTAATGATCAGCACGAGGAGGGCGAGGGTGGTGGTCTCGTTCGAGTCATCTATCCTCTTGTCGAAGAATCTTTTCACGGAATAGAAGAACACCGTGTAATCGTGTTTCATGTCATCGTACAAGTCGTCTAGCTGGGTGGTCAGGAAGTCCCGGTACTCCCTCCCCACCTCCATGTACCTGTGGTTTATCCACATCCTGATGTTTCTTTTCAGCTCGTTGCAGTGGAACTTGTTTTTCTTCACGTGAAGGCCGCTTTTCTTGACGTGATCTTCCAGTTCCACGATGTAGTTTTCCATGATCTCGGCTAGAAAAGAAGTGAGGGTTAGATTGTAAACCCTCACGTTAATGTCTAGTTTCTCCTCGATCAACGGGACCTTAATGAATGCCATACTCTGACAGTTGATCCCAGAACATCTCCTTGTACGTGTCGGAGTAAGCGGCGAACCCGTCCCCGGAGAAGTTGTAATAATGGTGTAACTCGGTAACGTGTATCTTCTCTCCCTCCACCGTCACGAACCCGTCAGGGTCGCACAACACGGTTTGGATGGGGGCGTTGCTCTCTTTCGCCTCCTTGAGGGAGATGTAATCCTTGGGCCACACTTTCACCACGTCAAGCCCGTAGATGTCGGTGTTACCGTTTCTAAGACACAGTACCGTGACGAGGTATCTCTGGTCCATCAAGAAGTTGGTCACGCCGAATTTCTTCTTGCTGACGTTCCAGAACATTATCCCGTCGGAGGTGGGTAGGAGGGTACTCGTTGACAAGTCCCACACCCGGAACATTAATTTTCTCATGATCATTAGGCACTTACATACAATATTACACTTGTACATATTGACGCTTCACCGGAACGCTACTTTTTAGGTCAATATCTTGACGGTCATCCATAGTTGGAACCTCCACGTCCGAACCCCGTTGTGCCAACGGTTTTTTGTTAAACAATAAATTCTGTTCTTGTAATCCAAAACGCTTGATGTTACAAGCGGCTAGCAAGTCACGGTCGTTCACCGATCCACATTTAGGGCATACCCATTCCCTTTCAGAAAGTTTCAGCCCTCTATAAACGTGTCCGCAAGAACACATCTTGGATGAAGGATCGAACCTTCCTATCCTGATAAACGTTTTACCCTGTCTCTCGCACTTGTATTCAAGCATCTTGAAAAACGTAGACCAACCGCAAGCTCCTATCGCCTTGGATAGACGATGATTTCTCATCATCCCTTTCGTGTTTAAATCTTCCACGACGATCGCTTGGTTCTCGCGTACAATTTTAGTGCTTATCTTGTGAAGATAATCCTGCCTGCGGTTGGCTACCTTTTCATGCTGTCTAGCAAGTATCATTCTTGCCCTGTTCCGACGGTTACTTCCCTTCTTCTTCCGTGACAACCGTCTTTGCAGGGTTCTCAATCTCTGTTCAGCATTGATTAAATGTCTCGGGTTCTCGTACGTGTCACCGTTAGAACACACGGCGAAATCTTTTATACCCATGTCAATACCTATCGTGGTATCGAAAGTTACTGGTAATTTTTCAGGTATCTCCTTGCCGTCATCAACAAGCACGCTAACATGGTATTTACCCGAAGGGGTCACGCTAACCGTTACCGATCTAACGTCACCTTCAAACTTCCTGTTGTTACCGTACTTTACCCATCCAATTTTAGGCAGCTTGATCCTTCTCCTTTCTTGGTCCACGTGAACCGATAGTATGGCCTTGTATGACTGTCTAGACCTGTTCTTCGACTTGAACCTCGGGAACCCTTTTTTCTCCCTGAAAAACCTTGTGAAAGCCGCATCGAGATTCCTCAACGATTGTTGTAAACACTCGTTACTTACCTCTCTCAACCACGAGTACTGTTCCTCTTTTTTCAGGTCAGTTAACATGGCGCATAATTGCACGTACGATATTCTTCCCTTGTCCTTCATGTACGCCTCTATTCTCTTCTGCAATCCCCAGTTATAGATAAAACGAACGCACCCGAAGCTCTTGTTGAAGAACCTCGATTGTTCCCTCGTGGGATGTAGTCGATATTTATAGGCGTTTAACATGATGCTAATATACGAATATTTAAACTAAAAACCAAACATTTTAATCTCAAAAAAATGTAATTTACTATATAGTTACCTGTACGAATTTTTCACTTCCCGTCCATGAGGTCATGGAGGAACTTGCGACCTTTCTCCGTCCACCGGGTCTGTATTTGCGTCCCCTGTTCCCCGTTAGCCATCATGTACGGTACGGACACGGTGTGAGTGTACCCGTTGCCTTGGTACTTGGCGTACAGTATCCACGCCCCTCCCTGCCTGTATTGAACGCCCATTTTCGCCAGTCTAGCGTTTAAAGTCTTGGCGGATAGACCGAACTCCTGCGCCATCTGGGTGGTGGTGTACGAGCTTTTGGATGACATCGCCTTGTCGAAATACTCGACCTTGGGGGCGGCCTCTTTTATCGTCTCCGTGAGCAACGTTTTCTCTTGCTCTAGCATCTCGATTCTTTGTTCCCTTCTCTTGATAGTCTCTTGGGCGATCATGACTGCTCTAGCCATTATCTCTTCCGGGGTATCATTGTTACTAGTAGACATATAACCGCCATTCTTTCTTATAGCTGGTAAAACTTCTGATGTTACCCATTTACGGAAAGGCTTAACACGTGGAGATGAACTTTGCAATATCACGTCATAGAATCCAGATTCAGTAACAAAGTTTGCCATTGAATTACCAGTTATACCCTCACTAGAATTTAGGGCGTGTAAATCAATTAATTGCACATCGTCTTTGTCTAGCCTGTTTTTAACTTCACTAGGATTTGTCAATTCTAAAACCTTGCACAAGTCTGCTAAGCAAAACAACGGTTGATCATTTGTCCCGGTTACTCTTATTTCACCGAAACTTTCATTCTTAAAAATCTCAATAGAATTCATAACGTTTAATTTTTGAACATAAAAAACTGCGCTACGTGTTGTTCAAGCCTTAAACGCAAAGCTCCGGTGTATTTCTACTTACCGACACGGCGCAGTATTATGTGATAAATAATATCTCTAATTATGGGTACAAAAAATGCCACGATGAGTGGCGGATCATACCGCGTCTAAGTTTGAACGCATCAAATATAATTGTTTCTTGTCAATTATCAAAATATATCAACTATTTGATTATCAGAATTACCATTTTTTCTGGTAATTGAAAATAGGTAACTATATATCTGATTACAATAATATTGTAAATACTTGATATTCTGAATTGTGAGATTTTCTCACAATTGAATATATGACATTGTGAATCAAGAATCCATATGATTTACAATGTATTGCGATGGTATCATGAGGATTTAAATATCCCCACCCCGGTTGCTTGCAATATGTACTTTTTAGGAAATAAATATTACCGGGGCGGGGAATCAACCTATTTTGCAAGAATGAAATTTCATAAAACGGGGAGGATGTCACCCCTCCCCTCAACACTCAAAATTTGATACCATGCGTCCTACTTAAAGGAGTGGATGACCCCCGATCGAACGGGGGAGGGATAGAACTAAGAGTTATAAACATTGTTATGTACACAGATTACAGAATAATATCCCTTGCCTCCGGCTCATCCCCTAGGTGTCTCGCGACAATGCTAGTCAAACAATACAAAAATTGAATATATGAATTTGCTTTCGTGCAAAACTAGTACTTTTATTTACCAATTCAAAGAACATAGCGATTCTTTACCTTGCATGATACCCACTGCCACCCTAAAGCCTTAACATACTCTCTTTATATATTACTATATATACTATACTATACTATACTATACTATACTATACTAGATATATACTACTATACTATATGTAGTATAATAGAAGAGGATGCAAGAAGGGAAGAACGAGAACCAGCATGGTTATGATGAATCTTATCACTAAAGACCATCGTGGCTTGATCCTGACCCTACCTTGAAAGGGGAGTTAGTATAATAGTCTTTCGACCATGCAAAGGACCAAGTTGTCGTCGTCCGGCATTGCTTGGATTTCCTCGGGATCATCACCGTCAGTTGGAACTTTTGGGCTGGCTTGAATGTTCAAGAGTGATTGCCCGGGGGAGGGGTGGTTCCAAAATAACCCTCGTTACTTCCCTTCTTGCCGGGCAATAAAAAACCCGGCCTTGAGCAAATCCCTAATCAAGTACCGGGGTTTTCTACTATATGGTTAGTAGGAAAAAAGTTTCTTATGCCATTGTTACTCTCTCGGGGATTTGCGTAGTAACGATGCAAATATACGACTTAATCTTTAAATTCCAACTTTCGTTGCAAATATTTTTCATAATATTTGCTCAAAGAAATCCACAAATCTTTAGTTTGTGGGAGGAATTGAGCGACTTTTCCTTATTTTGTTAATAAATAATTTTTCAAATATTTGAATATGCCAATTCTTTTAGTATATTTGCGGTATGAAATTGACGCTGAAAATAAAACTTCTTCCAACTGGTGACCAGTATCAAGCTCTTCTTGAAACGATCAAGGAGGCTAACGCAGCTTGTAACCTTATTTCTGAAATCGCATGGAAGAATAGAGTTTTTAATCAATTTAAACTTCATCACTTGTGTTATAATGACATTAGAGACAAGTTTAAACTTTCCGCTCAAATAGTTGTTCGTTGTATTAGCAAGGTCGCTGACTCGTACAAGCTTGACAGGAAGAAACGACGTGTTTTCAATGAACTTGGAAGTATAAGCTATGATAGCCGTGTACTTTCTTATCATGAAAACGTTGCTTCTATATGGACTGTTAACAAGAGGCAGAAGGTTGCTTTCGTTTGTCATAACACTAATTACCTTCCATATATCAAGGGAGAAGCCGATCTTGTTTTCAAGAGAGGCAAGTTTTACCTTTTTCAAACGGTAGAAGTTCCCGAGGAAGACGTGGAAGATGTCGAAGAGTTTATCGGTTGTGATTTTGGAATAACTGATATAGCCTGCACGTCTGACGGTAAAAAATACTCTTCTCAATTTCTTAACCAGTACAGGGAAAAACGAATGAAAATTCGTGGTTCTATTCAATCCAAAGGCACTAGAGGTAGAACACGTGAATGTAAACGTGGATGCGCTAGACTCTTGAAACGGCTTAAAGGGAAAGAGAGAACCACGGCAACGATAATCAATCACACCATCTCCAAGCGAATAGTCAATGAAGCTAAAACTAGAGGAGTTGGCATCGCCATTGAAGACTTGACAAACATCCGATCTAATTCCAAGCGTGGGAATAAAACGTTCAAAAGAGAACTTAACTCTTGGAGTTTTTTCCAGCTTAGGTCTTTTATTGAATACAAGGCTAAAAGGGATGGAGTACCGTTGATTGTCGTTCCACCAGCATATACTTCCAAGACTTGTTCCAAGTGCCATCATATTGGCACTAGGAATAACAAGTCTTTCAAGTGCAATCATTGCGGGAACGATATGGACGCGGATATTAATGCCGCTATAAATATCGCCCTGCTTGGGGCTGTCATAAACCAGCCTGAAAAATCGGGTATGTGGTGTGCTAATTTGCATATATCTGCTTAGGTTTAAAGCCCATAAGTCTTTAGATTATGGGTAGTTTATCCTCCCCCACCGCTTTTTCAACTTCTTCCTCGAATTCCTTGATGTCTTTCTTCTTGATGGTGGGATCGGCTACCCATTCAAGGGCGTAGAATCCCTTGTATTTCGGGTCGTTCACTGGTATTAAATTGTACCTACCCACGTACTCGTTCTTGTCGATGTTATTCATGGAGAACAGCTTTGAAGTGTTCACGTAGGCCGATCCAGATTTGCTCCGTTTTATCTTGAACGAGTCGTTATCTTTCACCGTGAACCTGAAATAAAGTCTCCCGTCATCTCCCATCCCGATGGTGATGCCGTCACGACCGGGGAAGTAATCCATCGTGTCCTTGTAAATACTTACCATCCCGTTACGGTATATACCAACGTACAGGTTGGATGGTATATTCTTGAAAATCTTGATGTTTAACATGATTCGCTTTCTTTTTGGTTATTTATATTCTCTATTAATATTTCCACGAAAGTTCGGGCGGGGGTGGAAAATGAGATGTGTTCGTGAAGGCTTCGCAAGCAATATAGTTCCACCCCATCCCCCGCGCATATCCTGATAATATCTGACATCGCTTTTATAACCTCTAAATTCCTGAGATTTTCCATCGAGTTATACACGAAACAATGTTTCAGTTTTTCTATCTCATCTGGTTTCATGATTTATGGTTTTGTTTTTCAAATTGTTTAAAAGTTCTTCCGTGGTATGGAATAAATCACCTTTTAACAGGTTTGTAGTGTCGGTAATGAACCAGTATTTAATCTCACGTTTCCCGTCTGATAAAAACCTTATCTCGATGTTTACATTCCTGACAACATCTTCATGTACATGATTGTTTAGCATGAATGACACTTTATCCCCCACCCTGAACGGCATCTCTATCGTTTCAAAGCCCGGGTTATCCTCTTTCTTGTACTCGAATTCAATGTCGAGTATCTCTTCCGGTGTTATCTCCTTTAACTCGCAAGTGGAAAACACGTGCATACTGTAATACGCTTTTAAACGCAACATTGATGAATCACCTTCTTCTTTAATTAACTCGAAGAACGGGAATATGTCGTATTCTTCTACCTTGAATTCCAATTTCGAGATAAGGGGGTATATTTTATTGATCACTTCTATGCCCCTCCCCCTCGTGTAAATTTTCGTGTTCGCTAGTTTATCAATCACCTCTTCAACGGTCACCTTTTTCATAGTTATCCGGTATTAAAAATTCAACTTTATTTTTCTCGCATATCTTGACGAAGTTTTCATCTATCGAGAGGGATGGGTTTCCCAGTTCAAGATTACTCGCCGTTATCGGCATCCCCCCCACCCTGTACTCGTACCATCCACGTAACGAGGACTTGTACGATAAATCAACGCTGAAATAGGTTCTGGCAATGATGCCTGTCCAACCTTCATCAAGTAGCTTCTTGAGTAACAGGTAGTCGTTACTCCAAGCGTACTCGGCCATCTTGTTTAGTTCGATCACGGGCATGATAGTGGCATTTTATTCTTGTAAGTTATTATCGTGTCCCTCTTGACGAGAATGGAATCAACGTACGTTTCCTGTATGTTCACGTCAACCTTCCCCCTCATGAAATCCAATACTGTTGGTCTCTGAACAAGTATAGATGTACCTATGCCAACTCCTATTAACATCCCACCAAGGCATGATAATGGTAATTGGAACAATCCATCTTTTATAAAAAGAGATGCAAAAAATATTAAAAGTCCAGCACCTCCAAATCCAATTAATAATATAATGCTATTCATTTCCCCTCCTATCTTTAACTATTTTACAAGCCTGTTTTAATCCTTCTTCCAATGCTTCCTCGTATGTATCAAAATCTTTAGCTTTAAAACAAACAGCCTTTCTAGGCATTGATATAATATACACGATCCATCCTCTTTTAAATGCCATCATATCTACTGATACATACATATCATTCTTCTCCCTTAACCACCTTGATAAAGCGGTTTGGGTGGGGGCGGGTACGCCATCTTCTAACAATTCTTCGGGTGGGGTCTCTATGTCACTCGTTGATACTCGATAGGGTGGGGTGGTGTACGCTGTCGCTATCATTAAAAGAATATTCTCCCCGTCAAGATAGAGGTGGGTGACGTTCTCTTTAAAGCCCACCTCCATCGCCAGTTTTGCCGTTTCAAGACTTACTATTTGATCCATTGTTTTTACTTTCTATTATTTCACACGCTTTTATCAACTCGTACTCAAGAATTAGATCGTATGATTTCGCTCCCCCGTCACTAACCGTGATATGTTTCGCTCCATCTTTTCTCCCTTCCCCGGAGCAATCATACAATTGACCCCACCACCCAAGATCATCCACGCCTATCATGACGTGAATATCATGTTCTTCTCGTAACCATTTCTGCAACTGGCATTGGGTGGGAACCGTGAAATTTAATTCTTTTGATCCTTCCGTGAATTCATGATTACAATATCCATACTTACTTCTAACAATATTGTCTATTAAATGGTCATAGTAAATCCAACATTGTTCATTAAATCCGATCTTCTTCGCTATTTTCGCTAGCTCTAAAGTTACTATTTGATCCATGATTATAATGGTTTAGATACTTCACGATAAAATAATGCTGCCTCTTTAATGTATTTGTCTACATCTTCATCTTCTATATAGTTTTGCATATAGATGTCCATAAGCATTTCATAAATATCCTCTGGCTCCATGATTACCATTATTATACCTAGAGATATATCAACAGTTTCTTTTGATGGATGTTCTTGGATATTATCAATAAATGCCCGTTTAACTTCATTTATCATTCCCATGACTATATTTCTTGTTTAAGTTTCTTTACTATCCACTCCCCGAAGTCATCTTGTATTTTAGCTGCCTCCCTGTATGGTAGGTTTAAAGCCCCGCCACCAGTTAAATGTCCCCATCCCCGGATAAGAATGACTTTTATGCCATCTATGGATACTTGCCCGGATGGATCGTACTTTACTTCTCTCTTCACGGACTTGTCTGTCCTGTCATTAAGAATGTCAAGTATTAATTGCTTGGATTCTTGTGGTATTTTCACCATCCAATCAAAGCATCGTACTCCTTCTCTGGTACTGACCCATGCCCCGAAATTGTCGTGGAAGGGGGGCTTGTATATCTCGTCAAATTTCATATCTATTCCTGTTTATTTGTTTCTTACACTTCAATGAATATCACGTTACTGGAAGGTTTCACCTACTTTATATTAGTCTTGTTGCTTGTCACCACGAATTTCTGTATCTCCATACGCTTGTAATTTACGTTTGTGGAATTCTATCATGCACCTCGTCACCCTTTCCTTGTCTCCCCTCATGAGGCAGCCGAAATCAAACACTTCTTTCATGATCTCGTTACATAATGTCTCGTCATTTCTTAGCTTCCTGCCGTGAGTTTCCATGAACACCCCGAAGGTTAAACTAGGTTGAACTAGTTGCGTGGTTGTCCTGTATTTCTTCAAGTCCATGCTCACGTGTATACATCTCGCCTTGCATCCAACCGTTAATTTTTTCTTGATGGTTGAAGTGTTCTTGTACCCGTGAGCGTCTAGCAATGATTGCAACTCTATAAGTTGAGTTATGTTTCCTCTTATCGTGTGTATCATAATATCCAGTTGTCTCTTAACAAAGAATTCATCTTGTAAATAACTTGATTCAACGTGAACCCGGTCACCCGTAGCGTTGAATCGTATTTTATCTCCCATTCCATGTTATCTTTCAAGAAGTTAACGCTCAAGTAACAAAGGTTTTGATGCTTGTCATCTCGAACGAGGGAGTATCTTCTTGCCGTCTCGCTGTCCTCGTTGTTGGAAAACAGGATCGGTGGTGGTAGTTCTACTTGCATTTTTATTCACTTAGTAATTGACTGAAAGTCTTGTTCCCGTACACCGTGTCCTCTAGTCTCACCCTCTCGAACATCCCCTTGTCCATGAACGAACGAATGTCTTCCGGCTTGCGGGTGGGTGGGAACATCCGGAACTTGGAAGGCGGGATAGTGGTTTCCATCGTGACAACCACCACCCCGAGACACTTGTAAACGTTGAACTTGATAGAGGCGTATATAACGGCTCTTCTCACCTCGTTCAATAGTTTAGTCGTGACTAGTGATGATAGTTGATTGTAGAGCCTGTAAACGGCCTTCTTGTCGAATCCTGTTACCTTCTCGATCACGGGGAGGGGGACTTCTTCCATTTTCAAGGCCACGGCTATCATCTTCTGGCTGCCCTCGACCAGCCGGAGTTCCTTCATGAGATTGTCAACGTTAATTTCCATCATCTTTTTGTTGTATGTTATAAACCGTTCTAAGTGACACGTTGAACACGCTGGCCACGATCTTCTTGTCCATGCCAACGGATAACAACGCCATGATGTCAGCCTCCATGGAGGGGGTCACTTGTCGAACTTGTCCTCTCTTAATCCTATCCATGTCAAGAAACGATAAAAGGGTTGGGGATGTAATCTAATCGTGAGAGCGAGAAACGCCACGGTTCCCATGAATCCAAGTATCATCTCCCCCTCGTTCTCGCTCGCGATCCAGAACCCGGCGGAGAAAAGTAACCCTCCCCACGATATGAACCTCGATATAAACATGATGTAATCAATCATTTTCAGGCTGTTTAAGTGATGATAACTCGGCTCGAAGACTTTCCACTTGATCACACCCGGTGGTCGGGGTCGATTCGCTAGATTCCCCTTCTTTCAAGTGATCGATGTAAATTTGATAAGCCTCCGGCCACTCTTGCTCCAATTTTTTTGTCGTTCCTATCGTGTTCAAGGCGCAATTGATCCTGTTCCTAGTTCTATTTAATTCATCGTACACGGATTCAATGTCGTTTATTAATCTCTCGCATTCTGTTCTAGCCTTGTCCTCTAGTGACCAGTTGTCCGACACGTACTCGCCAAGAGGAACGTACCTGTCCTCGAATCTTAGTGTCCCGAAGAAAACAACGTTCGTTGCTTTCAAGAAGAGACTATTCGATTTGATGAACGGCAATAACTCGGGGGGGGTGTTGCTGTCAATGACCTCGATCACTTTAGCGGCTATCTCTTTTTTAATTTCCCCGATCCTAGCATTCATTGGTTTTAATAGTTGTCCACTGATATAATCTATCTCTTTTTGTGATAATCTCTTGTGTCTCATGATGTTATGTTTTTAAATTAATTTCTTGTATCTTCTTCCCTCCATCATGAAGGTATCTTCAATCTCCATGTCAACCGGGGATAGTAGATGGAGGATGTTGTATTTTATAGCCTCTATCCCGGTGTACAGTTCCCCTCCCTTCAATACCCTAGTTACCTTCCCGTTCTTCCTCACGGTCATGTTATCGAGGCGGGAGGGGGTTATGTAATACCTTCGTTTCATTTCAATTATTAATCAAACCTTTGATAAATGATTCTAGGCAACTATGTACCTGATTACGCTAGTATTTTTTCGAATTTTAATTTATCTGAAGCGTACTGGATCGTGTTCAAGTCCCATCTTCGAACAATAGAATTGTCCTTTATAACACATTCCACGGTTGAGCAACAATTTATATACGATTTATTGTAAGCTTCTACTGTCGAGTTGTCGTGAGCATCTACCGTTGAGTTATCGCAAGCATTTACAGTTGAGTCGCCGTGAGCATCTACCGTTGATTTGTTGTAAGCATCTACCGTTGATTTGTTGTAAGCTTCTACCGTTGATCTATCGTAAGCTTCT
>ENA-ORSX01000179-ORSX01000179.1-human-gut-metagenome-genome-assembly--contig:-NODE-179-length-78166-cov-5.761237_pt1 | contig 78166 bp, 79 predicted proteins | sample MGYA00241904_ERZ509172 | MGnify/ENA primary metagenome ERZ509172 (study PRJEB26280, sample SAMEA2338795) | human gut metagenome | biome: human gut; feature: human-associated habitat; material: faeces... | reverse complement strand
TGAGATGATTATATCTTATTAGCCACTACTGTTACAACTTTATTATAGCACTACAGGATTAGTCTGCCGTTGGTTTAACGGTCAGGCAAAAATCAGTCCTCGTATCACCGGATATTATATGGATCTCCATAATCGAAATAGGCTCGCTGCTGATATGCACAGAAATGTTCTGTCGGTAATGTACGACAGTGCTATGGCTGTGCAGGAAGTCTATAACATTCTGGTACAAGATACAACTATCTCGGATAAAACCAAGGAACAGCTCCTTCAAAACTATCCTTGTGAAAGTAAAATGGACGAAGCGGTATTTCTAACCTCTGCGTTGTGCTTTGGTATGGAGCGTAATTTCGTAAAGAGAGATACAAATACAAAGAATCTGTTATCATCTGGAAATCTTTCTCCGGTTGTGAAGGATTTTATATATGACGGCGGTGTGCCAAAACCTTGCCGTCACTTCTGTGGACGAGACGCAGAGCTTATTGCGCTGCATCAGTTATTGTGTGAAAATGGAAAAGTATTTCTTCAGGGTATCGCCGGTATTGGAAAAAGTGAGTTAGCAAAAGCCTATGCAAAAACTCATAGCAAGGAGTACACAAATATCCTGTATCTCTCTTACACTGGTGATTTGAAGCAAGATATTTCTGACATGGATTTTGCGGATGATCTGCCGGATGATGACAGCGAAGAACGCTTCCGCAAACATAACCGTTTCCTGCGCACATTGAAAGAGGATACTTTATTTATCATTGATAACTTCAATACTACAGCAACGCAGGATGGTTTGCTGTCGGTTGTGATGAAATATCGCTGCCGCATTTTATTTACTACTCGAAGCAGCTTTAACAACTATACTTCCATGAATCTGGAAGAAATTGCAGATACAGACGCTTTGGTTAATTTAATGGGCTGTTTCTATTCTGAAGCTGAAAAGAACCGTCCGGTTTTGGAGCAGATTATCCAAGCAGTACACAGCCATACTCTGGCGGTAGAAATGTCAGCTCGTCTGTTGGAAAGTGGAATTATGGAGCCGTTACTCCTGTTGAAGAAGCTGAAAGAAGAAAAAGCCGCCCTGGGTGCTACCGATACCATCGGTATCTCCAAAGACGGCAAAAGTCGCAAGGCGACCTATTATGACCACATTCACACGTTGTTCTCTCTGTATCAGCTTTCAGATGCAGAAACCGATATTATGAGAAACCTTGCGCTGGCTCCGTTGTCCGGTGTTCAAAACAGATTGTTTGCGAACTGGCTGAAACTGCGTGATATGAATACAGTTAATGATCTGATTGAAAAAGGCTTCATCAAGGCAATGGAAGGTCGTATGATTGCCCTTCATCCAATGATGCAGGAAGTGACAATGGAAGAAACAAGACCTTCCGTACAGACTTGTCACATCTTACTGGATAGCTTACAGCAGATCTGCCTGCGTCATGGAGAAGAAGTTTCTTATTATAAACAGTTGTTCCAGACTATCGAATCTGTGATTGTGCAGATTGAAAATGATGATATGCCTGTACATCTCCGTTTCTTGGAAGATGTGTTCCCGTATATAGAGAACTATCATTATTATCAAGGCATGGAACTGGTTCTTGATACACTTTCTGCGATGCTGAAAGATGTGGCTGTTGGCTCTGTATCAGATCGAGCATTGCTACTCAGTTACCAGGCAGCTTATGAGAAGAAAGCGGATAAAGCAATCAAGATGCAGAAAGACGCTATTGCTATGATTCAACAAGTCACGGCAGACAATGCGCTTCTGGTTTCCAATCTTTATGCTAATCTTGGTGGTATGTACCGTGTGAACGGCAAACTGGAACTTGCTAAAGAGAACATGGAACAGGCAATCAGAATTATGGATGAATATGGTCTGGCTTATTACCATGACAGCATTGTGCAGATTACAAACTATGCTGTATTACTGACAGATATGGGACAGCCGGATGTTGGTCTATCTGCGTTACGAAAGCTGTGCCGTGTAATCCGAGAATATAATTATGATACGGGTCTGGATTATGCCAGTGTACAAGAAGCTATGGGCGGTATCTGCCTGACTATGGGAGAAATCCAACAGGCTACTTCTCATTTCCAGAAAGCTATGGAAATCTATGAAATGGTATTTGAGTTTGAACCGGATATGATTGAAGCAAAGAAACAGGAACTGCTTGGGACGTATGCACAGGCAGGATTATATCTTGGAAAGAAAATGCTTGAGTAGAGCGAAAATTTGAATTTTCTGTTGAGTTTACTATGGCGTATTACACTATTTTATAGAGATTCCACCTATATTCTACTTACAAGGGATTTTGTTAGGACACAAAAAGTTCACAAAAAAATAGCACTCGCTATTGACGAGTGCTAATAATGGTGATATAACATAATCAGAAACAGGAGAAAGAAAGAACCACAAGTTCATGATTCTTCCTAAACATCCCCAGTTTCAAAAAACTATTTTGAAAAAGGAGCGATGATTATGTTAACACCTAGTATTTTTGGAGAAAATTTATTTGACGAATTCTTTGATGATTTCTTTGATTTTCCGGTATTCGATGATCGAGAAATGAAGAAAGCACAGAAAAAACTGTATGGACGCCATGCAGCAAACATGATGAAAACAGATGTGAAAGAACAGGAAGATCACTATGAAGTAGACATTGATCTGCCAGGATTCAAAAAAGAAGAACTTTCTTTGGAACTGAAAAACGGATATCTGTTGATTAGTGCAGCGAAAGGTTTGGACAAAGAGGAAAAAGAAGAAAAGGCAGGAAAATTTGTTCGTCGTGAACGTTATGCAGGCAGTATGAGCAGATCTTTCTATGTGGGCGAGGATATCAAGCAGGAAGATATTCATGCTAAATATGAAAGCGGTGTCTTGAGATTGTCCGGCCACCAGCAGTATTAAGAGAGTAGCGAAAACACTGATAAATTCAATGTTTTCTCTCTTTTTTTCTACAAAATTTTAGGCCAAAATTGTTTGTAAATGTTTGTAAGCCGCATTTTACTGCATTTTTGGCGTTTTCAGCCTTTTCCGGCAGTGTTTTGGGCTGTTGTGAAAGCTATCCCAGCACTGATCTCATAATATCCGCCGTCTGTGCATCCGGCTCTTGCTTGCGGATATAGTGCCACGTCATAGCGGTATCAGCGTGCCCCAGAAGCGTGCTAAGTTGTGTGATCGGGATGCCGTTCTCAAACAACAGCGTTGCCACCGTGAAGCGGATCTGGTGGGAAGAACGATACTTGATCTTCAGTTCCTTGCAAATCTTCATCAGCGCTTCATTGAACGTATTCGCCAGAATCTGCTCTCCGTCACGCATAAACAAATACTCCGTGTCGGGGTAAAGGCTGTGCGTCTGCTCAATGATTGACAATGCGGTGTCTGTCAGTGGAATAGTGCGGAAGCCGGAAGCCTTGTTGCCCTTGATACGTTCCTCGTTGGTCAGATAACGTGCTTCAAAGGTCAGATCATCATTCATCTTCTGACAAGTCCTCTGTGCTCTCTGAATGTGCAATTGACCGTTTCTCACGTCACTGTACTTAATGGCACAGGTTTCACTGATCCGCAAAGGAACGAAGAACGAGAAGCGGATCGCCAGAGAGTAAATGTCCGTCTTGTCTGCCAGATAGTCCAGAATCCGCAGTCTTTCGTCCAACGTGTAGTTGTCCTTGTTGCTATTCTGGGGCTTACAGCGTTTACGGAAGATCTTCATATCCACATCTGACAGCAGATTGTGTTCAATGATCTTCCGGGACACACAACGCCGGAGGATGCCATTCAGCACGCTTAAAATGTTCGACAGACGTTTGCTTGTGATCGCAAAGTCCATGGTCACATCATAAAGGAATGCTTCAAAGTCGGCAATCTCAATCTTGGCTACCTGCATCTTTGCCAGAGAAGAATCCTGAATATAATGTTTCCATTCGTTCTTGTTCTCCTTCAGCGTCTTGGATGAGGTGTTGATGCTTGCACGCCAGTGCATCCATTCCAGATAAGCCTGCTCCAGAGTAGTGACCGCATCTCCGCAGTATTTTTCAAATAACTTGTCAATAAGGTCACGTCTGGTCTTGGCGGTGTACTGTTTCCGATCAATCACAATGTAAAATTGGTTGATGCTCTCACGATATTTAATTTTTTGTAAATCACAGAATTGTTTTAATATGGTTTCTTTTCTCATGTTATCATACAATTCTGCGACCCCTTCTAGGGTCATATTATTACATTCCGAGACGGAAGGCAAGAGAAGGTTTGATACATTTGGATTTTCCATGGCTGTTACCGGAAATTTCTAAAGTGTATCTGTTTTCATGTGTTGGTATAACGTATCTATTATGTGTCTGTGAAATTCCACAATTCCTTTCATAAATTTAGCGGTGCTCCGCATTTTTCATTATAACATATGGGGTTTTTAGGGCATGAACGTAAAGATTGCGGATGCGTTGGGCGGATTTGATGTGATATATGTGTGATTGATAACAGCGTGCAAAGCGTTAATGTGCAATCGGCTCACAAGGTCATGTCAAGGATTTTTTTGAAGATTTTTTCAGGAAAATGGAAGTTTCAGTTAAAAGTGAAAACGTATGGATTTTGAGGGTTTTGAGAAAAGTCCGGGATTTTTGGTGCGTTGTGCAGACATGTTAAGAAATCATGGTTTTGCATGGATTTTGAAAAATGGACGAATTTTCGGTACATTATGCGGACTAGTGAGAAAATGCCACAAAATCGGGGTTATTGCTGTTTTCAGGAAAGTATCGAAATTTTTATGACGTGATTGCGACTAGTTGGGACTTTTAAGTTTTGAAGTTTTTGAGATTTAGGGTAGATTTTTTTGGCGTGGTAAGGACATGTTAGTAATCTTGATTAACGTATGGCGATAGTGATAGATGTGGAATATATAAGTGACATGACGTTTTGAGTGTGTTATAATCTATCAATAGGTTAATATATCTTGAACAAGGAGGTATAGGCATGAAGTATATAGACAAAATTATCGTTCAAGAAAAAGATGCTGTGGGTATGTCTGCGGCAGAAGTATATAAATGTCAAATTGAAGATCAGGCTGTATATTTAAAAAGGATTAATGAAATATACTCACGGACAACCTATAGTGTCAAGCGAGAAGCTGAGGTAATGCAGTGGTTGGAGGGCAAACTAAACGCTCCCAAAGTAATCGAATATGGTCAAAAAGACAATGCAGAATATTTGATTATGAGCGAAATTGAGGGGAAAAGTATAGATGATTTTGCGGAGGATCCTATACAATATATAACATACTTAGCAAATGCAATTAAGTTATTGCAATCCATTGATATTTCAAACTGTCCGTTTTCATCGCAAATTGATATGAGATTGGAAGAATTGGATTATCTTATGAAGAATGATCTAGCTGATACTGATATATCTAATTGGGAAGATTCAACGGAATTTACAGATCCACAAGAACTATATAAATGGCTCTGCGACAACAAGCCACAAGAAGAATTAGTATTTTCACATGGCGATATCAGTAATTTGTTTATTTACAACGATGAAATATATTTTTTTGATCTGGCAAGATGTGGATCTGCGGACAAATGGCTGGATATTTCAATGTGCGTCAGAGAAATTAGAAATTTTTTTCAAAATCCTGAATTAGAGAAAATGTTTTTTGAGATGTTAGGTATGGAGCCTAATTATGGAAAGATTAACTACTATTTGTTGCTTGATGAAATGTTTTAAATAAGAGTAAGGAGAGTTTGCTATGGTAAAGAAGGCTAAAAAAGATGATATAACGATTATTGCAGAATTGGCAGTCCAAATGTGGGATGTAGATACTATACAAGAATTGATCGATGATATTTCCGATAATATGGCAAAAGAAGATGCCCAATATTTCATCAAGTATGTTGATAGTGAGCCAGTGGGATTTGCAGAATGCCAATTGAGATATGATTATGTAGAAGGTACGGATTCATCGCCGGTTGGATATTTAGAGGGAATTTTTGTAAAAGAAGAATTTCGTCACAGAGGTTTTGCAAAAGAAATATTGACGGAGTGCGAAAAGTGGACAAAAGAAAAGGGATGTACAGAATTTGCTAGTGATTGCGAATTAGACAATGAAGATAGTTTGCATTTTCATATGGCTATAGGATTTATTGAAGCAGGCAGAATTATCTGCTTTAAGAAAGAGTTATAAGTGAAGAGAACAAAATCTGCTAAATACCGCTGAACGGAAAGGTTCTTCCATTCGGCGGTATTTATGATATAAGCATCATTCTTTAGCAATCCGCGGCTTCTTCTTAGCCCGGTTATACCGATTGCGAATCAGATTTTTAGGAGCCTTGGTAACACGTTCTAGTTCTACGATCGTGTAATAATCTTCGTCAATGTAGTAAAGGATATCGTCATCGGTCAGTTCTCGTCCGTCCAGAAAGATAGGCACACGTTTTCTTCCGGCTTTCTTCAATGCCTTATCTTCCAAATGGGCGATTCTGTTTGTAAGGGCTGCGATTTGTTTGGCTTGCCGGGTGTTCAGTTCGATCAGAATGTGCAGCAGTGTTTGAGGATTGGTTTCGGTTGTGAGTTTCTGCTGCAGTTCCTTATCCGGCATATCCTTGTATGGATTCACGGAAGTGGTAGCGATATTGTTGTTATCTTGGTAACAATTCATAATTGGAAATTCCTCCTTCAAAATTATAAAAATGAGTGGTAACAAATACGAGTTAATTTGTTACAAGGTTTTTTCGAGGAAAAATAGCTCAAAAATGGCGTTTTTCAAAAAATATATATCTGGATTTCTTGAAATGGGAAAGTATCAGAAGTAACAATTGTGTGAAGAAAGTTACTTTTCCGGTGACCGGAAATCGTAATTGTATCTGAAAATGTGGTTGTAGAATATTTGTGTAATGTTTGTAAAATGTTTGTAGAAAACCGAAGGGATCGCAGAAAGCTCCTATTTATCAGTATTTCCGGCAGTCAGATATGCTTCAAGTCCATTCCAAAACCAGAAGAAAGAAAAGCTCAGATAGAGGACAAAAAGTATATTGCCATCGAAGGATAAAGGCCCTTCTTAAAATAGATTATAGAAAACTGATTTTATCCCGGAGTATGATACTCCGGGATATTTAAATGTGAAGGATAGAGCTGTTTTTGATACATGTTTGGAAAAATTAATTGAGCAGTCAGAAGCAGGAAAAATGTTTGGTGATTGGAACGATTATGGCGGATTGCTTGATTATTAAGCAACAGAAGATTTGAAATTTCTGTTGAGTTTTATATGGATTCCACCTATATTCTACCAACAAGGGATTTTATTTAAACAATGAAAGAAGTACCTTTATATCATCAAATGATTGGAGGAATGCATATGAACCAATTAGTTACAGGGAAGTTTATAGCATTAAAGAGGAAACAGAAAAATTTAACGCAAGAACAATTAGCAGAGAAGCTTGGAGTTTCCAATAAGACCATTTCAAAGTGGGAAACTGGTAAGTGTATGCCAGACTATTCCATTGTAAAAAGTTTGTGTGAAGAACTTGAGGTTACGGTGGCAGAACTGATGGATGGTGAAATATCCGAAGAAAAAAGTGTTCGTACATATGATGATGGACAGATTATAGATTTACTTAGACGAACACAAGAGTTAGAAAAACAAAAAAATATGCTATATGGAGTTATGCTAATTGTAATGGGCATTGCATTACAGGCTCTTTCGTATGCGTTTGGAGGTTCAAATATTAAAGATTTCGTTTCTGGTGTACTATTAGGATTATCAATTGTAGAAATGTTGGGTGGTATTTATGTTGTTGGAAAGTCATTGGCAGGAAGATAAATTTCAGCAATATTGAGTAACGAATATGAATTTGACGAGGTGTAAAAATGAGAAAAAATAAATCTACGCTGTTCTATGTATCAGCAGTATTGTTTTACTTAGCTGCAATTCTAAACTTTGTGGGTGGAGACCATAATTCCATAGCTGTTGTGTGGTTGTGCCTTGGTTCAACATTTCTTTGCTTAGGTTCAGTATATTCTAAAAAGTCTAAAGAAAATAACAACAAAGATGAAGAATAACCAATTCAAATTTGCAAGGAACTGAAAATTTCAGTTTTCAGCGGACAATTTAATATGGTTAAACAAGGCAGTCTTGCACTACGGTGTATGGCTGCTTTTTTCATCTGCAAGTATTATATACTCTTGAAAATCACTATTAAAAATGGTATGATTTGTATGAATAATCATACTTTGGAGGATTGGATATGGACTTTAAAAATGGAAAATATGCTTGGATGGTAAAGATTGGCGAAAAAGGACAGTTTGTAATTCCTAAAGAAGCAAGAGAACTCTTTGATCTTCAGCCAGGGAATGAAATTCTGGTTCTTGGAGATGAGAAAAGAGGAATTGCAATCCTGCCAAAAGAAATGCAAATGGAATATATCCAAAAGATTTTTTCGGAAATAGATGAATAAAGGATGGTGTGATACATGAGTAAAATAGTTTTCTTTTGTATTCCGGCGCATGGTCATACAAACCCTACTCTTGGCGTTGTACGTGAATTGGTTTCTCGTGGGCATCAGGTATGGTACTATTCTTATAATATCATGCGTGAAAAAATAGAATCCGCAGGAGCTACTTTCGTTTCTTGTGATGATTATGATATGGAGCAAAAGCTCACACCTAAAGATTCCGTACGTGTTGGTAAAGACCTGGCATTTTCGACGAAAATTTTAGTAGACACAACCTTAGCTCTTGATGATAATGTGTGCGAAGATATGAAACGGCTGAAGCCGGACTGCATTGTTGCTGATTCAATGGCGGTATGGGGAAAAGCAATTGCTATAAAATTAGGAATACCTTTTGTTTCTTCTACTACAACTTTCGCATTCAATCAATATTCTGCAAAAATCATGAAGCAAGGTATTGGTGAATTAGTACGAATGTTAATTTCTATGCCCAAAATCACGAAAAATATAAAGCGCCTGCAGGACAAAGGGTATCCGATTAAAAGTGTACTTGATATTATCCAGAACGATGATAATACACACACGATTGTATACACTTCTTCTGATTTTCAGCCTTGTGCAGATACATTCTCAGACAAATACGTTTTTGTTGGTCCATCTATCCGCCCTGCTACTGATAAGATTGTAAAAACCAAAGAAAAACTGATCTATATTTCTATGGGCACCGTAAATAATGATATGATGCCTTTATATAAAACTTGTATTACCACCCTTGCAGATACGGAATATCAGGTAATTATATCTGTTGGTAATTTGGTATCCATCAAAGAATTCGGAAAATTGCCAGAAAATATCTCTGTATATGAACACGTTGATCAAATTGCGGTGCTTCAAGTGGCAGATATATTTCTGTCGCACTGTGGAATGAATAGCGTAAATGAGAGCCTTTATTTTGGAGTTCCTTTACTTATGCTTCCACAGACCGCTGAACAGGGAGGTGTTGCTGAACGTGTGCATCAACTTGGAGCAGGAATTAAACTAAAGAAAACTGACAGAATTTCCATTCAAAATGCCATAAATAAACTTCTGTTAGTGGGCTCATACAAAGAAAATGCCATGAAAATCTCTTGTAGCTTTAAACACTGTTCAGGTTCCAAAGGGGCAGCTGATAAAATCGAACAAGTTTGCAGGAAATAATATTGTACAAAATTTTAATTGCAGTCATGCACTACGGTGTGTGGCTGCTTTTCTTTTTTGCTCAATTTCCGCTCAATCCACGCTCAATGTGTTTTATGCCCTCTTTCAGTAGAATGAAATTGCAATGAAAACAGCACCAAATCAGAAAATCCGGTGCTACTTCAAAGCAAATCTACTGAAAGGGGGCATTTTTTATGAACACAAACAAGCACAAGGAGGTACAGAGCAAATGAGAGAACTGAACAATATCAAAATCATTGCCGTGGATCATGGCTACGGCAACATCAAGACTGCTAACACAGTCACACCTACTGGAGTGACAGCCTATGAGACGGAGCCAATCTTCTCCGGCAACATTCTGGAGTATGGTGGCATCTATTACCGCATTGGGGAAGGTCACAAGGAATTTATCGCTGACAAGGCTATGGACGAGGACTATTACATTTTGACCCTTATGGCAGTTGCCAGGGAACTGAATGTATATGGCATCCGTGAAGCTGATGTTCATCTGGCTGCCGGTCTGCCGCTGACCTGGATTCGCAAACAGCGTGAAGATTTCCGAAGCTATCTGCTCCGCAATAAGGAAGTGGATTTTCGTTTTAACGGCAAGGACTATCATATTCGTTTTGTCGGTTGCAGTCTATTCCCACAAGGTTATCCTGCCATCATCGACTATCTGGGTAATTTCAAAGGTACGAATCTTCTGGCAGACATCGGAAATGGCACTATGAACATTCTGTATATCAACAACAAAAAGGCGATGGAAAGCCGCTGTTGGACAGAAAAGTTCGGTGTAAACCAGTGCATGATTGCCGCTAAGAATGCGGTGCTGGACAGCTTCGGTGTAAAAATCGAAGAATCCACCATTGAACAGGTGCTTCGCTTCGGAACCGCTGACATCAGTAAGCCGTATCTGGATTGTATCACTTCCGTAGCAAAGCGATATGTAGCTGATATTTTCGCCACACTTCGCCGCTATGAATATAATCCGGATCTGATGCGACTGTACATCGTTGGTGGTGGCGGTTGTCTGGTCAAGCACTTTGGTCAGTATGATGAGAGCCGAGTTACCATTCTGGACGATATTTGTGCGACAGCCAAAGGTTATGAATATCTCGCATTTACCAGCCTTCGCAGGAAGGAGTAAGCCATGAGTGAGAATATCCGCAGCACAAATCTTCGCTTCAATCTGGAAAAAGATACCCAGAAGCGAGCATGGCAGTATCTTCAGACCATGGACAAGCAGCATTTCAAATCCTACAGCAATGTAATTGCCGTAGCCCTGGTGGAATATTTTGACCGCTATTATCGCAGTCAGGATGACCCGTACTTTGAAACCAGAGAACGTGAGGAACGATTTGTAAATCAGATTATTTCCTCCGTAGAAAGTGCCATGGAGAAAACACTTCCGGTATTTCTGGCAGGCTGTATGGCTGGACTGTCACAGGTTCCTGTTGTGGCAGCTCCGGTTGTTCAGCAGAAACCGGATGAGGAACTGGATTGGGATTTCCTTGGAGAATAAAATTTCTCCAAACTGACCCCACAGGAGGGAGGTGAACGCATGACACGATTTCTGACACAGGATAGTCCGATACCACCGTATATGGCATTTCCAAGATTTCTACTGGACAAAGATGGACTGAATGAAACAGCTAAAATTCTCTATACGATTTTGCTCGACCGAGCAAGACTATCCCAGAAAAATGATGGCTGGATGGATGAACAAGGTCATGTGTTCATTTTCTTCCCAATCAAGAATCTGGCGGAGACCATGCATAAAAGCGAAATGTCTATCAAGACAGCATTAAATGCTCTGGAGAAAGAAAATCTGATTGTTCGCAGACGTCAGGGCGCAGGTTTTCCAAACAGGATCTACGTTAAATATCCACTGGAAACACTGAATCAGACGGACAGAAATCTTTCCATAAGACAGACAGAAAACTGTCCTACAGATGGAAAGAAAACTGTCTCTGTGACAGACAGAAAACTGTCCAGTAGTAATAAAGATAAGAACAATATGAAAAGAACAAATTCAGAGAGTAAGGATGACCGCACCGCTTATGGCTCTTATCAAAATGTTTTCCTGAGTACGGAAGAACTGATTTCCTTGCAAAGGGAAGTCCCTCATTATCCGGAATACATTGAAAAGCTGTCCAGCTATATGGCATCCAGCGGAAAACTGTATTCCAACCATGCAGCTACCATACGAAGCTGGGCATTGCGTGACCATCCTGCTCCTGCAAAACGAACCTATGAATGTAAGGAGGATGAAAGCCTATGAAACCAATTAACAACACCGTGGACGATCTGTTTCAGCCGAGAGAGCTTGCAGCGGACGAATATCTGAACGAAGCTGACGGGCTGATCTATTGTTCCAAATGCCACACACCCAGACAACACCGAATTGAACTGAAGGAACGAGTATTCCTCCCTACGGTTCGCTGCCGTTGTCAGCAGGAGGAATATGACAAACAAGAAGCCGAGCGCCAACATCAGGAACATCTGATACAAGTATCCCGATTGAAAGCCAATGGATTGCAGGACAAATCCCTGCGAGATTACAACTTCGTTAATGATAAAGGCTACAACCCGGAAATACAGAAAGCCCATGATTATGTGGCGCATTGGGAGGAAATGAAAGCCAATTCGTTGGGACTGCTTCTCTGGGGCGATGTGGGAACCGGTAAATCTTTTTTCGCAGGATGCATCGCAAATGCCCTGTTGGACAAAGGTATTCCGGTTCTGATGACTAATTTTTCCAGAATCCTGAATACACTGACTGGAATGTATTCCGATGACAGGAACCAGTTCATTGACAGCTTTAATAAATACAGTCTGCTGATTATTGATGACCTAGGAATTGAGCGTAGCTCCGAATTTGCTCTGGAGCAGGTATTCAATGTAATTGACAGCCGATACCGAAGCAAGAAACCGCTGATCGTAACCACCAATCTGACCTTGGATGAATTGAAGCATCCGAAAGATCTGGCAAGAGCCAGAATTTATGACCGAGTATTGGAGCGTTGTGTTCCTCTGAAAATCAATAATCAGAATATCCGAGAGCTGAACGCAGCCGCTAATTTGCAGGCAGCACGAAATATATTAAATTCCGGTACTTAAATTCACAGCCGATGGTGCTGAACAATTCGCCTGTCAGTATACAGATGACCTATAGATTGCAAAGCGAATTGTATCCGCACCATCCACACCGGATTACAGTACCACCCCGATACCAGAAAGGAGATTTTATGGCAAATAACAGACCTATGACCGAAGATAAAAAGAAATTATTACAGGCGCAGCACAGATTAGAAGCAATCGAAGCCCGCAACCGTCAGAAAGAACGAAAAGCAAGAACCAGGCGATTGATTCAGATGGGAGCTGTATTGGAAAGTGTATTTCCGGAAGTTCAGACCATGGAGCTTGATGATGTGAAAATCGAACTGAAAAGACGATTGAATACGTAAGAACGATTAAAGGCATAAGCCTTGGTAGCTTTGCTGCCATCCCGAAGGGCGCACTTACTCACCACCCATAAAATGGGCGGTGGTATCCCCTTCGGGGTCGTGCGCTCTGCGAGGCTTTGAGGCTCCTTTGGAGCCTTATGTACAATGCCACACTTTTTCAAATTGCTGTCATTGTCCACGCAGTTTCCGCAAGTACAACCGCTGATGCGTTTGTCAGCAGGGGTACAAAATTGTACCCTGCCTTGCGCTAACTGCCTGCGAAAATCTGCCACCGGCAGTTTTATCGCAGAGATAGGTGCAGCATTCACCGCACCTATTTTCTTTTTCAGAAAAAGAAACAAAAATTGTGCTGCGGCACAGAAAGGAGGAAAATAGTGAACTATTTCCATTTGGAAGCAAAAGTTGTGAGCCGTGGCGCAGGCCGTTCTGCGATAGCAGCTGCCGCTTATGCATCCTGTTCTCGACTTTACAATGATTATGACGGGCTTACCCATGACTACACCAGAAAACACGGGTGTCTGTATAGCGAAGTCTTTCTTCCGCAGTATGCACCGGAAGAATGGAAAGACAGGCAACTACTCTGGGAAGCAGTCGAATCCGTAGAAAAAACAAAGGACAGCCGACTGGCAAGAGAGCTTGTAGTTGCTCTGCCTTCGGAGCTGTCCTTGGATGTCTGGAAAGGTATGTTGGAGCGTTTTGTTCGTGAGCAAGGCATTGATCTCGGTATGTGCGCAGATGTGAATATCCATGACCCGTATCCACCGGGGCATAATCCTCACAGCCATATTCTTTTCACCATGCGTCCCTTAGATGAAAACGGCAAATGGCAAGCAAAGACACAGAAAGAATACCTTTGCAAGCGTGGCGGCGAAGAACGTGGATTTACCGCTAATGAGTTCAAAACCGCCAAAACACAGGGCTGGGAGAAACAATATATGTATCAGTTCGGGGAGAAAAAAGAGTATTTAACCCCGTCTGAAGCAGAGAAAATTGAGGGATGTATCAGAACATCAAAAACTCCTAAAAGTACCCGCTATGGAAGACAGAACCCTCTTACAGAGCTTTGGAACAGCGAAGAACAGATATTTGCGTGGCGCAAGAGTTGGGAAATAATTATCAATGAAGAACAGGAACGCCATGGTATTGCCGACCGTGTGGACTGTCGCAGTCATGCCGCCAGAGGATTGACCGAGCAGCCGACCGTACACGAAGGATACCACGCAAGAAAACTGGAATCTATGGGAATTGTTTCTGATCGCTGTGAATTGAACCGTCAGATCAGAGCAGACAACAAGCTCCTGCGTGAACTGAAAAAACAGGTTCAAAAGCTGATGAAGGCAGTTAAAGAAAATGTCCCCGCTATCGCTTCTGCATTGGAAACTCTGCGTGACCACATGGTTCTGATTCAATATCAGTTGATCGTGAATACTTCTCAGCAGGAAGCGGTGGCTTTCCAGAAAAAACTTTTGGCTGATATATTGGCTGAATACAAAAATGTAAAATCTGAAATCAAAGCTAAAACTGCCGAGAAAAAAGAACTGATTGCAGAACAGAAAAACTGCGGTATCCATTTCATTCGTGCAAGCAAACTGGGAGAGCAGATAGCTACTTTGACAGAGGATATCGAAGAACTGAAATTCCAGAAAGCACAGCTGTTGACTCGATTGAATTGTCAGGATAATGGTGTTGCTGCGAAGAAACAGACATTAAAAGATATGGACAAGGCTCTGGATAACTTGGTGCAACAGCACACACTATTGTCCGAGCAGAAAGAAACGGATAAAGCTGAGTTCCTCGAAATCCGAGATGATATCACACCGGAAAATAAAGATGCTGTCATGCAGGAGCGTGAAGCCATCCGTCCCCAAGGCAGAGTCGGTTTGGTTCGGAGATTGTATGAGAAATACAGAGATAAGTACAGTTCTGATACCTTCGATGAAGCCAACCGGCAGGTTGATGCTGAATTGAAAGAACATCCAATTCAGAAAAAGAAGCGTTCTATCAGTGAGCAGCTGAAAACACCGAAACAGGAAGCATCACAACCGAAGAAACAGAAAAAGAAAGAATACGAACGATAAAAAAATCGGCTGTTACTCAGAAAACAGGAGTAACAGCCAAATTTTATCTATGATGATACTCCTTGGCGATCACATAGACACCCGCCAGCATTTCAACAATGGACATCCCCAACAGAAGTCCTGCGAAGAAGTCTTTGACATTTGAACCGCCCAATGTATGTGACAATGCCTGCAAAGCAATTCCCATAACGATAAGGAGAACTCCCGTCATCATTACTTTTTGCTTTTCCAATTCTTGTGTTCTTCTCAACAAATCAAGAATCTGTTCGTCGTCATACACACGAACGCTTTTGCCGTCCGATTCTTCACCGTCCATCAGTTCAGAAATCGTAATATTCAATTCCTCACACAATTTCGTAATCACGGTGTAATCGGGCATACATTTTGCTGTTTCCCATTTTGAAATGGTTTTGTTTGAAACGCCCAAGCGTTCAGCAAGCTGCTCTTGGGTCAAGTTCTGCTCTTTGCGCTTTTGGGCAATAAATTTGCCTATTGAAATTTGATCCATTCTGGATACCTCCTTTATTTTGTCGAGGCAAGAATAGCATTTCTTATCACAAAATTACACCCCCAAAAAGGCGAATATGGGTGGAATCGTCATAAACTCCCGTGTATAACCTCTGCTGGGATCTGCATTTTCTTTGTTCAGAATTCGCTTTACTTAAAGATGAAAACAAGGGCAACGACTTCCGTAATAATGGCAATGATGATGCGGTATACCGTGCTGGAGGTAGTAATTAGGTCAATGCCGCTGAAAATCAGCCCTGCACACAAAATCAATATTTCGATGATACTCAAAAGCTTACCAATACTGAATTTTCGTTTCATTGTCATTTTTCGCCTTTGGAAACTTCGTATTTGCATTTGGTGAATAAACCGTCTGTAACAGCACTGTTACTCTCCGTAACAATGTAAAATAGCAGGCATTAAATTCTATTACTTTACGAACAAAAAAATGGAATTTTACATCCTATTATCAGTTTACAAACCAATATGTGCCAAGAATACTCCTATGGCATATCCTAATTTATAAAGCAGAAGAATCGTTAAACTAACAACAAGTACACGCCTAATAAAAATCTCATTTCCTGCTCCTGCATTTACCCAAGTCTTGATGTCACTTATGATATTACTATTTTTGTGCATTTCAGTTACCTCCTGAAGCCATTTGATGCACCAAAAACTTTTTTATATTCATTAACACAATCTCTACTCACATACCAAATGATTGCGGCGGCAATCGCTAATACAACGGTGGTAATGATACTTGCTTCAATGCCGTATTCGCCGCCATTCCATATATTTTTACCTACGGATTGCATATTGAAGATTGCCGTAACGGTTTCATCGTTTCCACTTAAATTCAATCCGAGAACGCTATACAGAATGGCGTTCCAAAATGAGTGCAGACCACAAGCCGCCCAAATGCTTTTGAAACGGATAGTCAAAAGTGAAAAGATAGTTGAAATTAGTGCAAGGTTGCAAACGCCCAAAATGCCATAAACAACCCCCTGCTCAAACAACGACGAGCAATGCGGCATAATAAACAAAACTGTACTTACGTTTACTGCAACCGCTACGGAAGTTTTTTCTTTAAGTGTATGTAATACAATTCCTCGGCAAAGGATTTCTTCTGTTGCACCTTGAATAATAAAACCGCCGAACAGGAGCAGTATCATCAAAATATCAGCATTGTTATAAATTCCGTGATATTTAATGCTACCCGTAAAAACGATAGCAGCAACAGAAACAGCAAGCAAAAGAACGCCTGCAAGAATACCGATAAGATAATTTCCAAATCGCTTTGTCAAGCCCATTTCGGACAAGGGCTTTTTCTCAATCAGTTTCCAATAGAGCAAAGCAACTCCCGCCATCACGATATAGCCGTAATACATAATCAGCGTTATAGTCTGCGGGTCGAACACGTCGCCAACGAGCATATTTTTTCCGAGTGCAAAATGCAGAATGATGACAGCACCCTCGGCAATAAATAACCCTGCTATGTAGCACAGCCAAAAGGCAAGGATCTTTTTTACAACGAATAGCAATGTCGGCATTTCCGTCCGGTTATTGAACGGGCTTATGTTTTTTAGAAATTGCTTCATTGTGCTGTTCCTCCTTGTAAATCACGAATACCGTTTAGGATCGTGTTAAGTGCAAAGTCAAAGGTATCATCTAATGGTGTGGGATTTCCAAATCCTCCGTGGCTTTCAATGGTAGAAAATCCTTGCAAAAATCCACGAAGCATACGGGCAATATGTACTTTCTGTTCATCAGTTACTCCATAGGCTTCAAGCACTTGAAACAGAACAATTAATGTTCCTTGCGATGCTTGTAAATGTTCCTCGGATTGATACATATTGTACCATTGCATAGCTTCAAACACGCCTTTGTGTTTGGCAACAAATTCTCGATATGCTAAACAGATTGCTCTAACGGCATTATCTTTTGATTTTCCTATGGCGGCTCTTGTAATGTCGGCTTCTAACAGTCGCCAACCGTACAACATCAGTTCTTTGTTCAGTTCATCAAGTCCGCCGCTGAAATGCTTATATAGAGATGGGGATTTTACTCCCAATTCTGTTGCTAAAACTTTCAATGTTACATTTGCAATACCTCTTTCGTCCGCCATATTCGCCGCCGCTTCAATAATCGTTTTCTTATCCAAACCCACCTTCATAACAGCTACTCCTTTCGCTTGCTTGGCTAATTACATTAGCTATTATAACATATGGTATCACGAATGTCTATCTGATACCTGTAAATATTAGAAAAATCCGTAAAATTTCCATAGTTCAAAAATATGAGAGGAGCATTTGATCACTCTAAACAAATGCCCCTCTCATATTTTAACAGTAAATCAATTCACTCAGCACAACTTCTTCTGCTGCATTACGGATATTATTCATAGTACCGACCCACGCCATCTGGTCACGAGCTTTTAATGCTTCATTTATGCCCTGACGCTCCTGCATTTGCAGGGTAAGCAACTCCATTCGCTGATTAGCGGTATCATCTACCTCATTCAGATGTTTGACAAGTTCGCCCTCCAGCAAAAGTGTGTTGTACAGCACTTTGCGGTGTTCTTTCAGATGACGAAGACGCATTCTGCCGTACTTTCCGTAATGCGGTTCTTCTTCCGAGAGTACAAGGTTAGGATAATACATTCCATCTGCACCCAATGTATAGGTTCCGCCCATTTCTTCAAAGATTGATTTCATAGAAAGCCCTCCAATCTGTTTACTTTATTGCTACGCTATGTTATAATACCACAAGATACATCACATATCAAGATAAGGAGGATATGAAATGCGGAAAAATGATGACATCATAGCTATCTATTCCCGTAAGTCTAAATTTACCGGAAAAGGTGAAAGTATCGGCAATCAGGTAGAACTATGTAAAGAATATGTTCGTGTGCATTATGGTGATGCAGCTGTAGATAAAGTTGTGGTTTATGAAGACGAGGGTTTTTCTGGTGGAAACCTGAATCGTCCTGATTTCAAGAAGATGATGGATGCTGCTAAGAAGCGAAAATTCAAGGCGATTATTGTTTATCGTCTTGACCGTATCAGCAGAAATATCAGTGACTTTGCAAGTTTGATTGAAGAATTGGCTCGTCTGGATATTTCTTTTGTTTCTATTAAAGAGCAGTTTGACACGAGCACTCCTATGGGACGAGCTATGATGTATATTGCATCTGTTTTCTCACAGTTGGAGCGTGAAACTATTGCAGAGCGTATCCGTGATAATATGCATGAACTGGCAAAGACCGGACGCTGGCTTGGTGGAACAACACCTACCGGCTATGCTTCTGAAGCAGTTAAGAGCATTACCATTGATGGTAAATCTAAGAAAGCCTGCAAGCTGAAGTTGATACCAGACGAAGCTGATATTGTCAGAATGATTTATGACTTATATGTAGAAACAGATTCTCTGACATTGACTGAAGCTGCCTTGATCAAACAGGGTATCAAGACAAAGAATAACAACTATTTTACCCGTTTTTCTATCAAAGCTATTTTGCAGAATCCGGTTTATATGATTGCGGATGAAGATGCCTACAATTTCTTTATTCAGAACGACACAGACTTGTTCTCAGAAAAAGATGCTTTTGACAATCAGCATGGTATTATGGCTTACAACCGTACCGATCAGGAGAAAGGCAGAGCCACCAAGTACCTGCCTGCAAGCGAGTGGATTGTATCTGTCGGCAAGCATCCGGGTCTGATTCCGGGCAAGGTGTGGGTACAGATTCAAGAATCTCTGGAACGTAATAAATCCAAATCGTTCAGAAAGCCACGCAGCAACGAAGCACTTTTGACTGGTCTGTTGTTCTGTAGTTGCGGTGAGCGTATGTATCCGAAAATGAGCAAACGCAAAACTGCTGATGACAAGGTGATTTACACCTATGTCTGCAAGATGAAAGAACGCAGTCAGAGATCTGTATGCAACAGCAAGAATGCCAACGGTAACACTTTGGATATGGCTGTAGTGGAGCAGATTAAAATGCTTGCGGAGGATAAAGATACTTTCATTGCACAGTTGGAACAGAGTCGCAGATTCTATACCGGTAATCGCATGGACTATGAACAGCGACTGGATGATATGCGAAAAGAAAAGATAGAAACCGAGAAGAAAATCAATTCTCTGGTGGACTCCCTTGTAGATATGGGTGATAGCCCAGCCAAGGCTCATGTAACCAAACGAATTGAACAGTTGAATGGAGAATACCTGTCTCTTGAACAGCGTATTCAGGAACTGGAGGGATTGACTTCACAGCACGCTCTTAGTGATGTTGAGTTTGATTTGCTGCGTCAGTTGCTTACCATCTTCAAGGATGGCATTGATGAAATGACAGTTGAACAGAAACGTGCCGCCATTCGCACCATCGTGCGCAAGGTGGTTTGGGATGGTGTCAATGCTCATGTAATCTTGTTTGGTGTTCGGGATGATGAAATTGAGTATCCGGAAATTGCTGCTGTCGCATCCGATAATACCGAAGATGATGAGGAAACCGAGGAATTGGTGGACTTCTCCGATGTAGATTATGAGGATGACGATATGGAGGATGAACGCCTGGGAAAAACTAATCCCCTCAGTGCATCAAAAACGCATTGGGGGGAGGATAGCAAACGAGCTTCTGATGATGCTGCGCAGCCGCAAAAAGATATCCAGGGAGGTTTCGTTATTTGAGCCTATAGGGACAGACAGGGATGGAAACGAGATAAGCCTTTTGGATCTGGTGGAACAGGAACAGCCGGACATTATCGAAGAGATGGAAAAAGAGCGCTGCTTAAAGGAGCTTCATTCCCTGATGGAAAGCACGCTGACGGGAAGGGAGCGCTACGTCCTGACGGTGCGTTACGGCTTGAAGGATGGAATTGAAGTCACGCAGAAGGAGGTCGGGCAGAGGCTGGGGATTTCGAGGAGCTATGTGAGCCGGATAGAGAAAAAGGCGCTCGGTAAGCTGAAAGCGGCGTATGCGGGAATGGAATGCCCGCCGGAGTTGGGATAAACGGAGTTGTTATGAAAGAACGGGCGGAAAATGTCTTTGGCTTGACACCGCCCGTATATTAGAGTATTGTAAAATCAGTTATGATAATTGGGACGGCGGACGTTCTGGTCTGCTTTTTTCGAGGGCAAATCGCCCGGATTTTCCGATGGAATAAAATGGATTTATATTTGTATACATGAGCTTTTCGCAGACGGAAAGGAATTTATGTATTGTCAGATAAATGCGGGAGGGCTTTATGGACTGAAAAGTTATACCGCACAGGTAGAGGTAGACGTATCGAAAGGGCTTCCCTGTTTTGATATGGTCGGACTTTTGGACAGCGAGGTACGCGAGGCGAGGGAACGCATCCGTGTGGCGCTCCATCATATCGGGATAGGGCTTTCGGCGGAAAAGATAACGGTCAATCTTTCACCGGCAGGCATTCCGAAGACAGGAACGGCGTTCGACCTTCCGGCGGCGCTGGGGATTCTAGGGGCAAAAGAAGTGATACCTCCGGAACGGATAAACGGGATATGGGCGGCGGGTGAGCTGGGGCTGGATGCCAGAATAAAGCCTGTTGCAGGTGTGTTGGCGATGGTGACAGCGGCGGTACAGAGCGGGATTTCAGAGTGCATCCTGCCGATGGAAAATCTTCGGGAAGGGCTGCTGCAGGAAGACATTGCCGTGATGGGAGTCGAGACGCTGGAAGAGGCGATGATTTATATGGCATCGGATAACGAGGAACGCTGCCTTCAGAGAAAAAGGGCGAGGGAGAGATTGGAAAAGCTGCCGGATACAGAGAAAAAAGAAAACGGACCGGCGCCGGATTTTTCAATGCTTAAGGGGGTGGAGGAGGCAAAGGCAGCTGCTATGGCGGCAGCAGCGGGGATGCATAACCTTTTGCTGTCAGGTCCGCCCGGTACGGGAAAAACGATGCTTGCGCGCTGTATGCCGGGAATCCTTCCGCCGATGACCCGCCAGGAGCAGTATGAAATATCGTCTATTTACAGTGCGGCGGGACAGTTGGAGGGGGGACGGCTTTTGGAAAGAAGGCCGTTTGTAAGCCCGCATCATACAGTATCGCAATATGCCCTGGCAGGAGGAGGGAGCATTCCAAAGCCGGGAATGGTCACGCTGGCGCATCGTGGAGTATTGTTTTTGGACGAGCTGGCGGAGTTTAAACGTCAGACGCTGGATGTGTTGCGCCAGCCGTTGGAGGAAGGAAAAATATTTCTGGCGAGAAGCAGGGGGAGTTTTGTATATCCAGCAGATTTCATGCTGCTTGCAGCAACAAATCCATGTCCATGCGGCTATTATCCGGACAGGAACCGGTGCAGATGCCGGGAGTGGGAAGTGGCGCGGTATCTGTCGCGGATTTCGGGACCGCTGCTGGACCGGTTCGACCTGTGCTGTTTCGTATCGCCGCTTCCGATAAGGCGGCTGTGGGAGGAAGAAGAAAAAAATGTTTCCGACAGCTCTTTCATGCTGGAGAAGGTGCTGGAAGCCCGGGAACGTCAGGCATTTCGCTACGAAGGTACCCTGATAGGAGTGAATGGACGTCTGGGGGCGAGGGAGCTTATGAAATATTGTCCGCTGGGCTTAAAGGAACAGGGATTTCTGGAAAATGCGGCAGCTCAGGCAGGCTTTTCGGCCCGGGGATGTCATCGGGTCATTCGGGTGGCACGGACACTGGCAGATTTGGAAGGCAGTGGGGAAATAAAGGTATGTCATTTAAGTCAGGCGGTCTATTATCGAAGCCGGCATATTTTGCAGAAGTAAAGGGGGAGGAATATGGAGGAACGGGAAAAATCGGAATATTTTGCATTGTGCAGCATAGATGGATTAGGGAGAGCGGGGATGATGCGGCTTTTGGAAAGGACGGGGAGTGCGGCAGAGGCGCTGAAGCTTTCGGAGACGGCGCTCAAGGAGATCCTGGGGGAAGCGCGTGCAAAAAAGATAGCCGGACAGCTCTCCCCAGACCGGGTGGAGGCTGCGGAAAAAAAGCTGGAGGATTTTCGGAAAAGAGGAATTTTTTTTGTGTCTTTGTGGGATGATGACTATCCTGAGAGGCTGCGCAGGATTCCGGATCCTCCGGCAGCGCTCTATGGAATAGGAAGATTTCCGGCGGGAACGGGGGAAAAAAAGAGAAAGAGCGTGGCTGTAGTGGGCGCACGTGCCGCTTCTGCTTACGGACAGGAGATGGCGGCTTATTTTGGAAGAGGGCTGGCAAAGGAGGGAATTACCGTTATCAGCGGCATGGCGCGGGGAGCGGACGGTATCGCTCAGACGTCTGCATTGCGGGCAGGAGGCTATTCGGTTGCGGTGCTCGGCTGTGGAGTGGATGTCTGTTATCCTCCGGAAAACAAAAGTTTGTACGATATGCTTCGGGACAGAGGATGTATCGTATCGGAATACCCGCCGGGTACACAGCCCCATGCACATCTGTTCCCGCCGCGTAACCGTATCATCAGCGGCCTTTCCGACCTTGTGCTTGTAGTTGAGGCACGGGAAAAGAGCGGTACGCTCATTACGGTGGACATGGCACTGGAGCAGGGCCGGGATGTGTTCGCCGTACCGGGGCGGATTACGGATATCTGCAGCCGGGGATGTAATCGCCTGATAGGAAGCGGGGCGGGGGCGGCAGTGAGCGTAGCGCAGATTTTGCGGGAGCTGGACGGTGAGGACAGAGCGTTACAGAAGCTGTCAGGGGGAACGAATGAAGGGACAATGAAGGAAGGCGCCAAGACGGCAGACGAGGTGGCAAAATCAGAGGAGTCATCATTGTCACCTTTTCGCCGTGCAGTTCTGGAAGCGCTGGATACTACGCCGGAAAGCCTCGACAGTATGGTGCTCAGGCTTCGCAGGGAAGGCTGGGAGGCGTCTGTTCCGGCGGTAATGGAGGAACTCATATTTCTGGAGATGGACGGACTGGCGGGCAGCAGCGGAGGGCAATATTATCGGAAAAGTTCTGCTTGCAATGAACTCTGATATGGTGTATAGTGGTTCACGATAACTGTACAGAAAGATAAAAGTGTGCGGAATATCAGTAAAAGGAATTGGGGATATCAGAATATGGCAAAATATTTAGTGATCGTGGAGTCACCTGCCAAGGTAAAGACGATTAAGAAGTTTCTGGGTGCCAATTATGAAGTGGCAGCCAGCAACGGGCATGTGCGCGATTTCCCGAAGAGCCAGTTCGGCATCGATGTGGAACATGATTACGAACCGAAATATATCACGATAAGAGGAAAGGGCGACATTCTTGCAAATCTTCGCAAGGAAGTGAAGAAAGCGGAGAAGATATATCTTGCAACGGACCCGGACCGTGAAGGAGAGGCTATCTCCTGGCATCTGATGGAGGCGTTAAAGCTTTCCGGTAAAAAGGTATACCGCATTACCTTTAATGAAATAACAAAAAGCGCGGTAAAAGAATCGTTAAAGCATGCGCGTGAGATAGATATGAATCTGGTGGACGCGCAGCAGGCGCGCCGTATGCTGGACCGCATGGTGGGCTATCGTATTTCTCCGCTTTTATGGGCGAAGGTAAAGCGCGGACTGTCCGCAGGACGCGTGCAGTCGGTGGCGCTGCGCATCATCTGCGACCGGGAGGAGGAAATTAACGCTTTCATCCCGGAGGAGTACTGGACACTGGACGCTTCCTTTAAGATTCCAGGAGAGAAAAAGCTCCTGACCGCAAAATATTACGGAGAAGGGGATTCAAAGCGCCAGCTAAAGAGCATAGAGGAAGTAGAGCAGGTCAAAAAGGACTGTGAAAACGCTTCGTTTGCCGTTTCGGATGTGAAAAAGGGTGAGCGCGTAAAAAAGGCGCCGCTTCCGTTTACAACTTCCACCCTGCAGCAGGAAGCAAGCAAGGTACTGAATTTTTCAACCCAGAAAACAATGCGTCTGGCGCAGCAGCTTTACGAGGGCGTGGACATCAAAGGACAGGGAACGGTCGGTATCATTACCTATTTAAGAACGGATTCCACCCGTGTTTCCGAAGAAGCGGAGGCAATGGCAAAGTCCTATATCGCAGAGAAGTACGGCGAGCAGTATGCCGGAGAGGGTACGGTTAAAAAGAACGGTCAGAAAATTCAGGATGCCCATGAGGCTATCCGGCCGACAGATGTTGCGCGCATCCCGCTGGAATTAAAGGAATCGCTTTCCAGAGACCAGTTCCGGCTGTATCAGCTTATCTGGAAACGTTTTATGGCGAGCCGTATGACGCCTGCCCGCTATGAGACGACATCCGTAAAGATTGACGGCGGCGGACACCGGTTTACAGTGGCGGCGAGCAAGGTCATTTTCGATGGTTTTATGAGCGTCTATACGATGGATGACGAAGAAAAGTCAGAAAACAACACGCTGGCAAAAAGCATTGATAAAGAGACAACACTGAAGTTTGAAAGCTTTGACGGGGTACAGCATTTTACGCAGCCGCCCGCGCATTATACGGAGGCATCTCTCGTGCGTACGCTGGAAGAGCTGGGTATCGGACGCCCCAGTACCTACGCGCCGACCATCACGACGATACTGGCGCGCCGCTATGTGGCAAAGGAGAACAAAAATCTTTATGTTACAGAGCTGGGCGAGGTCGTAAATAAGATGATGAAGGAAGCGTTCCCGACAATTGTGGACGTGAACTTCACGGCGAATATGGAGGCGCTTCTGGACGGCGTTTCAGAGGGAACGGTGGACTGGAAAACGATAGTCTCCAATTTCTATCCGGATCTGGACGAAGCGGTAAAGCTTGCGGAGAAGGATTTGGAAGAGGTCAAGATAGGCGATGAGGAATCGGACGAGGTGTGCGAGCTGTGCGGACGCCGCATGGTCATCAAATACGGTCCGCATGGAAGATTCCTGGCATGTCCGGGCTTTCCGGAGTGCCGCAATACGAAGCCTTATTATGAGAAGATAGGCGTTGCGTGCCCGAGATGCGGAAAAGATATCGTTATGAAAAAAACGCAGAAGGGAAGACGCTATTACGGCTGTATCGACAATCCGGACTGCGATTTCATGGTATGGCAGAAGCCTTCCAATGAGAAATGCCCTGTGTGCGGTTCGATCATGCTGGAAAAAGGAAATAAGCTCGTATGCTCCAAAGAGGGCTGCGGCTGTGTAAAGGAAAAAGAAGAAGAGAAGTAACGTTCCGTTTTCGCCCGGGCAGAAACGGATTTTGGAGGAAAAGGGAGCATGAGTGGTGTCCAGCTTCTGGATAAGACCAGAAAGATAGGAAAATTACTGCATAACAATCATTCGAGCAAGGTGATATTCAGCGATATCTGCCGGGTGATGCAGGATACGACGCAGTCGAATGTGCTGGTGATAAGCCGTAAGGGAAAGGTGCTCGGGCTTTCGGACCGGGACGGCGGCGTGATATGCGAGCTTTCCGGCTGCGGCGTGGGAAGCTTTCTGGACCCGCTCTTAAATGAGCGCATGCTGTCGATACTTTCCACGAAAGAAAATGTAAATCTGACGACGCTGGGCTTTGACGGTGCGGAGGAGCAGGAATTTTCCGCAATCGTCACTCCTATCGAGATAGCGGGAGAACGTCTCGGGACGCTGTTTTTGTACCGCCGTGAAAAAAGCTACAGCATTGACGATATTATCCTGTGCGAGTACGGAGCGACAGTCGTGGGACTGGAAATGCTACGCGCCGTCAATGAAGAGAGCGCGGAGGAGGACCGGAAAACCGCAGTCGTACACGCTGCCCTCGGCACGCTGTCTTATTCCGAGCTGGAAGCGATAGGGCTGATATTTGAAGAGTTAAAGGGCGGCGAGGGCATCCTCGTTGCAAGCAAGATAGCGGATCAGGCAGGGATAACCCGTTCGGTGATCGTAAATGCGCTCAGAAAGTTTGAGAGCGCGGGAATCATCGAGTCCCGTTCTTCCGGGATGAAGGGAACCTATATCAAGATAAGGAATGAATTTGCCTATTCGGAGATACAGAAGCTCAGAGAAAAGAAATAAAAACTCCCCCTTGCAAGAGGGGGAGTTTTGTGTTAGAATTCAAATGTTATAGCGAAAAAACACGCATTCTGCTGCGCCGCGGGTGTCCCTTAACGCTTTGGATGGCGGCGGATCGAAGGTATCCTTCGTAAAGAGTGCGGAAGAACAAACCACAGGAGGACTAAAAATGAGCGTTATTTCCATGAAACAGTTACTTGAAGCAGGTGTTCATTTCGGACATCAGACCAGAAGATGGAACCCTAAGATGGCTCCCTACATCTTCACAGAGAGAAACGGCATCCACATCATCGACTTACAGAAGTCTGTTGTAAAAGTGGACGAGGCTTACAAGGCAGTATTTGAAATCGCTGCACAGGGCGGCACAATCCTGTTCGTAGGCACAAAGAAGCAGGCACAGGATGCTGTTAAGACCGAGGCTGAGCGCTGCGGAATGTACTATGTAAATGAGAGATGGCTGGGCGGTATGCTCACAAACTTCAAGACCATCAGAAGCAGAATCGAGAGACTTAAAGCAATCGAGGCTATGGCTGAAGACGGTACCTTTGAAGTTCTTCCCAAGAAGGAAGTTATCCAGATTAAGAAAGAGTGGGAGAAGCTGGAGAAGAACCTTGGCGGTATCAAGGATATGACCAGAATTCCCGATGCTATCTTCGTTGTTGATCCTAAGAAGGAGAGAATCTGCGTACAGGAGGCTCACGCTCTGGGCATCACGCTTATCGGTATCGGCGATACCAACTGCGATCCGGAAGAGTTAGACTACATCATTCCTGGTAACGACGACGCTATCAGAGCCGTTAAGCTTATCACATCCAAGATGGCAGACGCTGTGATCGAAGCAAATCAGGGTGAAGAGGTTTACACTGAAGAGGCAGTTGCCGCTGCTGAGGGCGAAGCTTCTGATATCGAAGAGGTTGCTTCTCAGGAGGCATAAATAGCTGATTCGGGATTTTGAATCCTGAAGGAACATGACAACCGGTTTTTAATGGAGGATTGAAAAATGGCTGTTACAGCTGCAATGGTAAAAGAATTAAGAGAAATGACCGGCGCCGGCATGATGGACTGCAAAAAGGCGCTGACCGCTACAGACGGCGATATGGATGCTGCTGTAGAATTTTTAAGAAAGAACGGACAGGCGAAGGCTGAGAAGAAGGCAAGCCGTATCGCAGCAGAAGGTATCTGCCGCATCGTTGCAAAGGATGACAGCACAGCAGCTGTCGTTGAAGTAAACTCCGAGACAGACTTCGTTGCAAAGAATGAGAAGTTCCAGACATTTGTAGGTGCGGTAGCAGAGCAGGTTGTTGCTTCTGAGAATACAGATCTGGACGCATTCATGGCTGAGCCTTGGCATGAAGATACATCCAAGACTGTAAAGGATGTTCTGGTTGAGCAGATCGCAGTTATCGGCGAGAACTTAAAGATCAGAAGATTCGAGAAGGTTGTTGCAGAGCACGGCTGTGTTGTATCCTACACACATGGCGGCGGCCGCATCGGCGTTTTGGTTGAGGCTGATACAGACGTTGTAAACGACGCTGTAAAAGAGGCTCTGACAAACGTTGCAATGCAGATTGCAGCGCTGAATCCGAAGTATGTTTCTACTGCTGATGTATCCGAAGAGTACAAAGAGCACGAGAAAGAGATCCTGAAGGCTCAGATCGCAAACGATCCCAAGATGGCAGGCAAGCCCGAGAAGGTTATCGAGGGTGCAGTAGTAGGCCGTCTGAACAAAGAGCTGAAGGAAGTATGCCTGCTTGAGCAGGTTTACGTTAAGGCAGAGGATGGCAAGCAGACTGTTGCTCAGTATATTGCACAGGTTGGCAAGGATAACGGCGCAAACCTTTCTGTAAAGAGATTCGTTCGTTTCGAGACCGGCGAAGGTATCGAAAAGAAGCAGGAGGATTTTGCGGCAGAGGTTGCTGCACAGCTCGGCTGATCGACTGAAAGAAAAATATAAATGCAGATTAGAACCCTTGAAAAGCCCGCTTTTGAGCTTTTCGAGGGTTTTTTATATGTATTTGTATGAAAGGAAGACTTTGCTGCTCAGGAAGACTTTTGCAATGAGTTTACCCCTCCCGAAAAATTACGTTTTACCGGAATTGATTTTCAATGAAAAAACGTGTACAATATCTAAATAACTTCAGTAATGATAATAGGGGAGTTGTGAGATGTACCAGAGAAAATCAAATTTACAAAATTTAATCGTGATGCTGATGGATTGCGGTATCATTGCAGTCAGCCTTATGATCGCCAATTACATGCGTAATGGACGCCTGTTTGAAAGTGATGATGCGCGGATGGATTTTGGTCTGCTTCTTGGGGCGAGCCTTGTCGTCTTTCTTGCGCTGAATCTGTTTGGAAACCTGTATCGGGGCATGCTTGTAAGGGGACCGTTGCATGAATTGATATGTGTTGTGAGAAACAATGCGGTGATATTTGCGGGAGCGGCGGTTGTGCTGTATTTTCTCGGAAGGCTGGATGCATATTCCAGACTGGTGTTTTTCTATTTTATCCTGTTGGATTGTGTGCTGATGCTGGTTGCGCATCAGTTGTGGAAACGGTTTTTCCCATCGCTTTATCGTTTTTTCCGGGAGAGCAGACGGACGCTGCTGGTAGCGGACAGCGCATTTGCAGAAGCGCTGGCAGAGGATATGAATGCGTCTAAGGGTTTGAGCTATGAGCTGCTCGGAATCATTGTCATGGACGGTGAGAAACGGGAGAGTATAAAAGGGCTGCCCGTTGTCGCAGATGGAAAAGATCTGATCGAATACTGTAAGGGTGCGTCGCTGGATGAGGTGATCGTGGCGGCGGAAGATCCTCAGAAAAAGGAGATACTGGAGATACTGGATCTGTTGTCCCAGATGGGGGTTACGATCCACTGCAGAATTCCAATCCCGGAGCTGTCGGGCGCTCATCAGAAAGCACTGACACAGTTCGGACGGTTTTATACGGTAACCTATGCAAACCGTTTTGTCCCGGTGGGACAGCTTTTGTTAAAGCGCCTTCTGGATATTTTCGGCGGTCTTGTTGGGCTCGTTATTTTGAGCATCCTTACGGTCATTGTAGGACCGCTGATAAAGCTCGAATCTCCCGGTCCTGTTTTCTTTGCACAAAAGAGAATCGGACGCAACGGACGCATTTTCAAGATGTACAAGTTCCGCTCTATGTATGCGGATGCGGAAGAGCGAAAGAAGGAACTGATGGCCCAGAATGAGATGAACGGGCTGATGTTCAAGATGGAAAATGACCCGAGGATTACAAAGATAGGTGGATTTTTAAGGAAGACGAGCCTGGATGAGTTTCCGCAGTTCATCAATATTTTAAAAGGGGATATGAGCCTTGTGGGGACGCGTCCTCCGACGATGGATGAGTTTGCACAGTACAGTCCCTATCATAAGAAGCGTCTGAGCTTTCGACCGGGTCTGACCGGGATGTGGCAGGTGAGCGGAAGGAGCGACATCACGGACTTTGAGGAGATTGTCCGTCTGGATGTGGAATATATCGATAACTGGTCGTTTATGCTTGATATCAAGATTTTATTGAAAACAGTGCTTCAGGTATTTTCACAGAAGGGTGCAAGATAATGGCTCACAGAAGGAGTTTTGATCGATGAGAAAAGGTTTGAAGGGCTGCGCGGCTGTTTTAGGCTGCGCGGCTGTTTTGGCGATTTCGGGCTGTGGGAATACCGAAGCTTTGGAGACTGTGGAAAACGGCACAGAGGAAATTGCATCCGGGGCAGGAAGTGAAAGTATTGATGAAACGGCTACAGGTTCAGAGGAAAGACTTCCGACCGGAACGAAGGCTGCCGAGGCGATGAAAAAGGGAGAGACGATACCGGAAAAACTGGATGCGCTGCGGAAGATAAACGGAGATGCTTACGCGTGGCTGGATATTCCGGGAACGGATATCAGCTTTCCGATTCTGCAGGACAGTCAGGATACGGCGTTTTATCTGAGCCATAATGAAGACCGGGAAGAGGATGGGGATGGCTGTATCTATACGGAGTATGTGAACAGCAGGGATTTTACGGATAACAATACGGTAGTCTACGGCAGAAATGTTGGAGGACGTTTTGGAAAGCTGCATGAATATCAGGACAGGGATTTTTTTGACCGGAACAGGAATATTGTGATATATATGCCGGGTGAAACGTTTGAATATAAGATTTTTGCAGCATATCCGTATGATGATCGCCATCTGATCGCATCCTATGATTTTTCGGATGAGACAGTTTACCAGAACTATCTGAATGAGATTCTGGCGACCCGTAAGATAGACTCTTTTATAGATACATCCGTGGAAGTGACGGCAAATGATCGTATTATTACGTTGTCCACCGGAGTGACTGGGCAGGACGACCAGCGGTATCTTGTTCAGGCGGTTTTGGTTAAAGGAGCGGAATGAGACAGGAAAAGAAACGGAGAAAAAAGAAAAAAAGATTCTCGGCAGGGCAGAAGGCAGGGATATTATTTCTTTTGCTTACAGGAATATTTCTGGTGCTGGGGATTACGGTCGGGGCTGCATATATGGTAATGAACCACAGTGGTCAGAACCGTCTGGCAAAAAAGCAGGAGGCGGTGCCGGTTCAGATGCAGCAGGAAACGGAAAGTCCGGATGAAATGCAGGAGCAGCTTGAGGCGGGCAGTATCCGATATCAGGGAAAGGTCTATACTTATAAAAAAGATATCCTTACATTCCTGTTTATGGGGATTGATAAAACAGGAGAGGTAAAGGCATCATCCAATCTGTTTAAGGGCGGGCAGGCGGATGCGCTTTTTCTGGCGGCGCTTGACCCGCAGGAAAAAAAGATCAGCATTATTGGAATCAATCGAGATACGATGACTCCGATGGATGTATTCGATAAAAACGGTCTGTATGCCGGAAGGCAGACGGCTCAGATAGCGCTTTCCCATGCCTATGGAGAAGGAATGGAGGAAAGCTGTGAAAATACGGTAAAGGCGGTTTCGGAGCTTTTTTATGGTCTGCCGATACATGGCTACTGCGCTTTGAATATGTCGGTGGTGGCAGATATAAACGATGCGGTCGGAGGCGTAGACGTGGTGATACCTGAATCTGCGGCAGGGCTGGAAAAAGGCTGGGTCGCCGGTGAAACGGTACATCTGGAGGGTGAAGAAGCGCACAAATTCATTCACTACCGTGATACAAAGAAGGCGCAGAGCGCAAGCGAGCGGCTGGAGCGGGAAAAGCAGTATCTGACACAGTTCATCGCCCGGGCAAAAAGTGCGATGAAAGAGGACATGACTCTTCCGCTTACACTTTATACGGCGATTACTCCATATATGGTAACAAATGTGACGGCAGAAGAGGCGGTATATCTGGCAGGCGAAGCGTTATCATACAGCTTTGGGGCGCAAGATCTGCATTCGATGAAAGGGACTGTGAAAATGGGGGAAAAATTCGAAGAATTTTACCCGGATGAAACGGCGCTGTATGAGCTTGTGCTGGATGTTTTTTATGAAGAAAATGTAGAATGACAGAAAAGCGCGCAGTCAAAATATAAGACAGTTCAACTGATAAAAAGATATTGACAGACGGGAAACCGTGTGTTGATATAGATGAAAAGAAGCCACACAAATTCTTTTAGGAAAGGGGGATGATTGACATGAAAAAGAAAATGGCAATTATTCTTTCACTTATGTTGGCCTGCTCCATCGGCGCAACCGCGATAGCGGCTCCGAGCCCGACATTGGTGCAGACGCAGACTCCGGGAACTCAGATTGTGATCGACGGCGCGAATGCAAATGTCATCGCATCTGCAAATCAGGCGGTTACGGCAGCTCCGGTAAATGGAAATACCAGTGCGGTAGCTCCCGGAACAACATTCATAGCAGATGGACAGCTGGTAGACTCTGCAGCAGTGGCGCTGATCGTAAGCCCTGTAAATGCAACTCAGGCAGCGGCATCCGTACAGGCATTGTCTGCGGCTTTTGCATCTCAGAAAACACAGATCATCAACTTTACAGGCAGAACCGACCTTTCTCTGGCGGATGCTCAGAACCGCATACGTGTGCTGAGCAATATTGTTGTAAGCTTACAGACTGCTGACGGCCGTAAGGTAAGCCAGAACGGTTCTATTTCCGTAACACGCAGACTGGCAGATATTCTGGGCGGTGTGAAACTTGCGGAAGGCGAGACAATTCAGGCTCTTTATCAGAGAGCAGACGGCACATGGGTGGCAGTTCCTGTTGTTGTAAGCAACGGGGTTGTTGCATTTGCACTGCCTTCCTTTAGTGGAGCTGTAAATGTAGTATTTACGGTGGCAACCGGAAAAAATGCCGCACAGCTTGCGACTGTAACTTCTCCCAGAACCTGACCCGGTTTTGGGACTTTTTGACGAAGTAATAGTAAATAGTGTGGTTTCGTGCAGGAGCGCTGTCCTTTCCAAAATGAAGGGGCGGCGCTCTTTGTATATAGCTCCTGCTGGGCAGAAGAATGCTGTTTTTGAAGGGGCGATTTTGAAATTGAGCCTTTACATAAAAGGCTTTATGTGCTATACTCAGCGAGTATGAAATTCAGCCGATGCTCAGGTGTGGGACACTCCGACCCGTCCTTAGTATCAGGCGGTTAAAAAACAAGGAGGATTTATCAATGATTTCCAAAGAGAAGAAAACAGCCATTATCAAAGAGTATGCCAGAACAGAAGGCGACACAGGTTCACCGGAGGTTCAGGTAGCAGTTCTGACAGCAAGAATTCAGGAGCTGACCGAGCACTTAAAGAGCAACCCGAAGGATCATCATTCCAGAAGAGGTCTGCTGCAGATGGTAGGTCAGAGACGTGGTCTGCTTGACTATCTGAAGAAGACTGATATCGAGAGATATCGTACACTGATCGACAGACTGGGCATCAGAAAGTAATAATGGATGGACAGGGCGGAGAGCTATGCCGGCTTTTTCGCCCTGTTTTGATACATGGCAGAGCATATTGTTTTGTGTACGCCGCAGGCGTTTGTCGAGACCACTGATAAGGACACCGGAAACAGGAACAGCGTTTTTATCAGTAGTTTCGACACTTGGGCGTCCTCAGCTGATATGCATTTTGGAGAACGAAGCTTAAAAAGAAAAGGAGAGACGAAATGTATAAGACATTTTCAATGGAACTGGCCGGACGCACATTGAGCGTTGATATCGGCCGTGTTGCTGCACAGGCAAATGGCGCGGCATTTATGCATTATGGTGATACCACAGTGCTGTCTACTGCAACTGCAAGCGAGAAGCCGAGAGAAGGTATCGACTTTTTCCCGTTATCTGTAGAATTTGAAGAGAAGCTGTATTCGGTAGGCAAGATTCCCGGCGGTTTCAATAAGAGAGAAGGCAAAGCGAGTGAAAACTCCGTTCTGACGAGCCGCGTTATCGACCGTCCCATGCGCCCTCTGTTCCCGAAGGATTACCGTAATGATGTTACACTGAACAATCTGGTTCTTTCTGTAGACCCGGAGTGCCGTCCGGAGCTTGTGGCGATGATCGGTTCTGCTATCGCAACATGTGTTTCCGATATTCCGTTTGCAGGTCCCTGTGCGATGACTCAGGTTGGTCTGATTGATGGCGAGTTTGTTATCAACCCTTCTCAGGAGCAGTGGAAGAAAGGCGACCTGCAGCTGACAGTTGCCTCCACGAGCGAGAAGGTCATCATGATAGAGGCTGGAGCGAATGAAGTTCCTGAGGATGTGATGATCGATGCGATATATAAGGCGCATGATGTAAACCAGACGCTGATAGCATTTATCAATCAGATTGTAGCTGAAGTGGGCAAAGAAAAGCATTCCTATACGAGCTGTGCAGTTCCCGAAGAGCTGTTTGCAGCAATCAGGGAAATCGTTCCTCCGGAAGAGATGGAAGAGGCTGTATTTACAGACGTAAAGCAGGTTCGTGAGGAGAATATCCGTCAGATTACAGCTCGTCTGGAAGAGGCCTTTGCAGATAAGGAAGAATGGCTGGCTGTTTTGGGCGAGGCTGTTTACCAGTATCAGAAAAAGACTGTCCGCAAGATGATTTTAAAAGATCATAAGCGTCCCGACGGACGTGCGATCAATCAGATCCGTCCTCTGGCGGCAGAGATTGATCTGATTCCGAGAGTACACGGTTCCGGTATGTTTACGCGCGGCCAGACTCAGATATGCAATATTTGTACGCTGGCGCCTCTGTCCGAAGTTCAGAAGCTGGATGGTCTGGACGAGCATGAGGTTTCCAAGAGATATATGCACCACTACAATTTCCCTTCTTACTCTGTAGGCGAGACGAAGCCCTCCAGAGGTCCCGGACGCCGCGAGATAGGCCATGGCGCGCTGGCTGAGAAGGCTCTGCTTCCTGTAATCCCGTCAGAGGAAGAATTCCCGTATGCTATCCGTACAGTATCCGAGACATTTGAGTCCAACGGCTCTACTTCTCAGGCTTCTGTATGTGCATCCACGCTGTCTCTGATGGCGGCAGGTGTTCCAATCAAGAAACAGGTTGCCGGTATTTCCTGTGGTCTGGTAACAGGTGATACAGATGATGATTACATTGTCCTGACAGATATTCAGGGACTTGAAGATTTCTTCGGCGATATGGACTTTAAGGTGGCTGGTACTCATGACGGTATCACTGCTATCCAGATGGATATCAAGATACATGGTCTGACCAGACCTATTGTTGAAGAAGCTATTTCGAGGACAAAGGAAGCAAGAGAGTATATCATTAACGAAGTACTCACGCCCTGCATCGCTCATCCCAGAGCGACTGTCGGCGAGTATGCTCCGAAGATAATCTCTATCAAGATAGAACCTGAAAAAATAGGCGATGTAGTAGGTCAGAGAGGCAAGACCATCAACGAGATCATTGCGCGTACAGGCGTGAAGATAGATATTACGGACGATGGCAACGTATCTGTTTGCGGTACTGATAAGGAAATGATGGATAAGGCTGTTGAGATGATAAAGATCATTACAACAGAGTTCCAGGCAGGACAGATATTCAAAGGCACAGTCGTAAGCATAAAAGAGTTCGGTGCATTTGTGGAATTCGCACCGGGCAAGGAAGGCATGGTTCATATTTCCAAAATCGCAAAAGAGCGCATCGACCGTGTGGAGGATGTACTGACGCTGGGAGATAAAGTAACTGTAGTATGCCTTGGTAAGGACAAGATGGGCAGAATGAGCTTCTCTATGAAAGACGTTGCACAGATTTGAGAAGGAACTGCAATTTTAAAATATCGATAAGATAAAACGGAAAACCGTACAGACGCTGAGTGGTCTGTACGGTTTTTTTTGTCAGCCGGGCTGGTTTGGAAGAAGTATGCCTTTGGGAAAAAGCACTTCCTATTTAAAAAAAGATATGTTACAATGCTGTTAAGTACAGAAAGTACATGAAGTCCTGTTTCAGGATGGAAGCAGGCATTTCTGAGATCGGGTTGTTCTATTGCATTTCAAAAATGAAACAAATCCTCCGACAATTCGGAACAAACACCAGAGGCAGATAAAAATGACTGAAAAAAGGAGCATAAAGAATGATGAAAGAAAAATATGAATCATTGGCCTTGCATGATCTGAAGGAGATTGCAAAAACCAGAGGGATGAAAGGAATTTCAGCCATGAAAAAGGCAGAGCTTGTGGAAGCAATGCTGGCTCTGGATGAAAAAGAGGCGTCGGAGAAGGAACGGGAGAACGCAGAACCGGCAGAAAAGAAGGAAACGCCCCAGAAGCGTGTACCCCGCAGAAAAGTGGTGATTTCCGATGGAACAGATACAAGAAGCGCTGGATATGAAGCGGCGGAAGTCAGACCTGCTTTTGAAGCGGAAACTGCTGTGGTAAGGGAGGCTTCGGGCGAGTACCGGGATACGGAGGCAGATCGTGAAAACCGCCGTTCCCGTCAGGCAGGGCGTTATCAGGAGCGCTACAACAGCCCTTATAACAGAGGGACGTCACCGATGATGTCGGCAGAAGAAGATAAGTTCCCGGCAGAGCTCGACAGCGGAGTGACTGTTGGAGGGATTCTGGAAGTGATGCCGGACGGCTACGGTTTTATCCGTTCCGATAATTACCTGCCCGGAGATAATGACGTGTATGTAGCACCCAGCCAGATACGCCGTTTTGGATTGAAAACGGGAGATATTCTGGAAGGAAATACGAGGGTGCGGACGCAGAATGAGAAGTTTTCCGCACTTTTATATGTTAAGACGATTAACGGATATACTACGGAAGAAGCATGCAAACGGAATAATTTTGAAGATATGACGCCTATTTTCCCGGACAGCCGTCTGAAAATGGAGCAGAGCGGTTCCTCTGTGGCAATGCGGATCATGGATCTGCTGAGCCCTATCGGAAAAGGGCAGAGAGGTATGATCGTTTCGCCTCCGAAAGCAGGTAAGACAACGCTGTTAAAAGAGGTGGCGCAGGCGGTAAAGCGCAATTATCCGGACATGCATCTGATAATCCTTCTTATCGATGAGCGGCCGGAGGAAGTGACGGATATGAAGGAGACAGTGGAAGGACCGAATGTGGAAGTTATCTATTCTACATTTGACGAGCTGCCGGATCATCATAAACGTGTATCGGAGATGGTGATAGAGCGTGCAAAGCGACTTGTAGAGCATAAGAAGGACGTTATGATCTTATTAGACAGCATTACGCGCCTGACAAGAGCCTATAATCTGGTTGTTCCGCCGAGCGGAAGGACGCTTTCAGGCGGTATTGATCCGGCTGCGCTGCATATGCCGAAACGCTTTTTCGGTGCGGCACGCAACATGCGAGAGGGAGGAAGCCTGACGATACTTGCAACGGCACTGGTAGATACGGGATCAAAGATGGACGACGTTATTTACGAGGAGTTCAAGGGGACGGGAAACATGGAGCTGGTGCTTGACAGGAAGCTGTCCGAGAAGCGGCTCTTCCCGGCTATCGACATTCCGAAAACAAGTACGCGGCGTGAGGATCTGCTGTTGACTTCCGAAGAGATGGAGGCAATCAATATCGTGCGCCGTGGTCTGAATGGAATGAAATCTGATGAGGCTGTGGATAAGATACTGGATTTGTTTGCAAAGACAAAGAACAACAGGGAATTTGTTGACACTGTGAAAAAAATGCGTATTATCTAAACGGAATAGAATACGGCAGTGCAGCTTCGTTTGCCCATAAATGGGCGATTGGCCCCTGTCGCTCTGCCCGTCCCAAACAATGGAGGCATGGTTTGGGACGGATTTTGACAGGAACGGTTCAGCTTCCGTACAGCGTCCGACGCTGTGAAGCCGGCGGGAAGCGGAGAACAAACGATTGCCTCTGCCGTGGCTGCCGGATAAAAATCCGTTGACATCCTCCCTACAAAGTGTTATTCTACCGTTATGCAAATTTCCCTGTGAGGGAGTAGCAAGCGCAGGTTTCTGCGGAACAAGTCAACATCCCCGATCCGATAGGATCTGGCTTGTTTTAAATTGCGAGACTCATGAACAGCTCTTTTAGGGGGCTGCCGGAGTCTTTTTTATTTACCATAAGGGAAAATATTTGACTCGGGCGCTGCTTTTTGGGAAGGCTGTAACAGAGTCTTTTTTTATACGACGGGGAAGGAACTTTTTTATCGTATAAAAAACACGCTTATGCGTACTCGCGGGTGACAGAACACGCGCCCGGCGTTTTATCCAATGGGCAGCTCACAGGGAGAAGCTACAGATAAGGAGGCAAAAGAATGCGGTATTATTGTGAAGGCAAAGAAGAAGTCCTGCAGCAGGTACAGTCTTCTGAAAAGGGGCTTTCTACGGCAGAGGCACAGAAGCGTCTGGAAGAAAACGGCAGAAACGCACTGGAAGCGGCAAAGGGAAAATCTCTGTTACGTCGTTTTCTGGAACAGCTGGCAGACCCGATGATCATCATCCTGCTGGCGGCGGCTCTTGTCAGCGGCGTGCTGGCAGTAGTTGAAAATGACAGCTTTGCAGATGTCATCATCATTCTGGCGGTGGTTATCATCAATGCTGTTCTTGGTGTTTATCAGGAAAGCAAGGCAGAGAAGGCAATCGAAGCGCTTCAGAAGATGTCTGCAGCGACTTCCAAAGTTCTGCGTGATGGTAAGATTCAGATCGTTCCCAGCGAAGAGCTGGTTGTAGGCGATGTGGTTCTTTTGGAGGCAGGTGATGCGGTTCCTGCTGACGGACGTCTTTTGGAGAGCGCGAGCCTGAAGATCGAGGAGGCTGCACTGACCGGTGAATCCGTTCCGGTAACGAAGCTGATAGACCTCATTAACTTAAAGGAAAATGAAAAAGACGTTCCTCTGGGCGACCGTAAGAACATGGTATATATGGGCAGTACAGTCGTTTACGGACGCGGCAGCGCGGTTATTACCGGAACCGGTATGAATACCGAGATGGGTAAGATAGCGGATGCGCTGGCTCAGGCAGAAGACGGCCAGACTCCTTTACAGAGAAAGTTAAGCCAGCTGTCCAAGATACTGACCTGGATCGTGCTGGGAATCTGTATCATTGTATTTGGCGTTCAGCTGTTCAGAGCGGGAAGCTTCCACTTTGACGTTATCCTGAATTCCTTCATGATAGCAGTATCTCTTGCGGTTGCAGCTATCCCTGAAGGTCTGGCGGCAGTCGTAACAGTCGTTCTTTCCATCGGTGTTACGAACATGTCAAAGAGAAATGCGATCATCCGTAAACTGACAGCGGTTGAGACTCTTGGCTGTGCACAGATAATCTGCTCTGATAAGACAGGTACTCTGACACAGAATAAGATGACAGTAGTGGATTTCTTCGGCGAAGATGAAAAAGAGCTGGCTGCGGCGATGGCTCTTTGCAGCGATGCGGAAATCGACGAAAACGGAGAAGTTACAGGAGAGCCTACCGAGGCTGCCCTGGTAGCATGGTCCGGTAAGCTCGGACAGGACAAGAATCAGCTGAAAAAAGAGCGTGCCCGCGTTATGGAAGCGCCTTTTGATTCCGGTCGTAAGATGATGTCCACAATCCATGAAGTCAACGGAAGCTATATCCAGTATACAAAGGGTGCTCCGGATGTGGTTGTGACAAAATGTGCTTACTATTTAAAAGATGGTAAGGCATGCCCGATGACAAAAGAATATGAGGCAGAAATCTTAAAGGCAAATAAAGCAATGGCAGATAAGGCTCTGCGTGTTCTGGCATGCGCACAGCGCGTATGGACAGACAAGCCGGCCAGTGCGGAACCGGCTGATCTGGAGCAGGATCTTTGCTTCGCAGGTCTGTGCGGTATGATCGATCCGGTTCGTCCGGAAGTAAAAGCGGCCATCGTGGAATGCCGCGAAGCAGGTATCCGTCCTGTTATGATAACCGGCGACCATGTGGATACAGCGGTTGCTATTGCGAAAGAGCTGGGTATTATCACAGAGACGACCCATGCTATCACAGGCGCACAGCTGGATCAGATGGATGATGCAGAATTTGAAAAAGAGTTCCGCAACATCAGCGTTTATGCGCGCGTACAGCCTGAGCATAAGACGAGGATAGTCAACGCCTGGAGAAACGCGGGCTATATCACCGCGATGACAGGCGACGGCGTAAACGATGCTCCTTCCATTAAAGCTGCGGATATCGGCGTTGGAATGGGTATCACCGGAACAGACGTAACAAAGAATGTTGCGGATATGGTTCTGACAGATGATAACTTCGCAACAATTGTCGGTGCAGTAGAAGAAGGCCGTCGTATTTATGATAACATCAGAAAAGCCATTCAGTTCCTGTTGGGCTCCAATATGAGTGAGGTGCTGAGTATCTTCTTTGCAACGCTGATGGGCTTTGCAATCTTACAGCCGGTACATCTGCTGTGGATCAATCTTGTAACAGACTGCTTCCCGGCGCTTGCTCTCGGTATGGAAAAGGCAGAGCCGGATATCATGAAGCGTAAGCCCAGAGATGCCAAAGCGGGTATTTTCGCAGGCGGCATGGGTATTGATATTGCATATCAGGGTGCATTCATAACACTGCTGACGCTCGGTTCCTATTTCATCGGTCACTACATGGAGAGCGGCGTATGGGAGATTACGAACAGTGCTCATGGCACAACGATGGCGTTTGTTACAATGTCTATGGCAGAAATTTTCCACAGCATGAACATGCGCTCTCAGCGTGGAAGCATTTTCAAGCTTGGTTCTCATAACAAGGTTCTGTTCTGGGCAGGTCTTGGTTCTCTGCTTGCAACAACTCTGGTATGTGAGGTTCCTTTCCTTGCGGCAGCATTTGAATTCACATCCGTTGAGCCGATGGAATATGTTGTTGCACTCGTAATGGGCGCACTGATCATCCCTGTAGTCGAGCTTGTGAAATTCATCCAGCGTAAGATGAATAAAGAAAAATAAAACACAAAAAAGGTATTGCATCCTGTAGAAAGCTATGCTACAATGAATAAGCTGTCCGTAGATTATTACGGACAGCAAGCGGATGAGAACGAAAAGTAACAATCAACAATATAGAACGAGGTGAAAGAACATGAAAGAGGGAATCCATCCTAATTACTATCAGGCAACTGTAACATGCAACTGCGGCAACACATTCGTGACAGGCTCCACAAAGCCTGAGATCCACGTTGAAGTTTGCTCCAAGTGCCATTCTTTCTATACCGGCCAGCAGAAAGCGGCTCAGGCTCGCGGACGTATTGATAAGTTCAACCGCAAGTACGGTGTGGCAAGCAAATAAGGATTGCGTAAGGTTGAGGTTTGTATAAATCTCAACCTTAATTTTTAGGCACAGTTCATAGCAAGGGATAAGAGTATGAGCAGGAAAAGGAAAAAATGTTATTGCGGCATCGGCGGTCAGGCGGTGCTGGAAGGCGTCATGATGAAAAATGAGGACCGTTATGCAGTTGCAGTACGCAAGGCTGACGGCAGTATTGAAATCAAGAAGGAAGAATATAAAGGAATCTGGGGCGGCAAAAAGGTGACAAAGATTCCTTTTTTAAGAGGGATATTCAATTTTCTGGATTCTCTCGTCCTCGGAATGAGCACGCTTACATGGTCAGCGCAGTTTTTTGAGGAAGAGGATACCAAGGAGGAAAATAAAAGGACAGTAAAAGACAAAAAGCAGGAAAAGGTACCGGGCAGCGGAGCGGACAAGCTGGCAACAGGAGCAACGGTGGCGTTTTCCATCGTGCTTGCAGTGGCGATATTTATCGCATTGCCTTATTTTCTGAGTCTTATTTTTGCAAGGTATATTTTAAATCAGTCTCTGCTGGCCATTGTGGAGGGAGTTCTCAGGCTTTTGATTTTTGTGGGCTATGTGGCGGCAATATCAGCGATGAAGGATATCAGGCGCGTATATATGTATCACGGGGCAGAGCATAAGTGCATTAATTGTATTGAGCGCGGACGGGAGCTGACAGTGAAAAACGTCCGGAAAAGCTCACGGCAGCACCGGCGCTGCGGGACGAGCTTCCTTTTATTTGTAATGCTCATAAGCGTTGTATTGTTTATGTTTATCCGTATTCCTAATCCGATAGCCCGTCTGGCAGTAAGGATACTGCTCGTTCCGGTGATAGCGGGCATTTCCTATGAAATCATCAGATTGGCGGGAAGGAGCGACAACTGGTTTGTACGGATCGTTTCAGCGCCGGGTATGTGGCTGCAGAAGCTGACGACAAAGGAACCGGACGATTCCATGATAGAGGTCGCCATCGCATCCGTGGAAGCTGTTTTTGACTGGAAAGCATATTTGAAAGAAACTTTCGGATATGATGTGAACGAATGGGAACGGGAAGAAGCGGAAGCAGCAAGAGAAGAAGCGGAAGAGGTGAGTCAGAATGACTTACCGTGAGTTGTATGAAGAAGGAAAGGCAGAGCTGGAACAGGCGGGGATAGAGGAAGCATCACTGGATGCCCGTTTGCTTTTGGAGTTTGTGTGCGGCACATCGCACAGCGATCTTTTGGTACATGGAAGTCGTGACATGGATGCTGAAAAGGAAAGAAACTATCGGGAACTGACAGCAAGGCGGGCGGGACATATCCCGCTTCAGCATCTGACCGGAGAACAGGAATTTATGGGGCTTTCCTTTTCGGTAAATGAAAATGTGCTCATTCCGCGGCAGGATACTGAAGTTTTGGTGGAAGAGGTAATGCGGGCGATAAGCGACGGCTCGCGGATTTTGGATGTATGTACCGGTTCGGGATGCATTTTGCTGAGCCTTTTGCATTATTCCAACGGCTGCAGCGGTGTGGGTACGGATATTTCGGAAAAAGCACTGGAGACCGCCAGGGTAAACGCCGGACGGCTGGAAGAAAAAAATGCTGAATTTGTGCAGGGCGATCTGTTCGAGAATGTAGAGGGCCGCTTTCATGTAATTGTGTCTAACCCGCCGTATATTGCGACACAGGTCATTGGCGGGCTGATGGAAGAAGTACGCCTGCATGAACCGATGTGCGCGTTGGACGGAGGAGAGGACGGACTTTATTTTTACCGCAGGATTACAAAAGAGGCGAAGTCCCATCTGTGTGGGGGTGGACAGCTTTTTTTTGAAATCGGGCATGACCAGGGAGAAGCGGTATCAGAGCTGATGCGTGCGGAAGGATACCGGGATGTGGAGTGCATAAAGGATTTTGCGGGACTGGACCGGGTGGTCTTTGGAACGCTTTACAGCGGCGATATAATTGAAACAGGAAAGGAATAAGATGTTTGATAAGCTGGAGGATCTGCTGATCCGTTTTGAAGAAATCATGGGCGAATTAAATGAGCCGGATGTTACATCAAATCAGGCGCGATTCCGCGCATTGATGAAGGAACAGAGCGATCTGACTCCTATCGTGGAGGCATATCGGGAATATAAAAAGTGTACGCAGGATATTGAGGACAGCCTGTCGATGCTGGAAGAGGAAAGCGATGCAGAGATGAAGGAGATGCTCAAGGAGGAGCTGGGCGCGGCGAAAGACCGCGTACAGGAGCTGGAGCAGGAATTGAAGATACTCCTTTTGCCGAAAGACCCTAACGATGAGAAAAATGTTATCGTGGAAATACGCGCGGGAGCGGGGGGAGATGAGGCGGCATTGTTTGCTGCGGAAATCTACCGGATGTATGTGCGCTATGCGGAGCGTCAGCGCTGGAAGACGGAAACGATGGATGTGGAGGAAATCGGCATCGGCGGCATGAAAAACGTGAGCTTTATGATTTCGGGACAGGGAGCTTATTCCCGATTGAAGTACGAAAGCGGCGTGCATCGCGTACAGCGGGTACCGGAAACTGAGAGCGGCGGGCGTATCCATACGTCTACGATCACGGTGGCCATCATGCCGGAGGTAGAGGATTTTGACGTTCAGATAGATATGAATGACTGTAAGTTCGATGTGTTCCGCGCGTCCGGAAACGGAGGGCAGTGTGTCAATACGACGGACTCCGCCGTGCGGCTGACCCATCTCCCGACAGGAATCGTAATCTCCTGTCAGGATGAGAAGAGCCAGCTGAAAAATAAGGACAAGGCGCTGAAGGTGCTGCGCGCGAAGCTGTACGATCTGGAACAGCAGAAGCGTCATGATGAAGAAGCGGAGCTGCGCCGCAGCCAGGTCGGTACGGGCGATCGTTCTGAAAAAATCAGGACTTACAATTTCCCGCAGGGAAGAGTGACCGACCACCGCATCAAGCTTACATTATATAAGATAGATGCCATCATGGACGGAGATATCCAGGAGCTGATAGACCACCTTATCGCAGCGGATCAGGCAGCAAAGCTTGCAAGGCTGAATCAGAATGAGATTGCCTGATATGCTAGAGTATTCCTTCCAGTTTTAGCAGAAATTCTTTTACGGAATCGCCGCAGGCGTAGCCGTGGATATCCCCGTTTTTGCGGATGACCCTGTGGCAGGGCACGAGGATAAGGAGAGGATTATCGTGGTTTGCCTGACCGACGGCGCGGACAGCTTTGGGGCTGCCGATAAGCTTGGCAATATCCTGATAGCTTCGCGTCTGGCCGTAGGGAATGGTGCAGAGGGTGTCCCAGACGCGCTGCCGGAACGGTGTTCCCCGGTAGAAGACAGGAAGCTCGAACGTCTTTCGCTTTCCGGCGAAATATTGTGCGAGCTGTTCCTGCGTCCGTTTGGAAAGCTCTGTTTCCGGTCCGGAATCGGAGAGCGGCGGGCAGGGCTTACCGCTTCCGGGAGGCTTGGAGGCTTCCAGTAAAGACAGCTCCGTGATAAAGCCGTCTTCCTCCTTCATGGATAAAAGCCCGATGGGGCTGGCAAAAAGATGGCGGAAAGTCATTGGCAGCCTCCTCTTTTTTGATACAGGATGATTTCGGGAGCGCTTCCATTGCAACCATATGTACATATGAGAAGATAGTCTGCGTCCGCCACGATGCCGTAGCAGCGGTCGCTGCCGGGAATCTCTGTCTGGTTTCCGAAGTAGACATTACGGTCTTCCAGCAGCCTGACGGAGCTTTTGTTTGGAAGAGGATATTCCAGATTCACATAAAAACCGTTCAGCAGATTTAAGTCAGTGACATGAAGATTGGGAATGCCGAGAGAGTTGATATCATCTATCAGCTCTTTTTTTAATGCGTGGAAAGTATTGAAGCCGCCATTTTTAATACACTCGGCGGCAACACATGTCCCTCCAAAGGGATGGCCGTCTGTTTTGGTACAGCCGCCGCACTCTGCCTGACGGGGGCAGTCAGAGCAGCAGTCAACGCCGCAAATAGATAACATAGTGATACCTCCTGAAAAATTGACAGCATCATTATATCATTTTCTGAGGAATCATTTCCATTGATTTTTATAATTCATGTGCGTATAATATGACAGTGGGTTACTGTTCGCATCAGCGGCAGAGCCTGTGATGCAGAGGAAAACAGAGGAAAATAAAATGACATTAAAAGAGTTACCTATCGGAAAAACAGCAACGATACGGACAGTGGGAGGAGAAGGAGCGCTTCGGCAGCATTTTCTGGACATGGGCCTGATACCTCAGGGTGATGTGACGATGGTAAAATATGCTCCAATGGGCGATCCGATGGAGCTTCGGATACACAGCTATGAGCTGACGCTACGGCTGGCGGATGCGGAGAAGATAGAGATAGAGAACGTGAGGGATGCAGAGCATACGGACGGGAAAAAGCTTCAGAAAGCGATACCTCATCCGGGTCTGGGTGAAGAAGGAAAATATCATCAGAAAAAGCATGAAAATCCGCTTCCGGATGGAGAACTGCTGACCTTTGCGCTGGCGGGCAACCAAAATTGCGGTAAGACGACGCTTTTTAATCAGTTGACGGGGTCCAGCCAGCATGTGGGTAATTTTCCGGGAGTGACGGTGGATAAAAAGGACGGTACGGTCCGCGGAAACGGTAATACGCTTGTGACGGACCTGCCGGGCATTTATTCCATGTCCCCGTATTCCAGCGAGGAAATCGTGACGAGGAATTTTTTGCTGGATGAGCATCCAAAAGGAATCATCAATATTGTGGATGCGACCAATATCGAGAGGAATCTGTATCTGACGATGCAGCTGATGGAGCTGGATATCCCGATGGTGCTGGCACTGAATATGATGGATGAAGTTCGGGAAAACGGAGGCTCTATTCTTGTCAATGAGATGGAGGAACTTTTAGGAATTCCGGTTGTTCCCATCTCTGCTGCAAAAAATGAAGGGATAGACGAGCTGGTATCCCATGCGCTCCATGTGGCAAAATATCAGGAAAGACCGGTTCAGGTAGACCTTTGCGACAGCAATGACGATGGCGGCGCAGTACACAGGTGTCTGCATTCCATCATGCATTTCATTGAAGATCATGCGAAGGAGGCAGGGATTCCGGTACGTTTCGCAGCATCCAAACTGGCGGAAGGCGATACGATCATTATGGAAAGCCTGAAGCTGGATCAGAATGAGAAGGAGACGCTGGAGCATATCATCAGGCAGATGGAAGCAGAGCGGGGGCTGGACAGGGCGGCTGCAATGGCGCATATGCGTTTTGATTTTATCGAAAAAGTATGTGAGCAGTCCGTGATACGCCCGAGGGAGAGCAAAGAACATATCAGAAGTGAAAAGATAGACCGCCTCCTGACGGGAAAATATACGGCGCTGCCATGCTTTGCGGGCATCATGGGGCTTGTGTTTTATCTGACCTTCGGTGTCATCGGAAAATTTCTGGCGGATATTCTGGATATGGGCATCACGGCACTGGGGGATATGGCGGACCAGCAGATGACTGCGTGGAATGTGAATTCGGTCGTACATTCGCTCGTGATAGACGGGATTTTTAACGGCGTGGGAAGTGTGCTGAGCTTCCTGCCGATCATCGTAACGCTGTTTTTCTTTCTGTCGATGCTGGAGGACAGCGGATATATGGCGAGAGTAGCTTTTGTGATGGATAAGCTGCTGCGTAAGATAGGATTATCGGGCAGAAGTATTGTTCCGATGCTGATAGGCTTCGGCTGCACGGTTCCAGGAGTCATGGCGAGCCGGACGCTGCCGTCTGCCCGCGACAGGAAGATGACGATACTTTTGACTCCTTTTATGAGCTGTTCTGCAAAGCTGCCGATATACGCATTTTTTACGGCGGCGTTTTTTCCGGAGCACGGGGCGCTCGTGATGATAGCGCTGTATTTTGGAGGCATGGCGATCGGGATATTAGCGGCTCTGGTATTGCGGAAAACGATGTTTGGCGGAGAGGCGGTTCCCTTTGTAATGGAACTGCCTAATTATCGGATGCCCGGAGCTAAAAATGTGGGGCATCTGCTCTGGGATAAGGCGAAGGATTTTCTGCAGAGGGCGTTTACGGTTATTTTTGCGGCAACGCTCATCATATGGTTTCTGCAGACCTTTGATATGCATCTGAATATCGTCGCGGATTCGCAGGACAGCATGCTTGCGATGGCTGCGGGCATCATCGCGCCGGTATTTGCTCCGATGGGATTTGGAGACTGGCGCATCTCAACAGCGCTGATAACAGGCTTTATGGCAAAGGAGAGCGTAGTCTCTACCCTGTCTGTCCTGTTTGGTTCTACACAGGCGCTGACAGCAGCGCTGTCACCGCTTTCTGCGGTAAGCCTGCTTGTGTTCTGTCTGCTGTATACGCCGTGTGTGGCGGCAGTGGCGTCCATTAAAAGAGAGCTGGGCGGAAAGTGGGCAGTCGGGGTGGTCATCGGGCAGTGTGTGATAGCCTGGATAGCAGCGTTTGTGGTCTATCTGGCAGGAAATATTTTTATATAAATTTGATTGACATCCATTTTGACTTCGTTTAAAATAAGGACAAGTTGAGAAGTTATCAACCCACAAAATCAGGCAGGATATTTTCTGAGAAGAAGATGTCCTGCCATCCCCCCCTATATGAAGATGATGACCGCCGGTTTCCGGCGGTTTTTTTATACGATAGGGAAGTTTCTTTTCTATCGTATAAAAAAACACGATTATGCAAATTTCGGCGGAAAGGGAAATATGTCCGGAACATACTTTTTGTGGGACAAAAAAATTTTTTCGTCCGCTTGTAACAGCTTTTTAAATCCGTTATACTGGAAAAAAGGATGGAGTGTTCGATAGATTGACAAAAGATGAAGGGAGGGTTTTTTATGAAGGGACAGATGATAATCACGATAGGCAGGAGTTTCGGGAGCAACGGCAGGGAGATAGGGGACCGGCTGGCACGGGAACTTGGGCTTGGATTTTATGACCGCAATCTGATAGACCTGGCTGCAAAGAAAGCAGGTATAGAGAGAAGCGTGGCGGGAAATGCGGATGAAAAGCTGATAGGACGGTTTTTAGAGCTGTCTCCGGGGCTGGATCTTATCCAGGAAAGCCGGAATGAAAAGATTTACCGGGCGCAGGCGGAGGTGATAAGGTCTATCGTAAAGAGCGGGGAATCCTGTGTTTTTGTTGGAAGAGGGGCGGATTATGTGCTGCGTAACCGTCCGGAAGTGTTAAAGGTCTTTATCTATGCGCCTTTGGAAAGCAGGATACAGACTGTCATGAAGCGTTATGATTTCAATGAGGATGAGGCGCAGAGGGTTATCCGTCACATGGACAAAACGAGGCGCAACTATTATGAATATTTTACGGATCGCAACTGGGATCAGAAGGAAGGAAAGGATCTTTTGCTCGACAGCAGCGAATTCGGCATCAGGGGATGTGTGGAGCTGATAAAAGCGGCAGCAGAAATCAAAATGGAACGGGATTGGGATGTATGAAAAAAGAAATACTGGATTTGACGCAAAAGTGCAGAGTGAAATGCCTGCCGGAGGACATACTGGAACAGAAGATGGAAGAAGAGGCAGAGCCTTTTTTACAGAGGATCCGCGTAAGCGGTATGATGAAAACAACTGAAAATAAAGGCTTATATTATGAGCTTTATCCGCAGGAAAATGCAAAAGGAACTATCGTGGTCAGCTATGGTTTTACGGAGTCCTGCCTAAAATACTATGAGCTTCTTTATTATTTTTACAGGGAAGGCTATCAGGCGGCCATCATGGACCATCGCGGGCACGGGCGCTCCATGCGCGAGGTGGAGGATATGACGGTCGTGCATGTCGAGCTGTTTTCCCGTTATGTAAAGGATCTGCATCATTTTGTGGAGAAGAAGGTGAAGCCGATGGCGGATGGAAAGCCGCTGTATCTGTTCGCACATTCGATGGGCGGATGCATCGGGACTTTTTATCTGGAGCAGTATCCGGACGATTTTAAAAGGGCGGTCCTGACCGCTCCGATGCTCGGGGTAAAGCTGGGCGGATGTCCTGCATGGGCTGCCAGGGTACTGTGTGATATGGAGGTATTCCGTGGAAAAGGTACGGAGCGGCTGTTTACTCAGTCGGCTTTTGACCCGGACGAGTCTTTTGAAGAGTGTTCCGCAAGTTCTGAGGCGCGTCATGCCTGGTATATGAAAAAGCGGCGGGAGGACGAGAATTATCAGACTTCCTCCGGCAGCTATTATTGGGGGAAGGAAGCGATAAATGCAGGGGAATTCGTGGTCAGCAGAAAGCAGGCAGAGAAGGTAAAGGCTTCTGTGCTCTTGTTTCAGGCAGAATACGACAGTCTCGTAAAGCCAGAACCTCAGGACCGGTTTATCTCCCGTATTGCGGATGGCAGACTGGTGTTTGTGCCGGGAGTACGTCATGAAATCTATCGGGCGCCCAATGAGGTATTGCAGCCATATTTGGAGGAAATATTCCGGTTTTACGAGGGGGCAGACCAGCCGGTAACGAAAGAGGCTCAGGCGCTTTTGGTGACAGGGATAGAAAATGCGAGGCAGCTTGGCGGATATGAGACGGCGGACGGGCGTCATGTGAAAAGGGACGTTCTTCTGCGTACGGCGAGACTTTCGGATGCGCCGTCGGAGGAGCTGGCTGCATTAAAAGATATTTATCATCTTGGCGTTGTAGTGGATTTCAGGACGTTGGCAGAAAGAGAGGGAGCACCGGATCCGGAGATAGACGGCGTGGACAATATTGTTCTGGATGTGCTGGATGAGAGCAGCAGGACTGGAGCAGGTGCGGCGATAGCCGGGATATATGAAAACAGCAGTGCAGAGCCGGCAGAGGTCATGTTGAATGTCATCAGAAGCGGCTGCGTTTCCGAGCGGATGTATGCGGATATGGCATTTAACTCTGCGGTGGAAAAGGGATTTCGTGATTTTTTCAGAATACTGTTGAAAAATGGCGGACAAAAGGCTGTTTTGTGGCATTGTAGCGGAGGAAAGGACAGGACGGGAGCGGCAGCTGTCTTACTGCTTTTGGCGCTGGGAGTAAACAGAGAGACCGTACTGAAGGATTTTGAGCTGACAAATGAGTTTTTGCGGGAGAAGATAGCCTATATGGAAAGCCGTGCGGCAGAGCTGACTGACGACCCGGAAGAAATCGCGTGGGTAAAAGACCTGACGGGAGTAAATCGAAAATATATGGAAAAGCTTCTGGATACGCTGGAGGAAAAGTACGGCTCGCAGGATCGTTATCTTACGGAAGGATTGGGACTTGACAGGACAGAGCTGGAACAGCTCAGGGAAATGTATCTGGAATAAAAAAGTGTGCGTTTTGGCGTACCGGGCCGCGTGCGAAAGCACGCGGTTCTTTTTGGCAGCCTGCGCTGGAAGGGGTACAAAAAAACCGCTGAGTCATAAAACTCAACGGTTTTAAATCAGTCGGAGTGACAAGACTTGAACTTGCGGCCTCTTCGTCCCTAACGAAGCGCTCTACCACCTGAGCCACACCCCGATTCTGTCTGGCTGTCTCAACCGGACAAGTGATATTCTACTGCAAGGAATGACAAAAGTCAACACTTATTTTAAAAAAAATTAAAAAAAATTTTGTATTTTCTTTCTTGAGTTCCATTTGGAAATCAACTATAGTAGACGCAGATGGAGGAGCTTATGAAATATGTATGGCTGACGATTAAAAAAATGCTGAGATATCTGTTAAAACCACTGTCTTTTGTGCCGGCGCTGTGCGTGATGTATCTTATCTATTCGTTTTCGGCACAAGCGGGGACGGAATCCGGGGAATTGAGCATGAAGGTGAGCAGTAAGATAGTGGAGATAGGGGCGAAGCTTCTGAATCGGGAGCTAAGTGCGGCACAGATTTCTCAATACGCGGTGGGAATCCACTTTTTAGTGAGGAAGATGGCGCATTTTTCAGAATATATGTTGCTGGGGATATCGGTGGCGCTGCCGTTGTACGTATATCGCGTGAGAGGTTTCTGGCTTGTTCTGGCGGCAGGATTTTTCTGCGTGGCGTTTGCAGGGCTTGATGAGTATCATCAGATGTTTGTAGCAGGACGTTCGCCGGCGCTGAAGGATGTGCTGATAGACAGCGCCGGGAGCATAACGGGGATTTATATTACGAGGATATGCGGGTTCATCGGGAGAAAGACGGTGTTTGCGCCTCTGGCGATGGAGCGCAGACGGAAACGGTGATTTTTGGAAAGAGGGCTTCTATCTCATTTCCAGATGCAAGAAAATCCGAAAAAGCGCTGGCGCTTCCGGCGGCGATGCTCATCTGGAAGGCATACCGGTACTCATGCGTACGCTCCCATCCTGCGAGAAAACCGGCTACCATGGAATCTCCTGCGCCGACCGCATTTTTTAATGCTCCTTTTGGAGCAGGTGCGATATAGGAGGAGCCGTCTTCGGCAGCAAGAAGCGCACCTTGCCCTCCCATAGAGACGAGTACGTTGCGCGCACCCATTTTTTGAAGCTGGCGCGCATACTCAAAAATTTGGCTGCTGTCGCACAAAACTGTGCCGAACAGATCTTCTAGCTCGTGGAGATTGGGCTTTATGAGAAATGGATGAAAAGGGAGCGTCTGCAGCAGCTGCTGTTTTGATGCGTCTACGATCACCGGAACATTTTTGAGGGAGAGTTTTTCCAGGATATCACGGTAAAGGGTATCCGGCATCCCGGCCGGGATACTTCCGGCGAGTATGAGGGTATCCCGGTCGGTAAGGGAAGATATGCGGGAGAGCAGACGATGAAGGCTTTCGGGGTCGATGGAAGGCCCCATACCGTTTATCTCCGTCCCGTCAAAATCCTTTAGTTTGACATTGATGCGTGAAATCCCATCTTTTAATCTGATGAGGTCGCAGCAGATACCGGCGCTGTAGAGGCGGTGCAGTATTTCTTCTCCGACGAATCCGGCGGCAAAGCCGAGAGCGGTATTTTCGATGCCGAGGTTATGGAGGACGGTGGAGACATTGATGCCTTTTCCGCCGGGAAGGAGCTGTTCCGTTGTGGTACGGTTTGTCCTTCCTGTTGCAAAGGCATCAAGCGTTACAATATAATCAAGGGATGGATTCAGGGTCACTGTATAGATCATGGGAGCCTCTTTCCAGTTGTATAAAAATACAACTATGCACACTTTTTATTATATGATGTTGGGGCAAAAGCCCCCGGCTGCGATATCCGAATATTGGGGCGGGTCAATCAGTCATAGAACCACTCCCGTGCAAGCACGTCGTGTTTCATGATTTTTGCCCCTGATATCATTATATTATAGAGCGGCAGGAGAGTCAGGTCAATCGGCGTACGCAAAAACAAACGGGCGGTTATGCCTGGATAATGGAAAGAGGGAAAAAATGAGCATACAAAAAAACTGCGGCATCGGACGGATAGTGGAAAAGCAGAGAGTCTTTTTTGAATCGGGAAAGACGTTCGATCTGGGATTCCGTAAGGCAGCCTTAAAGAGGCTGGAGCGTGCGATCTCAGAGCTTGAAGGGGAGATATGCGAAGCATTGGCGAAGGATCTGGGAAAATCCCGCACGGAAGGCTATATGTGCGAAGTCGGGCTGACGCTGGGCGAGATACGGGAGCAGAGGAGGAATCTGCGCAGATGGAGCCGGACAGAGCGGACAGGTGCAGGGCTGGCAAATTTCCCGGCAAAGGGATATATCGTGCAGGAGCCTTACGGCACAGTGCTCATCATGTCTCCGTGGAATTATCCGTTCATGCTGGCGATAGAGCCGCTGGCAGGGGCAATAGCGGCGGGAAACTGCTGCGTAATAAAGCCTTCAGCTTATTCGCCTGCGACGTCGGCGGTCATTGCAAAGCTGATACGAAAGACCTTTCCCGAAGGATATGTAACGGTGATAGAGGGCGGACGGAAGGAAAATGCAGAGCTTCTGGAGCAGAGATTTGATTATATCTTTTTTACGGGGAGCGTATCCGTCGGAAAACTCGTGATGGAAAAGGCGGCGGCGCATCTGACGCCGGTTTCTCTGGAGCTGGGGGGAAAGAGCCCCTGCATCGTAGACAGCACGGCGAAAATCCCGCTGGCTGCACGGCGGATTGCATTCGGAAAATTTTTAAACTGCGGACAGACGTGTGTCGCGCCGGATTATGTTCTCGTGGAAGAGAGCGTGAAGGAGGAATTATTAAAGGAGCTTATCCGCTGGACGAAGAAGATGTACGGTGACGCGCTGGAAAATGCAGATTATGGAAGGATTGTAAATAAGAAACACTTTGAACGGGTCAGAGCGCTGATAGATGAAAGGCATGTGGTGTTCGGAGGAGAAGCAAGAGAGGAGACGCTGCAGATCCGGCCGACGATACTGTTTCCGGTGTCAGAAACAGACGCATGTATGCAGGAGGAGATTTTCGGACCGATTCTGCCAGTCATTCCGGTAAAGGATATGGAGGCGGCACGTGCGTTCGTGAAACGGCGTCCCCATCCGCTTGCCTGTTACGTTTTTACGAACAGCAGAAAGACAGAGCGGATGTTTATGAAGGAAACGGCGTTTGGAGGAGGCTGCATCAATGACACAATCATGCATCTGACTCCGTCAAAGCTTCCGTTTGGCGGAGTAGGCAGCAGCGGTATGGGTTCCTATCATGGCAAAAAGAGCTTCGAGACATTCAGCCATGCAAAGAGCATATTGAAAAAATCCACATTTCTTGATGTGACAGCACGGTATCAGCCATACAAAGGATGGAAGCGTTTACTCATCAGGATGATTGGAAACAGATAACGGACGCAGAAAAACAGCTGGCATACCTCGTCCCCTTCCCGCATAGATTTTAAAGAAAAATGCGGGGACAAGGAGCGGGAGGATGTTTGAGACAAGAACAGTGCGGGAAGTATGCGAACAGCTGGGTTCAGACGTGAAGGATGGACTGACGGAAGCAGAGGCAGAGCAGAGGCTTTTGGAGAACGGACCAAATGAATTAAAGGAAAGCAAAAAGAGAACGGCGGTGCAGGCGTTTCTGGAGCAGTTGAACGACCCATTGATATATGTGCTCCTGGCTGCGGCGGCGGTCTCTTTTTTGCTGCACGAATACAGCGATGCAGTCATCATCCTGGCAGTGGTATGCTTAAACGCGGCGGTGGGCGTGCTTCAGGAGGGAAAAGCGCAGAAAGCGCTGGATTCCTTAAAAAAACTGACCCGTCCGAAGGCGTTGGTGATACGGGACGGACGGGAGAGGGAGATAGAGGCGTCGGGGCTTGTGTGCGGCGATCTGGTATGCCTGACTGCGGGGGGACAGGTACCTGCGGACATAAGACTGACCGAGGTGGAAAACCTGAGAGTGGAGGAATCGGCGCTGACAGGAGAGACGATTCCTGTGCTTAAGCATGCAGAGGAGATAAAGACTGTCGGACGCAGGGAAATTCCTCTGGGTGACCGGAAAAATATGGCGTTTATGTCAACGATCGTGACTGTCGGCAGAGCAAAAGGGGTGGTAACTGCGGCGGGAATGGAGACGCAGATCGGCAGGATAGCGGCGATGATGAGCGAGAGCCGGGAGGAGATGACTCCTTTGCAGAAGCGCTTGGGCGATCTGGGAAAGCTTTTGAGTATCCTTTCTCTCGGTATCTGTATGGCATTGTTCTTTATCGCCGTGTGGCAGAAGAGGGATGTGTTTGAAATGCTTCTGACAGCGATTTCGCTGGCGGTAGCGGCGGTCCCGGAGGGGCTTCCCGCAGTAGTCACGCTCTGCCTTGCCCTGAGCGTGACGAGGATGGTAAAGGTCAATACTATTGTCAGACGTCTTCCCTGTGTGGAAACGCTGGGGGCAGTAAATGTGGTCTGTTCGGATAAAACAGGGACATTGACGAAAAACCGTATGACAGTGGAAAAGTGCTTTGTAAACCTTTGTGAGGAAAAACCGTCCGAAAGTCCGGTGTGGAAGGAGTTTTTCAGGGCGGCGGTACTGTGCAACGACGCGAGAATAGGAGAAGAAAGGATAGGAGATCCGACGGAGCTCGCACTTTTGGACTTTGCTGCCCAAAACGGAGTATTCCGTGAAAAAGAGGAGCTGGGATTTCCGCGCCGGGCAGAGCTTGCGTTCGATTCTGACAGGAAAATGATGACGACCTTTCATAGGAAGGGGGCGGGCGGGGTGTGCTATACAAAGGGCGCACCGGACCGTGTGTTGAAATGCTGCAGGTTTATCATGGACAGAGGAAAAAGGACGCCGATGACATCAGAGCACAGACGCAGGGTTGAGCGCTGTATCCGGGAAATGTCCGGCGAGGCACTGCGGACGTTGGCTGTGGCAAAAAAGGATGGTTCTCTTGCAGATGGGGAAACAGGACTGACATTTCTGGGGATACTGGGAATGAAGGATCCGATTCGTCCCGAAGCGCAGGAGGCGGTGGAGACGTTCCGGAATGCCGGCGTAAAAACGGTGATGATAACAGGGGATCATGCCGGTACGGCGTTTGCCATTGGCAGGCAGCTGGGGCTCGTATCGCGGATGGAAGAGTGTATGACGGGAGAAGAGCTTTCGGAGCTTTCACAGGAGCAGCTTTCGGAAAGGCTGGACAGGGTCCGGGTGTTTGCAAGGGTTTCTCCGGCGCACAAGGTACAGATTGTGAGGGCATTTAAAAAGAGAGGGGATATCGTGGCGATGACCGGGGACGGAGTCAACGATGCGCCCTCCCTGAAAGCTGCGGACGTTGGCATCGCCATGGGAAAGGGCGGCACGGATGTGGCGCGTCAGGCATCTGACCTGATTTTGACGGACGACAATTTCGCAACGATACGCAGGGCGATAGAGGAAGGCAGAGGCGTTTATGAAAATATAAAAAAATCTGTTATCTTTCTGCTCTCCTCCAATCTGGGAGAAATCTTGACGATGTTCACAGCGGTCATTCTGGGGCTTCCGTCGCCGTTGAGATCCAGCCATATCCTCTGGATAAATCTGATTACCGATTCGCTTCCGGCGCTGGCGCTTGGCGTGGATAAAAACGATGGGAACAGGCTTATGGCTCGGCCTCCGCGCAAACCGGAGGAAAGTCTGTTTTCGGACGGCGGGATGAGGAGGACATTTTTGTATGGAGCGCTGATAGCGGGGATCAGCCTGACGGCATTTTTTACAGTGCCGTGGATATTGTTAAAGCAGGCAGGAATACCATTTTCGCCGGGACGGATAAGGGAGCTTTTGGAAAACGGAGAGATATTACTGCGTTCCCAGACGTATGCGTTTACCGTGCTCGGCATGTCCCAGCTGTTTCATGCGGTGGGGATGCGGGATGTAAAAAAATCGGTATTCCGAATGAATGTATTTGAAAACAAACTGATGCTCGCCGCCTGTGCAGCGGGGCTTATCCTGCAGGCGGCGGTAACGGAAGTGCCGTTTTTGGTAGGAATGTTTTCAACGGTGCGCCTTTCGGGAAGAGAATGGGGATATCTGGCGGGGCTTGCGGCATTTCCGATGGTTGCGCACGAACTGGCAGTGCTTTTTATGGAAAAGGAAGAAAAGAATCAGTCATATCCGGACAGCAGGGAAAATATATTGGAACATGACAGGGACATGCGCCCGGGAAACAGAGGCAGACAGGAGGGATGGATGTGACGGATAAAATACAGGAGCAGGTGCTGAGCCTGTTCCCGGAATATATGAGATTTCGGTGGAAGAAGGCGGCACAGGCGGCAAAAGGGCTGCAGGAGATACGGCTGCGGGCAAAAAGGCCGGTCATCCTTTTGCTTGACGGAAAAGAGTGGTTTATGGAGGAATCCGGCGGGCTCACAATGGATGCAGAACGGGCAAGGCATCTTCCCGAGGAGGAGCTGGAGGCGGTGCTGAAGCACATCTGCAAGTATTCTCTTTACGCCTATGAGGAAGAGTTTTCAAAAGGATTTATCAGCGCAGAGGGCGGTTTCAGAGTAGGAATTGCAGGAGAAGTCCTTATGAGAAGGGATGGGACGGTTAAAAATATCCGCAGCGTTTCAAGCCTGAACATCCGTGTAGCCCACGAGATATGCGGCGCAGGCGCGGGAGTCCTTCCGTATCTGTACGAAAAGGGGAGACTTGTGAGTACGCTGATCGTGTCACCGCCGGGATGCGGAAAGACAACGCTTTTGCGGGATTTGATACGGCTTATATCGAACGGGGATAAAGACCGTATGGGGATGACGGTCGGCGTGGTGGACGAACGTTCGGAGCTGGCTGGCTGTGTGAGAGGAATTCCGGAAAATGATCTGGGATTTCGGACGGACGTGTTGGACGGATGCCCGAAGGATGTGGGCATGATGATGCTCCTTCGGTCGATGTCACCTCAGGTAGTGGCTGTAGACGAGCTTGGGAGCGAGGCGGACGTGCGGGCGCTGGAGCAGGTCATGAAATGCGGCTGCAGCGTGCTGGCGACGATACATGCAGGATCTTACGAAGAGCTCCGCCAAAAACAGTTTATGGAAAAGCTCATGGAAGGCAGGGCGTTTGGACGCTATCTGGTACTGGGGCGCAGAAACGGACGCTTTTTGACGGAGGAAGTGCTGGACCGGGACGGCAGACGTCTGGCGGAGGCGTTGTGATGCTGTCGGCAGTCGGCGCGTGTGTAACGGTTGCCGGGAGTATAGGGGCAGGATATTGTCTTTGCCGGGAAAAGAGCGAGCGCGCCGCACAGCTTTTTCTGCTGGGACGGATGTTTGAGATGACAGCAGGGGAAATAGGATACAGCCGGAGCTTTCTGCCGGATATTTTTTCAGAGACGGGCAGACGTCTTGGCAGGGGGAAAAAGGGAGCTTCCGCAGAGCTGGGAAACGTCCTTGTCCGTGCCGGGGAGCGGATGCTGGACGAAAAGGGGCAGCCGGTAGAAACGATATGGAAAGAGGAAATGGGCGTATTTTTAAAAAAGCTGCTTTTGACGGCAGACGAGGAGAGAGAGGTTCTTTCCTTTCCGGATGCAGTATGCTATCTGGATGGGGAACGGCAGAAGCAGGCGGTAGAACGGTTTGCGGTAATTTTTCGGGAACGTGCAGAGGAAGCTTTAAAAAAGGCAGGACAGGAAAAGAGGACGGTGATGGCGGTAAGTGCGGCATGCGGGATGCTGGCAGCGCTGCTTTTGATTCGATAAAACGGTCTCCGGCAGCGAGCGGGCAGTCAATAGAATGGAAAGGAAAGGTACAGGGAAGGCAGATGGAAGTCGGGCTGATCTTTAAAATTGCAGCGGTGGGGATTTTGGTGACTATTTTAAGTCAGGTGTTAAAGCACAGCGGCAGGGAAGAGCATGCTTTTTTGCTTTCGCTGGCGGCTTTGCTCTTAGTGCTTGGCTGGATAGTTCCATACATATATGACCTGTTTTCGAGTATCCAGACGCTGTTTTCACTGTAAGGGCGGGATAAATGGAATTTGTTCGGGTAGGGGCGGTCGCCCTCGTGGGAGTGATGATAGCCGTTTCGTTTAAAGGAGGACGGCAGGAATACAGTCTTTATCTGGGTGGAGCGGTATGTCTGTTGATATTTACCTGCACCGTCGCCTATATGGGGCAGGCGGAATCCCAGTTGGCCATGCTGTGGAGGCAGATAGCATCGGGAGGACGTTATGCTGCGCTTTTGTTAAAGGTGGTCGGTATCACCTGGATATGTGAGTTTGTGGCGGGGATATGCAGGGATAGCGGATTTTCTGCAGTGGCGTCGCAGGTTGAGCTGTTTGGAAAGATTGCTATCCTGTTTGCGGGGATGCCGGTCTTTCTGGCGCTGGCGGAGACAATAGCCGGATTTGCGGGGTGAACATGGAGCATTATCTGGAACAGTTGAATCTGACGGAAATGATGGCGGAGCTGGACGGATATTTTACAGGCTTTTCGTGGAATATGCAGGAAATATTCGGACAGATATTAAAAGGAAATTTCAGGGAAACACTGGAAATGGCGGGCGACGGGATAAGACAGGGGATTTGGGCGGAGTTGGGGGGATTTCGGGGGCTTCTGGCATCTCTTCTTGTGATCGGGCTTTTGTCTGTGCTTGTATCGGTTTTTATGACCAGCTTTGAAAATCATCAGACCGCGCAGATAGCTCATTATATCTTTTATCTGCTTCTGATGACGGTACTTTTAAAGATTTTTTCGGCGGGATATGAGCTGGCAGAGCAAAGCCTGACGGCGATGACCGGGGTATCGAGACTGACACTCCCGGCGCTGTGTCTGTCGCTTGGACCGGCTGCGGGGAGCATCACGGCGGCGGGATATTATGAGCTGGCGCTTGTGCTGATATTTCTGGTGGAAACCTTTTTACTGAATATCTGTCTGCCATTGATGCCGGTGTTCATGCTGCTTCTTCTGATGAACGGGGTATGGGAGGAGGGGCGCCTTTCTTCTTTGGCGTCGCTGCTGGAAAAGGGGGTTGTTTTTGCGTCAAAGTGCTGCATTGGGGCGGTGACCGGGCTGGGAGTTTTGCAGTCCATGGTAGCCCCGGCGCTGGACAGCTTAAAGCGCACGACGGCGCAGAAGGCGGTTTCGGCTATCCCTGCGCTGGGAGATTTGGCGGAGGGGACGACGCAGATATTGATTGGGTCGGCGGTGCTCGTCAAAAACAGCGTCGGACTGTTTACCGTCGTCTTACTGACAGCGCTTCTTGCTGTCCCGTTTTTTAAAATATTTGCTTATGGTGTTTTATTAAAGACAGCGGGCGCGCTTATCGGTATTGTGGCGGACAAAAGGCTCGTGGGGTGTATTGAACGGACGGCAGACGCAGTATTTCTGATGCTTCGGCTGGCGGTGTCCGGAGCGGCATGCTTTTTGATATTGACGGCTGTTGTGATATGCCTGGTGCGGGGAGGCGGATAGCATGAAAGATTTTTTGGGGCTTTTAAAGGATACGGCGGTATTTTTGCTGGCGGCGCAGATGCTGATGCATTTTTTGCCTGCAAAAAAATATGAAAAATACGGGAAGCTGATGGTAAGCCTCATCGTTTTGTCGCAGCTTACGCTTCCGATTCTTTCAATCGTACAAAAAGATGCAACAGGGCAGTTCTGGAATGCATTCGGACATCTGGAGGAGGAAAACGAGATGTTTTCGGGGAGACTTGCTGCATTGGAGGGCACGGGAGAGGATGTGGTCAGAAACGGGATAGTGCAGTCGATAGAGCAGAAGGTGGAGACCGTCGCAGCCGGGGCAGGGGTCGAGGTGGCGGATGTGCGGCTTAAGGAGGACGGCGTTGTATTAATAGAGGTAAAAAGGGCAGGGGCGCGGGACAGAGGGGATATCGTTCCGGTAAAGAAGGTCGTGATAGGAGCAGAAAACGGAGGGGGAGATCCAATCCCGGCAGAGGGAGCAGCCTTAAAAGGCAGTATCCGCACGGATTTGGAAAAGCCTTTTGCCAAAGCGCTGGATATGCAGCAGGAGGCTGTGGAGGTGGTCGAGCTTGAATAAGGTCTATGAGTGGTGCAGGGCACGGATGACGAAGGAAAATATGATCGTGCTGGCGCTGACGGGCGTGCTTTTGATGGTGGCAGCCATTCCTGCAAACGGAGGGAAAAGAAATGAGAAGGAGCCGGCTGCGGCCGTTCAGTCAGACGGCATGAGCGGAAATGAGCAGGAACAGGGGACGCAGAGTCCGTCTGTCGGGCTGGAAAGACGTCTTGAAAAATTTCTTTCCTGCATGGACGGCGCAGGAAGGGTAAAGGTGATGATAACCTTTTCTTCATCCGAGGAGCAGATCGTGGAAAAGGATGCTCCATCGGGCAGCATTTCACAGACGAGCGAGAACGATGGTTCGGGCGGCAACAGGAGCGTTATGACAAAGCAGACACAGGAAAGTACAGTCTATGTGACAGGGCGTGACGGGACGCAGTCGCCGTATGTGTCAAAGACTCTTTCGGCCAGGGTCGAGGGAGTGACGGTGCTGGCAGAGGGCGGCGGTTCCCGGGCGGTACAGAAGAATATTACGGATGTGATAGAGGCATTATTTGGTATCGAGGCTCATAAAATTAAAGTAGCAAAACTAAAAGGGGAAGCAGAAGGGAGCAGAAATTGAAAAAAATGTTCAAACGCAATCAGGTCATGATAACAGCGCTGGCTATTATGATAGCAGTGGCAGGGTATCTGAATTTTGCCGGGACACAGATAGGGGAAGAAGAGCTGGTGAGCGCCGGGGCTCAAAAGGCGGGGGAGGACATGGAAGCTCTTCTGGAGCTTTCGGATGAAGATTTGGCGGCGGACATTCCGAGCCTTGACTCGGATATGGAGGGGGCTGCGGCAGAAAATTATCTGGATGCCGATATGCAGGCTGCGGACAGCGCGGATGTTTCTATCGTAACGGATTATATTGATGAGGAAGCAGCAGAAGCAGATACACAGGCATCCGGGCAGGAGGCAGAGGTGAAGGACGGAGAGATACCGGGCGAGGCGGTTTTTACCAATTCGGACGGTTTGAACAGTCTTTCCGGGGCACGCCTCTTAAAAGAACAGACCCGTGCCAAAAATAAGGAAACGCTTTTGGAGATAATCAATAACGCCAACATTGCGGAGAGCCAGAAGCAGGAAGCTGTAGACAGCATGATAGAGCTGACAGATGTTGCGGAGCGCGAAACCGCGGCGGAAATACTTCTGGAAACGAAAGGGTTTGCCGATGCGGTAGTGACGATAACAGAGAATTCAGCTGATGTGGTCGTCGGGATATCGGCGCTTACAGATGCCCAGTGCGCCCAGATAGAGGATGTGGTATCGAGAAAGACAGGAGTACCTGCAGAAAATATCGTGATCAATCCGTTGGCGGGACAGTGACGTTCATTATGCGCCCTGCTCAAACAATTCATGTTCAGTCTGCTGCAGCGCAGTTTCCCAAAGGGCGGATACCGGCAGGAGATTACGCTGCGGCAGTCCGGTGAACAGTGATCAGGGAGTATCTGTCTGTAAAATTGCAAAAAAGAAATGCGTGCGAAACAAAGAAAAATGTGTTACACTGATTCTGATTGTACTAAGATAACAGGAAATGTACATTATATAAACAGAGTAACTGGATTGTCATAAAAGGAGATACGGAATGAAAAGAATATTTTTGATCGTATTGGACAGTGTGGGGATAGGGGCAATGCCGGATGCTGATTCCTATGGGGATGCAGGTACGAATACTTTAAAAGCTGCGGCCTCCAGCCCTTACTTTGATATGAAAAATATGGCTTCGCTGGGGTTGTTTGACCTGGACGGGATCGACTGGCATGAGCCTTTTGGAGCAATTTCGGGAAGGATAGCCCGCATGGAGGAAGCCTCCAAGGGAAAGGATACGACAACGGGACACTGGGAGATAGCGGGCATCTGCTCTCCTCAGCCGATGCCGACCTATCCGCAGGGCTTTCCGCAGGATGTGCTGGACAGATTCAGCGAGGCGGTAGGAAGGGGCGTTTTGTGCAACAAGCCTTATTCCGGAACAGATGTGATAAGGGATTACGGCGATGAGCATGTGAAGACCGGAAAATTGATAGTCTATACGTCGGCGGACAGCGTATTTCAAATAGCGGCGCATGAGGATGTGGTTCCGGTGGAGGAGCTGTACCGGTATTGTGAGATCGCCCGCAGCCAGCTGCAGGGAGAGCATGGCGTAGGCAGGGTCATCGCGCGTCCTTTTACAGGTGAGAGCGGAAATTATACGAGGACGCCGAGACGGCACGATTATTCGCTGCTTCCTCCATCGGTAACGATGCTGGATCAGCTAAAGAATGCCGGAAAGGATGTAATCGGAGTCGGAAAGATACGTGATATCTTTGCGGGCAAGTCCATTACGGAATATGTAACGACTTCCGGTAACGAGGACGGCATTGAGAAAACGCTGGATTATCTGAAAAAAGATTTTGACGGGCTGTGCTTTGTCAATCTGGTGGATTATGACATGCTTTATGGGCACCGCAGGGATGTGGACGGCTATGCCAGAGCGCTCACCTTTTTTGATAAAAAGCTGCCGGAGATGCTGGCACTTTTAAGAGAGGACGATGTGCTGATGATAACGGCGGATCATGGCTGCGATCCTTCTTATACGAAGACAACCGACCATACGAGGGAATACACGCCATTTTTAATGGCTGGACCGTCGATCGTTCCCGGAAACCTTGGCACACGCAGGACATTTGCGGATATCGGCGCTACCGTGCTGGACTGTTTCGGGATAACCCCTGAATTTGAGGGAGAATCCATGCTGCCGTAAACGGCGGGAACGTGACAGGGCGATGCAGGAGACATCGCTGTAAAATACCATTTTTTTACCGGAGGAGATTTATTTTGGGCAATCTGAAAGAAGAAATAAACAGAAGAAGGACATTTGCAATCATTTCCCATCCCGACGCGGGTAAGACAACGCTGACAGAGAAATTCCTGTTGTATGGCGGGGCAATCAATCTGGCGGGTTCCGTAAAGGGAAAGGCGACAGCGCGGCATGCGGTGTCGGACTGGATGGAGATAGAGAAGCAGAGAGGTATTTCGGTTACTTCTTCGGTTCTTCAGTTTGAATATGACGGTTTCTGTATCAATATCCTGGATACACCGGGACATCAGGATTTCTCGGAGGATACGTACCGGACACTGATGGCAGCGGATTCTGCAGTCATGGTCATTGACGCCAGCAAGGGTGTTGAGGCGCAGACGCGCAAGCTGTTCAAGGTCTGCGTCATGAGAAAGATACCGATATTTACATTTATCAACAAGATGGACAGGGATGCAAACGATACGTTCGAGCTGCTGGATGATATAGAGAAGGAGCTGGGGATAGCTACCTGCCCGATGAACTGGCCTATCGGTTCGGGAAAGAGCTTTAAAGGCGTGTATGACAGGGAAAAGCGCTGCGTGATAACCTATTCAGATACGGAAAAGGGAACGAAGGAAGGCGAGGCGACAGAAATCCCGGTTGACGAGCTGGACAAGCTTACGGGATTTGTAGGAGAGAACCTGAAAGAAAAGCTTATAGAAGAAATAGAGCTTTTGGACGGGGCGAGCGCAGAATTTGATTTGGAGCAGGTACAGGCGGGAGAATTGACACCGGTATTTTTTGGCTCAGCGCTTACGAACTTTGGCGTGGAAGACTTTTTGCAGCACTTTTTAAAGATGACAACGACTCCCCTGCCGCGCCGCTCGGACGCCGGGATGATAGACCCTGCGGAGCACGCGTTCAGCGCCTTTGTATTTAAGATTCAGGCGAATATGAATAAGGCACACCGCGACAGAATCGCGTTCATGCGCATCTGTTCGGGCAAATTCGAAGCGGATATGGATGTAAAGCATGTCCAGAGCCAGCGGGTGATGAGGCTTTCTCAGCCCCAGCAGATCATGGCAAATGACAGAAAGATTCTGTCAGAGGCCTATGCGGGGGATATCATCGGCGTGTTCGATCCGGGCATCTTTTCCATCGGTGATACACTCTGCATGCCGAAGGAACAATTTGCGTATGAAGGGATACCGACCTTTGCGCCGGAGCATTTCGCGAGAGTGCGCCAGATAGATACGATGAAGCGTAAGCAGTTCGTAAAAGGTATCAATCAGATAGCGCAGGAAGGCGCGATACAGATATTCCAGGAGTTCAACACCGGTATGGAGGAAATCATCGTAGGCGTTGTGGGCGTCCTGCAGTTTGACGTGTTAAAATTCCGTCTGGAAAGCGAATATAATGTGGATATCAAACTGGAGCCGCTCCCTTATGAGCATATCCGCTGGATAGAAAATAAGGACGAGGTGGATCTGACAAAGATAGTGGGAACTTCCGATATGAAGAAGATAAAAGACCTGAAGGGCAACCCGCTTCTGCTGTTTGTCAACGCATGGAGCGTCGGCATGGTACAGGACCGTAACAAGGGGCTGATACTCTCTGAATTCGGGAAAAACTAAGGCAGAAAATAAACCTATGCAAAACAGACAGATTTTGTTATAATACCCTCAGTGAATAAGTATAAAGGAGGCGCCATTATGGAGAAAGAGACCAAGAAGAATACCTATGTACTGCAGGAGGATGAAAATATCGGTACCGTGCAGATTGCGGATGAAGTGGTTGCGATCATTGCGTCCTTAGCCGCTACGGAGGTGGAAGGCGTTTCTTCCATGGCCGGCAACATCACCAATGAAGTGATGAGCAAGGTGGGCGTAAAGAACCTGACAAAAGGCGTTAAGGTGGAAGTGTATGGTTCTGATGTAAAAGTCGGGCTGGCAGTTTTACTTGAGTACGGATACAATATTCCTGCAACCTGTCAGAAAGTACAGGAGCGCGTAAAGAATGCGATTGAGAATATGACAGGGTTAAATGTGACGGATGTGGATATCCGCATTGCGGGCGTCAACATGAATACGGCAAAGCACTGAGAGATACAGGTAGGAGATCAGATGAACAGAACAGAGCAGAGGGAGCATATTTTTATGCTGCTTTTCCGTGTGGAATTCAACCAGAAAGCCGATATGGAAGAGCAGTGTACCCTTTTTTTTGAAGAGGCAGAGACGGATATTTCCGAGAAGGACAGGGATTACATCCGATCCAAGTATGAGAAGATTGCAGAGAAGCTGCCGGAAATCGACAGCATGATAAATGAGACGGCAAAAGGCTGGGATACCCAGAGAATGGGTAAAGTGGAGCTGGCTATCATCCGGTTGGCCGTCTACGAGATAAAGTATGATGAAAGCGTGCCTACGGGTGTTGCCATCAACGAGGCTGTAGAGCTTGCAAAGAAATTCGGGCAGGACAGCTCCGCAGGTTTTGTGAATGGCATTCTGGCGAAATTCGCATGAAAAATGTCTATACGGTAGCCCAGGTAAACTCTTACATTAAAAACATGTTTACCCAGGACTTTTTACTCCAGTCCATTCTGGTGAAAGGTGAAGTGAGCAACTGCAAGTACCATTCTTCGGGACATATTTATTTTACCCTGAAGGATGCCAAGGGTGCGATCGCATGCGTGATGTTTGCCGGCAACCGGAGCGGACTGAAATTTCATATGCGGGAAGGTCAGCAGGTGGTCGTTGCCGGAACGGTGGACGTGTATGAGAGGGACGGCAAATATCAGCTCTATGCCAGAGAGATCATTCTGGATGGGGCAGGGCTTTTGTATGAGCGATTTGAGCAGCTGAAAAGGGAGCTGGAGGACAGAGGGCTGTTTGCTCCGGAATATAAGCGGCCGATTCCAAGGTTTATCAATCGTCTGGGCGTTGTGACGGCTCCGACAGGTGCGGCGGTGCGCGATATCATCAACATTGCGAGACGCCGCAACCCTTATGTTCAGATAATCCTTTACCCGGCGGTCGTGCAGGGAGATCAGGCTCCGCAGAGTATCGTAAACGGGATACGGGCGCTGGAGCAGGCTGGTGTTGATGTGATGATCGTTGGAAGAGGCGGAGGCTCCATCGAAGACCTTTGGGCATTTAATGAAGAAATTGTGGCGCAGGCAATATTTGACTGCAGCATTCCAATTATTTCGGCAGTGGGTCATGAGACGGATACTACTATCGCGGATTATGTCGCTGACCTGCGCGCTCCGACGCCGTCTGCGGGGGCAGAGCTGGCAGTTTATGATTTCGGCCTTGCAGATGCACAGTTAAAAGAGCTGGAGGCAGGGATTACACGCAGGATGAAACAGAAGATACGGACCGCACGGATGCGTCTGGAGCATGACCAGACGCGTTTACGGTATTTAAGCCCTATGGGGCAGATACGGGAAAAAAGAAGCTGGCTGTGCCAGATGGAGGAAAGGCTTCAGGGCAGGATGCAGCGGCAGATACAGGTGAACCGGTATACGCTCTCTTTGTATGTGGAGAAGCTGAAAGGCCTTTCTCCGCTGGAGAAGCTGAATCAGGGTTTTTCCCATGTGGCGGATGGACAGGGCAGGACGGTAACGGACGTAGACCGCGTGCAGCCGGGTGAATTGCTGACGATACATGTCAAAAACGGCAGAATCACGGCAGAAGTGAAGGAGAAGGAACAATGGAAGCAGCCAAAAATGAGCTGACGCTGGAAGAGGCGTTTGCCCGTCTGGAGGAAGTGACGAGGATGCTGGAGGATGAGGATATCTCTCTGGAGCAGTCGTTTGCCGTTTATCAGAAGGGGATGGAGCTTTTAAAATATTGCAATGAAAGCATTGATAAGGTAGAAAAGAAGGTTCTGGTTTTAAACGGGGAGGGAAAACTGGATGAATTTTAAGGAGGAGCTGGCGCAGCGTACCGCAGAGGCGGAAGAGGTACTGAAACGGTATCTGCCCAAAGAAGAGGGATTTCAGAAACAGGTCTTAGAGGCGATGAATTACAGTGCGCTGGCAGGAGGAAAGCGGCTGCGCCCTGTGCTGATGGCGGAGAGTTTCCGTCTGTGCGGGGGGCAGGGCGATATTGTAAAACCTTTTATGGCTGCGCTGGAGATGATACATAATTATTCTCTCGTACATGACGACCTGCCGTCGATGGATAATGATGAATACAGGCGGGGCAGGAAGACGACATGGACTGTGTATGGAGAAGGGATGGCGGTACTTGCAGGAGACGCTCTTTTAAATTATGCGTTTGAGACTGCGGCTTCGGCATTTGACCTTGTAGAAAATCTGCCGGCAGACAGAAAGATGCAGGGATTTCGGGCTGTGGCGCGTGCGCTGCAGATTCTTTCCGGAAAGGCGGGGGTATATGGCATGATAGGCGGTCAGTGCGCCGATATCTGCGGAGAGGAGCTTCCTGAGGAAAAGGTGACAAAGGAGCTTCTCTGGTACATCCACAAGAACAAAACTGCAGCTCTGATAGAAGCGGCGCTTGTGATAGGAGCAGTCCTTGCGGGGGCATCCGAAGAAGACACGGCAAGACTGGAAAAGGCGGCGGAAAATATCGGCATCGCCTTTCAGATTCAGGATGATATTCTGGATGTGACCAGTTCGCTGGAGGTGCTCGGTAAACCGGTAGGGAGCGACGAGAAAAATCATAAGGTGACTTATGTGAGCTTAAACGGGCTGGATCAGTCCCGTCGGGATGTGGCTGCCCTGTCGGAAGAGGCGATCGAGATACTGCGGGCATTTCCGCAGCGGAACCTGTTTTTTGAGGAGCTTGTTATGACACTGATCAACAGGGAAAAATAGAAGGAGGCTTTGCATGCTTCTGGAACAGATACAGCAGACGAATGATATTAAAAATATAAACCCGAAGGATTATCCGAAGCTCGCAGAGGAGATACGTCAGTTCCTTATTGAAAAGATAAGTATGACGGGCGGACATCTTGGCTCCAATCTGGGAGCTGTGGAGCTGACGATGGCAATGCATCTGGCGCTCGAGCTGCCGGATGATAAAATCGTATGGGATGTGGGGCATCAGTCTTATACACATAAGCTTTTGACCGGACGTCGGGAAGGCTTTGACCAGCTCCGCAAGTACGGCGGGATGAGCGGCTTTCCAAAAAGAAAAGAAAGCGACTGCGACAGCTTTGATACAGGACATTCCTCGACGTCCATATCGGCGGGGCTTGGCCTTGTGCGGGCACGGGATATCCAGGGAAAAGACAATACCGTGATATCGGTCATCGGGGACGGCGCGCTGACGGGCGGTATGGCATATGAGGCGCTCAATAATGCGGCGCGGATGGATACAAATTTTATTATTATTTTAAATGACAACAACATGTCCATTTCGGAAAATGTCGGCGGTGTATCAAAATATTTGAACAATATCCGCACGTCAAACACTTATCTGGACATTAAAGATAATATTTATGACGCGATACGCGGAACCCGTTACGGCGATGAGGTCGTGTCCGGGGTACGCCGTGCAAAGAACAGCCTAAAACAGCTCATGATACCGGGAATGTGGTTTGAGGATATGGGGATAACCTACCTTGGCCCTGTGGACGGACATGATGTGAACGGGCTGGTCAGAGTAATAAAGGAAGCGAAGAGGCGCAAAAACTGCGTGCTCATCCATGTGCTGACCCAGAAGGGAAAAGGATATGGACCGGCGGAGAAGCATCCGGCGCGTTTCCATGGTGCGGAGCCGTTTGATGTGGCGACCGGCGTTCCGTTAAAGAAAAAGACGAAGGCGAATTATACGGATATTTTCTCTACCGTAATGGTCAAGCTGGCTGCGCGGCATGAGGACGTTGTAGCTATCACGGCGGCAATGCCGGACGGAACCGGATTGAAGCGCTTTAAGAGTGCATATCCGGAGCGTTTTTTTGACGTGGGCATCGCGGAAGAGCATGCGGTCACGTTTGCGGCGGGGCTTGCGGTGGGCGGCCTGCATCCGGTAGTGGCGATATATTCCTCCTTTTTGCAAAGGGCATATGACCAGATATTGCACGATGTGTGCCTGCAGAATGTGCCGGTGATATTTGCGATAGACAGAGCAGGACTCGTAGGCAGCGACGGAGAGACACATCAGGGTATTTTTGATTTGTCCTATCTGTCATCCATTCCGAACATGCATATCATGGCGCCTAAGAATAAATGGGAGCTTTCCGATATGATGAAATTTGCCTATGCATTTCAGGGACCGATTGCGATCCGTTATCCGAGAGGAGAAGCCTTTGACGGTCTGGCGGAGCATCGGGCAGAGATACGTATGGGAAAGAGTGAGATGATTTCTGAAGAGAGTGGAATTGCCCTGTTTGCGCTCGGGAGCATGGTAAAGACGGCTATTGAGGTGCGGGAAGCGCTGAAAGAAAAGGGGATTCCCTGTACGCTTGTAAACGCGCGCTTTGCAAAGCCCATTGATGAAGAGATGATTCGTTATCTGGCGCAAAACCATGATATTATTGTGCCGATGGAAGAAAATGTGGCGAGCGGCGGACTGTCTGAGAAAACAGTCACCCTGGTAAATCAGGAAAAGCTTCCGGTAACGGTGCTTCCGGTAACAATACCGGATGAATATGTGGAACACGGGAACGTGGATATTTTAAAGGATGAGATAGGAATAAGCACGGAGAAAGTCGTGGAAAAAATAGAGAGGTTGTTACAGCACAGATGAAGGAACGGTTGGATGTCCTGCTCGTAAAGCAGGGGCTGGCAGAGTCCAGAGAGAAGGCAAAGGCGGTCATCATGGCGGGAGAGGTATTTGTCCAGGGACAGAGAGAGGACAAGGCCGGCTCGATGTTTGATGAGACAAAGGTGCAGATAACAGTGAAGGGAAGCTCCTTAAAATATGTGAGCCGCGGCGGACTGAAGCTGGAAAAGGCGATGGCGGAATTCCCCATCGTTCTGACGGATAAGGTGTGCATGGATATCGGGGCATCAACGGGCGGATTTACGGACTGCATGCTGCAAAGCGGCGCGCAGAAGGTGTATTCAGTGGACGTAGGACACGGACAGCTGGCGTGGAAGCTTCGACAGGATGAGCGGGTCGTCTGCATGGAAAAGACGAATTTTCGCTATCTGACCCGGGAACAGATTGCGGATGACCTTGATTTTGCCTCTGTGGACGTTTCCTTCATTTCTCTGACGAAGATCCTGCTTCCGGCATGGAGACTTTTAAAAACAGGCGGACAGATGGTATGCCTGATAAAGCCGCAGTTTGAAGCGGGCAGGGAGAAGGTCGGCAAAAAGGGAGTCGTGCGCGAAAGGAGCGTACATCGGGAAGTAATCGCCAAGGTTATGGATTTTGCGGATATTGTACAGTTTGAAGTGCTGGGGCTGACCTGGTCTCCGATCAAGGGACCGGAAGGGAATATAGAATACCTGATATTCCTGCAGAAAAAGGACTGCGACGATGTTCCGGAAACGGAGCAGGAGGCAGAGGCGCTTCTGGCGAAAGTACAGGAGGAAAAATCCGGTATTTCCGCTACTGAGGAGCATATGACCCTGATTTCGCGGATCGTGGAAGGCTCGCATGGAGAGCTTCAGGAGTAAGCGGATGAAACATTTTATCATTATAACAAATAAGCCGAAGGATCCGGCGCTTGAGCTGACCCGAAGAACGGCAGGGTATCTGGAACAGCACGGCGCGTCCTGTACGGTCTGTGCAGATGAGATGCCGCAGGAGGCATGGGAGGAGCTGCTTTCAAAAGAAGCGGGACATACTGATGCGATACTTGTTCTGGGCGGCGATGGAACGCTTCTGCGCGCGGCAAGGGATACGGTCGGAAGCCGGATTCCGATACTGGGCGTCAATATCGGTACGCTGGGCTATTTAACAGAGGTGGAGCCGACGAATCTGGAAGATGCTCTGCAAAAGCTTCTGGATGGGAACTTTTGTGTGGAAGAACGCATGATGTTGAGCGGCGCGGTATTTCGGGAGGGAACGCTTCGGGAAGAGAACTGCGCGCTGAATGATATTACGATCACACGCTGTGGGCATCTTAGAATGCTGTATTTTCAGATTTATGTAAATGGCAAGCTGTTAAAGGAATACCATGCGGACGGCATCATAATCGCGACGCCGACCGGTTCGACCGGTTACAATATGTCGGCTGGAGGCCCTATTGTGGAGCCGGGAGCACAGCTTATCGTACTGACGCCGGTGTGTCCCCATACGCTGCAGACAAGAAGCGTCATCCTTCGGGCGGACGATGAAATCTCCATCCGCATCATCGGAAAGGCGGGAATGGAGGAAACCGGGATAGAGGCATGCTTTGACGGCAGCAGAAATATAGGATTGGGCGCAAAAGACGAGGTGCGTGTAACAAAAAGTATACAGACAACATCTATCGTCAAGCTCAGCGAGGCGTGCTTTCTGGACGTCCTTCACCGTAAGCTGAACGAATGAGCGCGCTGTAAAGAGGAGCAGATGGAATGAAACAGAACAGACATCAGAAAATAGCGGAGCTAGTATCGCGCTATGAGATAGAGACGCAGGAGGAGCTTGCGGAAAAACTGAAGGAGGCGGGATTTTCCGTAACGCAGGCGACGATTTCCAGAGATATCAGACAGATGAATCTGTCCAAGCTTCCGGCGGGAAATGGCAGGCAGAAGTATGTCATCCTGAAACAGGAGCATGAGCTTTTGGCGGATAACAAATATATCCGCGTGCTCCGGGACGGTTTTGTTTCTATGGACATGGCGCAGAATATCCTTGTGATGCGTACGGTTTCCGGAATGGCTATGGCGGTAGCGGCTGCGCTGGATGCCATCCATTTTAGCGAGGTGGTAGGCTGTATCGCGGGCGACGATACTATCATGATAGCGGTCCGTTCTGTGGACGATACAAAAATCCTGATGGAAAAAATCAGGGAACTGATACATAACGGGGTAAAGGAGTAAAACGTGTTAATAAGCCTGCATGTGAAAAATCTGGCTTTGATCGAAGAAACGGAAGTTTTTTTCGGACAGGGATTGAATATCCTGACCGGTGAGACCGGTGCGGGAAAATCCGTCGTTCTGGGTTCAGTGGCGCTGGCGCTGGGGCAGAAAGCAGACCGGGATATGATAAGGACGGGAGCGGATTATGCCCTGATAGAATTGAATTTTGAGGTGACGGAGGCGGCGCGGCGAAAGCTTGCAGAAATGGACATCCCGGTGGATGATGACCAGGTGATCCTTCAGAGACGCGTGATGCCGGCGCGGAGCATCTGCCGCATCAACGGGGAAACTGTAAATGTCCGGATATTGAAGGAGCTGGCAGGTCTTTTGATAGATATTCACGGACAGCATGACAGCCAGGTGCTTTTGCAGACGAAAAGACATCTGGAAATTCTGGACGGCTATGCGGGAGAGCAGCTTTCGGAGGTAAAGGCAGCTTATCATAAGGAGTGGCAGAAAAAGAATGCCATTGCAAAGGAGATTCAGGAAAACGGGCTGGATGAGGCCGCAAGAAAACGGGAAATATCGTTGGCAGAATTCGAGCTGGAGGAGATAGAAGGCGCGGCACTTTTGGAAAAAGAGGACGAAGAGCTTGAGAAGGACTACCGCAGGATGGTGAACGGACGCAGGATAGTGGAAACGCTCAACCTGGTCCATGCACTGACCGGATATGAAAGTTCGGAGAGTGCCGGTGAAGCGGCAGGACGCGCCCTGCGGGAGCTTTCGGGCATCGTTTCCTATGACGAGGAGCTGGAGGAGATATATCGCCAGCTTTCGGAAGTGGACGGGCTTTTGAACGATTTTAACCGGACGGTTTCAGACTATCTTTCCGATATAGAATTTGAGGAAGAAACATTCCGGGCGGTAGAAAAGCGTCTGGATGATATAAACCGCCTGAAGGATAAATACGGAAGGAGCATTTCAGAAGTGCTTCTTTATGCGAAAAGGCGGCAGGAGGAGCTGGACAGGCTCAACCATCAGGATGAATGGATGTCGGCAAAGCGCGCAGAGCTTGCGAAAGCGCAGGAAAGGCTTGCAGGGCTGGCTCAGAAGCTTACAGAGCTCCGGAAAAAGGCGGCAGAGGCGTTTACAGCCGATATGCAGGCGGCGCTTCAGGATATGAATTTTCTGCATGTGGAATTTGCGGTTTCTTTGACCCGGAAAGAGGAATGTGGTCCGGACGGGATGGATGATGCGGTCTTTTTGATATCCACAAATCCGGGAGAGCCGGTAAAACCCCTTGCGTCTATTGCCAGCGGAGGTGAATTGTCCCGTATCATGTTGGCGTTAAAGACCATTACGGCGAAGCAGGAAACGATAGGGACGTTTATTTTTGATGAAATCGATGCCGGGATCAGCGGAAAAACCGCATGGAAGGTATCTCAGAAGCTGGGGATTCTTGCAAAAACCCATCAGATAATATGCATCACTCATCTGCCTCAGATAGCGGCGATGGCAGATCATCATTTTTATATCGAAAAGAATGCGGTGGGAGCTTCTACGGAAACTACTATTGAAGAGCTTTCTGAAGACGGAAGCTTAAAAGAGCTGGCGCGTCTGTCCGGGGCAGCGGAGCTTACGCCATCGGTTTTGGCAAATGCAAAAGAAATGAAGGAATTGGCAGAAAAAAATAAATAGAACCGAGCATACTAAGGAGGACGTGAAGCTGCGTCCTCCTGTTTTTGTGTTTTTTCAACAGCATGGGGGATGCCAACTTTGGACGAAAGGAAGGGATGCTGGTGAAAAAGAGGAAAAGAAGATATAAGACGCTTATATGGTCGGTATTTTCGGTTGCCGCCGCAGCACTTTTAGGCGGATGGCTTTTTTATACATGGGAAAAAATTCCGGCTTCTATCAGGATAAAAGCGGGCAGCGAGCAGGAATTATCCCTGAATGTGCCCGTTATGGGGGAAATTTATTCGCCTTATCGGGAAAAGGAGGAAGTGATTCCGGTAAATTTGAGCAGACCGGTGACGGTTATGGCAAACCGGATGCAGGAATATACGATGGATGTGAAGCTGTTTGGAGTAATTCCTTTTAAAACGGTGAACGTTCAGGTGATACCGGATAAGATGCTTGTGCCGGCAGGTGTCCCGATAGGAATTTATGTAAAAACGGACGGCATCCTTGTTATCGCGCAGGGGGATTTCGAGGGGATGGATCATACGAGAAAAGAACCTGCGAAACACCTTTTGCAGGCGGGAGATTATATTTTGAAAGCAGATGAGCAAGAGGTAGCATCAAAGGCGGATTTTACAAAGAAGATTTCTGAGTCCGGCGGCAGGGATATGGTCCTTACTATCCGGCGGGAGGAGGAGATTTTTGACATAAAGGTACATCCGGAGCAAAATGTGAATGGGGAGTATAAGCTGGGAATCTGGATTCGGGATAACGCGCAGGGGGTAGGGACGATGACCTATCTGGATGAAGATGCGTCTTTCGGTGCGTTGGGGCATGGGATCAATGACACGGACACGGCGCTTTTGATGGAGGTAAAGGGAGGGAGCCTTTATAAAACGGAGATAATCGCAATAAAAAAAGGACAGGGAGGTACGCCCGGGGAGCTGACGGGAGTGATAGATTACAATTTATCAAACAAGATAGGAACGATTGATACCAATTCTGTAGAGGGAATTTTTGGAACAGTGGATTTGAAAGGTGCGGATACCGTATCGAGGGAAGCGATGCCGATTGGATTGAAACAGGATGTGGAGCCTGGAAAAGCACAGATTTTGTGCTGTGTGGACGGCGAAAAGATACCGAAAAGTTACGATGTGAACATCAAAGCGGTGCATTTGGATCATGATAACATAAATCGGGGAATAGAATTGGAGGTAACGGATGCTGCCCTGCTGGAGCAGACAGGAGGGATAGTGCAGGGGATGAGCGGCTCACCCATCCTGCAAAATGGGAAGATTGTGGGGGCGGTGACTCATGTCTTGGTGAATGACCCGACGAGAGGGTATGGGATTTTTATAGAGAATATGCTGGAAACAGCAGGATGATTCTAAGCAGGTAATGCAATGAGTGTTTCATTGTATTTCCTGCTTTTTACACTTTTGGCTGTCTGTAAAAATAAAAGTGTTTGTGTTATAATAAAATTAAATAACATTGAATTTGGAGAATCATCGATGCTTGCAAGTAAAATGGAGTATATGGGGGATGCCACATGGTGGGATGAGCGATTTAGAAGTAGAAAGAATGCGTTAATGTTACCGGAGGAAAAATTAAAATCAGACTTGAAATATTTTGCTGAAAGTAACAAAATTCTTGATTTGGCATGTGGGGATGGTAGAAATGCTATTTTTTTGGCAAAGATGGGATATGAAGTATATGCGGTAGATTTTAGTACAGAGGCACTGAATAGATTGAAGTATTTTGCAATATCCGAGAGATTAGAAATTGTAACAAAACTGATGGATATTACATCAAAAGAAGAGGTATCGACGTTAGAAATAAAAGTAGATGCTGTAATTGTCAATCATTATAGAATGGCAAGAGAGATATATCCTATATTGCTTACCTGGATAAACGATGGTGGTATTTTATGGGTAAATGGATTTGAGGATGTGCCAGAGGATAATCCTAATATAAGAGAGCAAGATATCTTACGGGATAGCGATTTTGAATTACTTAAGCATTGCACATTGTTAGATAAGGAAAAATATGCGGTCGGCGAGAGAAAGTTTGTAAGATATGCATGGAAGAATTTTTAAAGCCGATTCAGAAAGTGAGGATTGAATATGTGTTGAAAAAATGATGGCAGATAAATTAGATTTGTAAAGGAGATGGTAAATATGTGGTGGTCTATTGGTGGTGGAGGCATAATCTTTGCGTTAGGTATGTTTATCTTCTTAAAGCCGGGCTTAATATGGAAATTAACAGAAGAATGGAAATCTTATCGTGCAGATGAACCATCGGAGTTCTATTTGAAAACCATAAAAATCGGTGGTATTTTATTTGCTCTATTTGGAATTATCATGATTATGCTTCCATTTATTTTGGAGTGACAATTTGAAGAGGAAATAACGTATGTCAAAACAACGGCTTTCAACAGAGCAAAAACGATTAGATACAGATATTTGGATTATAGCTTTGGTAACACTGGGAGCTTTCCTGTTTTACGCTGCAACAGGGAAAAAGCTAATGCGTTTTGTTGCAAACAGCAATATTTCAGTTGTTCCAAGATTAGTACTTAATGCGGGGATACAATTTGGTGTAGCCGGTTTGGGAATTACAATCGTTTGCATTCTGCGTAAGGAAAGATTTACGCACTTTGGACTGACAGGAAAAAATGTTTTCAAAGCAATCATTTGGACAATTATATGATTTCTTCCATCCATTCTCTATGTTTTTTTATCAGGTCAGTTTAATGGTTATCAGCCGTTCAGCATTTTGATTACTGATGATGTAATTGCAAGTGGTATTCCGGTTTCAATATTAGGAATGGCTCTTATCGTTCTTGTATGGGGGTTTTTTGAAGGGTTTAATTATGTTGTTATTTGCGACAAAATCAATAGGAGGTATCTTGCCACAAATCAATGGTTAGATTATGGAGCCATTATTTGTGCAATCGTGAATATACTTTTTCACCCATTTAGTACTTCCTTTTGGGGAGTTATCCAGAATAAGAAGATTGTGGGTGCAGTGGTACCTGCTTTTGGTATTCCTGCTATGAATTTTGAAGGTGTGTGTTATAATGGAGTCAGAAAAGCGGCATTTAGTGCGGTAATGACAGATGTTAATTTGCGTTGCTTGTGGCAACGGCTGTTTTGATATTTAATAGTCGTATCAAAACAAAGGAGGCACAGGTTATGTTAAATGAAAATATTAGAAATCTGCGAAAATCAAAAGGACTTTCGCAGGAGGAGCTGGCTGTAAAGCTGAATGTAGTAAGGCAAACAGTATCTAAATGGGAGAAAGGATTATCAGTACCTGACTCAAGTATGCTCGTCTTGCTGGCAGAGGAAATGGATACGTCTGTAAGTATGCTGCTCGGAGAAACTGTGCAGAAAGAATGTTTGAATGAAGGGAGTTTAAAGGACATTTCTGAAAAACTTGAGGTTATCAATCTTCAGCTTGCCAAAAGAAGCGAGATGAAAATCCGGACGATACGTTACCTGCTTATTTTAGTGTGTGTGATTATTTTAATAGTATTTATTGCTTTTGCAGCTATGAACAGTGAATATCTGACCTGGGATTTTAATATCCCGGAGTTAGCGATAGCAGGTACTTTACTGCATGGTTTTGAATTTTTATTTGTAAGATTGGCACCATTCGCTTTTATCGGTTCTGTAATCGGAATCGTACTTACATATAGAAAGTGTTGATTTCCGGTTTAAGAGAGGTAAGAATGGTGAAAAACAGGATTGTTAAGTTGGTATTATCCTGATTACAACAAGATTTAGAACTGTACAGACAAGTTATCAAAGAAATAATCCGGTCAGTGAAGGAGGAGCACATTTCTAAGCTGTATATAGAGATATACTCATTCAATATACAGGATCAAAAAATATTTCAAAGTATTGGTTTCATCAAAGTGGATAATGAACATTATGTGCTTAATGCGTAATTTCCATGTTCGATAACTAAATATTAGCGATATATAGCAGTCATGTATTCTAGGTACATGGCTGTTTTTTTGTTCGATAGGAAAGTTTGTTTCCTATCGAACAAAAAAACACGATTATGCGAACTCGCGGATAGTGTCAAATATTTTTCGCAAATTTAATTTTAGCCGTTCGGTAGCCGGCAGT